>OGWY01002436.1_pt1 | contig 13401 bp, 12 predicted proteins | sample 1576121 | NCBI WGS metagenome assembly OGWY01 (sample SAMEA3541543, study PRJEB24748) | human gut metagenome | biome: human gut; feature: human-associated habitat; material: faeces | place: China | collected 2012 | reverse complement strand
TTAAGAGAGAATTTATGAAAAGAAAATTAATGCTGTTATTGGCCTGCCTTTTTGTAGGAATAGGCCTAGTAACTGCCCAAACACAGAAGGTTACAGGTGTTGTGATTTCTGAAGAAGATGGGCAGCCAGTTATTGGAGCCTCTGTATTGGTAAAAGGTACTCAACTTGGTACTATTACCGGTGTAGATGGTGATTTTACTTTATCGAACGTACCAAGTTCTGCGAAAACGCTTCAGATTTCGTTTATTGGTATGCAGACACAGGAGGTTGCAGTCAAACCTAACTTGAAGGTTGTAATGAGAGGCAATGCCGAAGCTTTGGACGAAGTTGTGGTAATTGCCTACGGTACCGCTAAAAAAGAATCATTGACAGGTTCTATTTCGGTAGTTGACAATAAAAAGATCGAGAAACGTATTACAACCAGTGTGACCGGCGCGCTTGAAGGTGCCGCACCGGGCGTACAAGTAAATAATACCTATGGCGAACCGGGACAAGCTCCCGAGATTCGCATCCGCGGTTTCGGTACATTGGTGTCAGGTGCTTCAAGTCCTCTGTATGTAGTAGATGGAGTTCCTTTTGATGGAAACATGGCCGAACTAAACTCTAACGATATTGAGAGCATGTCCATCTTGAAAGATGCCGCCTCAGCTGCATTGTATGGTAACCGTGCTGCTAATGGTGTAGTCCTCATTACGACCAAAAGTGGGCGTAATACTAACAAACCAAGTATTACACTACAGGTAAATCAGGGTATATATAACAGAGGTATTCCCGAGTATGAACGTCTGGATGCAGACCGTTGGATGGAAGCAAGTTGGATGGCCAAGAAAAACTCTATGATGAGCAATACCGGGATGTCAGAAAACGAGGCGGCCGCATATGCCACGAGCCACCTAATCAGTGAGTCCATCGGCCGAAACATTTATAATGCTGCTGACGACCAACTGTTCGACAATAACGGAAAGCTGATAGCTACTCGTCTGACTGGTTATGACGACCTTGACTGGCAGGATGCCATTGAACGTAACGGACATCGCCAAGAATACAACTTGTCGGCTGCTGCATCCGGACAAAAATATAATGTATATTCGTCCGTAGGCTATTTGAATGAAAAAGGATATGTGAAGGCTACCGGTTATGAACGTTTCTCAGGCCGTATCAATACTACTTATACTCCCAATAAATGGTTTAAGGGAGGTGTGAATCTTACAGGATCCTGGACTAAACGCAACTATAATAGTAATGCCAGCGGTAATGCGTATGCCAATCCATTTTACATAGCCCGCTATATGGCGCCGGTATATCCTGTTTATTTACACAATGCTGATGGCACATATCAATTGGACGCTGCAGGAGACAAAATATATGATACTACTTCCCCTTATTTAAGCAACCGCCATATAGCATATGAAATGTTGTTCAACAAGCAGGAAAGCGTACGTAACGTATTAGGCGGACAAGCTTTTGCCACAATCTCATTACCTTATGGAGTGTCATTGACTGTAAAAGGTGACCTGAATAACAGTACTTCCAATAATAAGAAGTACGACAATCCGGAAATAGGTGACGGTGCTACCAACGGTGGTCGTTTGACTAGTTATGCTTACCAGTACAGAACCACGACCTTGCAAGAAATCGTAAATTGGAGCTACCAGTTCAATAACGTACATAATGTTGAAGTTATGGCAGCTCACGAAAGCTATAGTTGGGAACGTAAATATACAGCAGGAATGAATACCGGCATGGCAGTAGATGGAAATCTTACTATGGGTAACTTTCTCAATAACTCTTATTTCACAGGAAGTGATGATGAAGACAAAACGGAATCTTATCTGGCACGTCTGAAATACAACTATGATGATCGCTATTTCTTGGAAGGTTCGTTCCGTCGTGACGGTTCTTCACGTTTCCACAAAGATAACCGTTGGGGTAACTTCTACTCCGTAGGTGCAAGTTGGAACATGAAACAGGAATCTTTTTTGCAAGATGTTGACTGGTTAGATGCATTAAAACTGCGTGCTTCCTACGGTGAAGTGGGTAACAATATGGGCGTCAGCCTTTATGGACACATGGCTCTTTATACTATCGACAAGAACGGTGGTGAAGCTGCGTTGGTAAAACAGTCACTTTCTGCACCGGCGCCTGCTGGGCCAGCTTGTAGCCGTCGCCGGTGGAGCCGGTGGTGGGGTAGCTCAGGCCGCCCGTTGCCACCAGCACGGCGTCCGCTTTGTACTCCCGGCCCGAAGTTCCCCGCACTCCTACGCAGCGATAGGCCGGGCCGTTTTTTTTCTTTTTCGGGTGGCGCGGATCTTCCGGCGCGGCAGGCGCTTTTTCCGGCTGGGCCAGCGGCTCCAGCAGCAGCTTTTTTGCCCCGTCGTGGACGATGTCCGCTCCGTCTGCGTACCGCAGAAGAGCCTGCCGGATCTCTTCGGCCTTGTCGGACACCGGGAACACCCGGCGTCCGCGCTCCACTTTCAGCTCCACACCGAGAGACTCAAACAGCTCCATCGTCTTGGCCGGTGGGAAAGCCCCCAGCGACGAGAACAGAAAGCGGGGGTTCGTCCGCACATGGTGCAGAAATTCCTCTGCGGTGCAGTCGTTGGTCACATTGCAGCGGCCCTTGCCGGTAACGAGAATTTTCTGGGCCGGCTTTTCCATATGTTCCAGCACCGTCACCTCATGCCCCTGCCGCAGGGCCGCGCCCGCCGCCATCAGGCCGGCAGCACCGCCGCCTACCACTAAGACCTTCATGTTTCGTTTCCTCCGCTTTTTCTTCTGTCTTCACACTTATTCTAGTTTATCATACCAGAATCGACCGCCAAAAGCAATGTGAAAAAAGCAGGTACAGCGTTCTGCTGTACCTGCCCGGAAAATTTTGCTTATTTCATGGCCTTGATGGGGTCGAGATACTTTTCGCCCTCCATGACCTCCAAGTGGATGTGACTCTCCTCGGCGCACTCGCAGCTCACGCTGCCCACCTTGCCGATGGTCTGCCCGGCCGAGACGGTGTCGCCCTTCTTCACCTTGGCGTCCGTCGTGCCGCAGACCCGCCAGACCCTGCCGGAAGCGTCTTCGATGGCGACCACAGGCCCCCACTTGTCGTCCGTGCCGGTCTCCACCACCTTGCCTGCCGCCGGGGCGGTCACTTCCGCGCCCTTGTCGGCGGCGTAGTCCACACCGTTGTGGGTGCGCCAGTCACCCAGCGTCTTGCTGTAGACCAGCTCATCGCCGCTGTAGCTGTTTAAGACGCGCCCCGAGACAGGCTGCGTGGAGGCAGGCGCAGCCGAACTGCTGGCAGGCGAGGACTCGGTTTGCAGCGCGGAGGGTTCGCGCACCGAACCAGAGCCAGACCGCGCACCAGAAGAGGACGCAGCCCCACCGGACGAGCTGTCGGCTTTTGGCACATTGGCCACGCTGTTTGCTGCGGGTGCGTTCTGCTGCTGCCATTCGGCTTCCTCCTCTCCGGCAACGCCGGGCGATGTGTTGATGCCCTCGTCGATGCCGGGGGCGGTGCTGGACGGGCTTCGCACCGCGTCCAGATCCTTCTTCAGCTCATTGCGCACCGTGCGCACAGCCCATACCCCGGCCGCTGCCGCCGCCAGCAGGCAGGCGGTGAGCACCAGCGCAAAGGCTTTGTCCCGCAAAAACTTTCTGAATTGCTCCATCGTTCGTTACTCCAATCCATCTTTGTGTACGGAATCGTTTCTTTGGTGGTAGTTTGGAGCGGCAGAGCGGGGTTTATTCATCAGGACGCAAAAAGGCCCCGGATGACCGGGGCCAAAAATCCTATTTAGTTGTTGCGGCTGCGGCTGTTCATGCCCAGCAGGCGGACGACGTACAGGAAGATGTTAATGAAGTCCAGATACAGGGTCAGTGCGCCATAGATGGAAGCCTTCTCGGCCAGCTCAGCGTCGCCTGCATAGTAGGCGTAGATCTGGCGGAGCTTCTGGGTATCATAGGCGGTGAGCAGCATGAACACCACCAGGCCGATGCCGCAGTAGAGCACCGAGGTGCCGAAGCCAAAGCCGAAGAGCGCGCCCACGAGGCTGGTGACGATCATGGCCACCAGAGCCATCATGAGGCGGGGGCCCCAGCCGGTGAGGTCTTTATGGGTGGTGGTGCCGTACACAGCCATCAGTCCGAAGTAGACCGCCGTGGCGAGGAAAGCCATGACCAGCGTGCCTACCGAGAACATCAGGAAGTAGTAGCTCAGGACCATGCCGTTTAAGATGGCGTATCCGAAGAACGCGGCTCTTGCACCGTCGATGGACATCTTCTGCACCCGGGCGCTGAGCATGAACACCAACGCCAGCTCACCGATGGTAAGCAGGAAGTAAAGGGAATCGACCAGGTAGATAAGGGGCGTAGTCGCCGTGATATAGGCCATTGCGAAGGTGACGAGCAGGCCGCCGGCCATCCAGCGGTAGGTGCGGGTCATATAGTCCGATGCGCTCATCGAAGGCTCCGCATAGCCGCGGTCATAGTTGTTGTAATCCATAAGGAATCCTCCATTCAAAATCAGGGCATCGGTCTCGGCCTTGCCCCGGTCTACGAAATATAGTATACTGCATAGAAATGAACGATTCATGAAAAAGGCTGTGATATTTGATGTCCCTCGGACTTTATCTGCATATTCCTTACTGTTTTTCCAAATGCCGGTACTGTGATTTTTACTCCGCCCCCGGCCAGCGCGGCGTCCCCCGGGCCTATGTGGACGCCCTTTTGCGGGAACTCTCCCGGTTTGCGCCGGACGCGCCCCTGCGGCCGGACACCCTTTATTTCGGCGGCGGAACGCCCAGCCTGCTGGACCCGGCAGACGCCGCCCGGCTCATCGACGCCGCACAGCCCCTGCCCGGGGCCGAGATCACGCTGGAAGCCAACCCTGAGACCGTAACCGAAGACTCTCTCCGGGCATTCCGGGAGGCGGGCGTCAACCGCATTTCCTTCGGCGTCCAGTCGGCCCGGGACAGCCAGCTCAAGACGCTGGGCCGCCCCCACACGGCAAAGCAGGCGCGGACCGCTTTCGCCGCCGCACGCCGGGCCGGATTCGAGAACATCAGCGGCGACATCATGCTGGCCCTGCCCCATTATACGCAGGCCGAGTTCGACGAGACGCTGGAACTTATCCAGGATGGCGGCGCGACCCACATTTCCGCCTACCTCTTGAAAATCGAGCCTGACTCCGCCTTTGGCCGCACGCCGCCCGAAGGTCTGCCCACCTCCGACGAGGCGGCAGACTTCTACCTCTATGCCGTCGAGCAGCTGGAACATCATGGCTACCGGCAATATGAGATCTCCAACTTCGCCCGCCCGGGCTATGAGGGAAAGCACAACCTCATCTACTGGGACTGCGGCGACTATCTGGGCATCGGCCCTGCGGCCCACTCCTGCATGGGCGGCAAGCGGTTCTACTACCCCGCCGACACCGAAACCTTTCTGCGGGACGAGGCCGCGCCCGTCATGGACGGCGGCTGCGGTGCGGAGGATTATCTCATCCTGCAGCTGCGTCTGCGCAAAGGTCTGAGCCTCGACGAATACAAAAAACGCTATGGCAGGGAGTTTTCCACCGCACAGCTGGCCTTTGTGCAAAACTGCGTGAAGAGCGGCTACGCCAACTTTGACGGTCACACCCTCGCCCTCACGCCTGCCGGGCTCATCGTACAGAACAGCATCCTTGCCGAGCTGCTGTGAGCCTCAGTGAACAGCAAAGCTCATCGCCGCCAGCACAAAAACACCGATGATGCTGGCAATACGGCTCACCCTCTGCATCGCGTAATACCAGTCGGTTGGCTCACCGCCGTACACTTCCAGCCCGTGACGGAGGTTCCAGAACAGCAGCGGGAACCGGACATCCAGCACAAGGAGCACCACCAGCGCCCCTATCGGCAGCAGGAACGCCACACTGCCCCGGGTCTCCCGCCGCCCGCCGACGGCCACATTATAGAGCCAGTTACAGCTGGGCCAGAGGTCGGATCTCTGGTATTCGCCGTTGACAATGACGTTCACCTCGTCGGCAAGGCCCCCATCGTCTTCCCGCCACAGGATGGCGTCGCCGGGGTCGCCCAGCGCGATCCCGGTAAAAATGACCACTCCGTCCTGCTCAATTTTTACGCTCGGGTCGCTCATGCCCTCGGCTTTCGATTCGAGCCGATAGTGCCGCGTCTCTCCGTTCACCGTGAAATCCACTTCCGCACCGTTTCCTGTCCGGGCGATCTGCATGGTGTAGGCGGCATACGCATCCTTGCCCGAAAAGCTGCCGTCGGCCTGCCGGTACAAAAAGGCATCCCGCAGCCAGACGCCCGGGCGGAGGGCGGCCCAGAGATAGAGCATAGCGAGAAGCAGCGCGGTAAGAACGCAGAGCAGGCAGCTCGTCTTTTTCTCCATGGTCAGGCTCCTTTCGTTTCAGCCCAGTTCGATCACTTTCCACCCCAGCTCCCGGATGGCTTCTTTATCATGGGTAGCCAGCAGGGTGGGCTTTGTGCCGCAGCGTGCCTTGAGCATGGCTGCGGCTTTTTTCATGACGGCGGGGTCCATGCCGGTGAAGGGCTCATCTAACAGAAGCGTGTCGCTCTCGGCCCAGAGAGCGCGCAGCAAGGCGGTGCGGCGCTTCTGTCCGCCGGAGAGCTTCCGGGCAGGCAGGGCAAGGGCCTCGTCATCCAGTCCTAATTGTATAAGATCATCTCGTATCTGCTCTTTGTATTGTGTTTTGACCTTGTACTGTTCTGCGGTCAGCACCAGCGCCACATTCTCTTCGGCGGTCAGCTGGGGGCAGAGCCTGTCTTCCTGAAAGACTGCGCCCACACGCCCCACGCCCTCCACGCTGCCGGAGGTGGGCGCTTCCAGCCCCATCAGGATGCGGAGCAGGGTCGTCTTGCCCCAGCCGCTTGGCGCCCAGAGCACCGCCGGGTCATCCACCGTAAGAGAGAGGTTTTCGAAGAGGATTTTTTCTCCGAATCGTTTAGACAGACTCTTTATTTTCAGCTTGTTGTTGGTCTCACTCATTTTTCAGCCCCCTCTTCGCCCAGAACCGCCGCTACCGCTTTATCCAGCAGAGCGAGGAACAGCTTTTCGAATACGGCGCTCAGCAGGATGATGACGAAGGTCCAGGCAAACAGCTCCCCGGTGGAAAGGGTGATCTTTGCCCGGTAAAGCGCGTCGCCGATGCTGCCATCGGGCAGGCCGATGACCTCTGCTGCTACGCCGCTCTTCCAGCAGATGCCCAGCGCCACGCTGCATCCCTGCCGGAACGCGGGCAGCACCGCCGGGAGCCAGACCGCCCGCAGACGCCGCCCCAGAGGCAGACGGAACACCTGTGCCATTTCGAGAAGCTGGCGGTCAGCACTCCCGATGCCGGTGCGCACTGCGCTGTAGAGGACGGGCAGCACCATCAAAAAGCTGATAAGGACGGACAGCGACGAGCCGCTGACCCACACCAGCGCCAGAATGATGAAGCTCGCCACCGGAGTGGCCTTGACCAGCTGCATCACGGGGGCGAGAAGGGCGTCTACCCACTCCCACTTTTCGGCGGCTACCGCCAGCACCGCGCTGGACAGCGCGCCCAGCCCGAAGCCCAGCAGGATGCGCCCGGCGCTGAAACCGATGCGCTGCCAGAACTCGGCCTGCGGCAGCAGCTCCACCAGTGTACCGACGGCCTGCACCGGCGAGACAAGAAAGACTTCCTGCCCGATGGCCACAGCCGCCGCCTGCCAGACGCCCAGCCAGAACACCGACGCCGCTAAGATTTGAATGCGGCGTTTTTTTGTTTTATCCATGTATTTCTTTGCTCCTGTTCGTTTTCTCGCTTTCAGAATATCACATCATGTATGGGAATACAATCCTTCATCTTTTCTTCTCTTGACATGAAGGTCATAAAACACTACACTGGAATAAAGTAATCCTTATTCTACGTGCCTCCGCGCACAGCTGGGAGAGATGACCATGCACGATTCCGCTCAGGCCCTCCGGGGCAAAAAGCTCCTTCTGGTGGGGTTCACCCTGTTCTCGATGTTCTTCGGGGCAGGCAACCTCATCTTTCCGCCCTTCCTCGGCGCACAGGCCGGGACGGCGCGCTGGCCCGCTTTTGTGGGCTTTGTCGTCAGCGCCATCGGCCTGCCCATCGCGGGCGTGGCAGCGGTGGCCCGGGCAGGCGGTCTGTCTGCGCTGGCCGAGCGGGTCCATCCCCGCTTCGCACAGGTGTTCGCTGTGCTGGTCTATCTATCCATCGGTCCCTGCCTCGCTATTCCCCGCACGGCCAGCACCTCGTTTGAGATGCTGACGCCGCTGGTGGGGCGGAGCACACCGGGACAGTTCATCTACTCCCTCGTGTTCTTTGCCGCGGCGTACTTCGTGGCCCTCAAGCCCGAAAAGCTGACCCAGCGGCTGGGCCGCATCCTCTGCCCTGCCCTGCTGGTGCTCATCGTGATGCTGTTCGCGGGCTGCATCCTCCGCCCGGTTGCGCCCGGCTACGGCACGCCTGCCGAGGCTTACGCCGCCCTCCCCGCCGCACAGGGCGTGCTGGACGGCTATCAGACCATGGACGCGCTGGCAGCGCTCAATTTCGGCGCGGTCATCGCGCTGAACATTCAGGCGGTGGGCATCACGGAAGAAGCTGCCGTCCGGCGCGGCACCATCCGGGCCGGGCTCATCACAGGCGGGATGCTGCTGGTGGTCTACGCCATGCTGACCCACATCGGCGGCATCTCGGGGGCGGCCTTCCCCGGCAGCGACACCGGCGCCTCCGTCCTGACGGCACTGGCCGACGGCCTGTTTGGCCGGGTGGGACAGGTGCTTCTGGCCGTTATCTTCGTCATCGCCTGCTTCAACACCTGCGTCGGCCTCATCGCCAGCGTAGGCGAATACTTCCACGAGCTTCTGCCCCAGCTTCCCTACCCCGCCATTGCGGCCTTCTTCGCGCTGGTGAGTATGCTGCTGGCGAACATCGGCCTTGCGGACATCCTGAGCCTTTCCGTTCCGGTGCTGAACGCCATCTACCCCATCGCCATCATCCTCATCGTGGTGGAGTTCCTGCCCGGACGGTTCCAGCGGACATCGGTCTGGCGGCTGAGTATCCTCTTCACGGCCATCCAGAGCATCCCTGCTGCCCTGCCCTTCGGCCCCCTCTCCACCTTGATGAACGCTCTGCCCCTGAGCAGCCTCGGCTTTGGCTGGCTGCTGCCGGCTCTCATCGGCATCGGCGCGGGCCTTCTGACATAAGAAAGGGGCTGCTGCACTTTCGGCTAAAACGATGTGCAGCAGCCCCTTCTTTGTTTCAAAGCTTACTTTGCGGAATTGCGGATAGCCGCCATGACCTTGCGCAGGACGGACGGCTCGGTGTAGTAGAAGTTGTCGTCCGGCAGCTTGCCGCCCACGGCGGCGGGAGAGGCATCGTAGAGCACCTGCAGGTAGGCAGAGATGTCTTTCTTCATCTCCTGACCGTTGCGGTAAACGATGTTGCACTTGGGCAGGGCCTTCTTGGCGATAGCAGCCTTGGCCACCACGCCGACTTCCTCACAGAGGGCGGCGGTGCCGTCGATGTCCTCGTTCGCGGCCTTGACGCTCTTCTGGTAGTCGGTCAGGAAAGCTGCGATGACGTCGGGGTTCTGCTTTGCGTACTCGGTGCGCACCACGGTGACGCCGGTGATGAGCTGGGTGTCACAGACCTTGTTCCACTCGCGGGTCAGGTCGAGGACGACGCGGAGGTCGCTGTCCTTCATCTGGGCAGCGGTGACGTAGGGCTGAGGCAGGACGGCGATGGCATCCTTCCTGGCAGCGGCCATCTGGGCCGTGACCTCGGAAGCCTCGCTGTAGTATTCGATCTTCACGTCCTTGTCGGGGTCGAGGCCGTTCTTCTTGAGCAGATAGCGCAGGACGTACTCGGGCGTCGTGCCTTTGCCGGTGGAAAGGATGGTGCGGCCCTTGAGGTCGGCAAAGCTGTGGACGGTATTGCCCTTCTCCACGACGTAGAGAACACCCAGCGTGTTGACGGCCATGACCTGGATGCCGCCGTTCGTCTTCTGGTAGAGGGTCGCGGCGAGGTTGGCCGGGATAGCAGCCATATCGAGTTCGCCCTTGATGAGCTTCGGCACGATCTCATCGGCAGCGCCGTAGAGCTGCAGGTCATAGTCGAGGGAAGCAGTGCCGTCCTTCTCCATGCTCAGCAGATTGACGAGGCCCATGGTGGTGGGGCCTTTCAGGCCGGCGATGCGCACTTTGGTGCTCGTCCTGGCCGATGCGCCGCAGGCCAGGACGCTGACCATCAGCACCAGCGACAGCAGCAGAGATGTCAGTTTTTTCATAGGATCACGTTCCTCACTTTCATTGGGAGAAATTTTCCCGCAAAAAATTTGCAAAACCATTTGCTTTACGCCCTCAAGTTTACTATAATAAGAGAAAAAATACCGTTGCACACGCAACGGAATCGCAGAAGGGCGGTGAGGGCCCGGGGAAAACCTCACGGAATGGGTATGGAAAATTATCTTCCGCTGTTACAATCCACCTCTCTGTTCGCCGGACTGGAAGCCGAAGCGCTCCGGGTCCTGCTGGGCGAAGTGGGGGCCGTATTGCGCACCTACAGCCGGGGCGAGACCCTCGTACTGGCCGGACAGTCGAACCGCCGGGTGGGCGTGGTGCTCTCCGGCGCCATCGAGGCCTACCATCCCGCCGCCAGCGGGGCGCGTCTGCCCATCAGCCAGATGGGGCCGGGCGGTGTGTTCGGCGACGTGCTGGGCGGCTCGAGCCTTTCCAGCCCGGTAACAGTGATGGCCTCAGCCCCCTGCGAGGTACTGCTGGTGCCTTACGAGAAGCTTCTGCTGCCCGGGGCCGACCCGGCCCGCCAGCGAGTGCTGCAGAACCTTGTGCGCACCATCAGCGACAAATACTTCCTGCTCTCCCGCCGGGTAGACCTGTTGCTGCTCAAGAGCCTGCGGGCCAAGGTGTGCGCCTACCTGCTCAGCGAGGCCGAGGTTCACCACAGCCTCACCTTCACCATTCCCTACTCCCGCATCCAGCTGGCCGACTACCTCAACTGCGACCGCAGCGCCCTCTCCCGGGAGCTGAGCCTGATGCAGCGGGACGGCCTGCTCGAGACCTATAAGAGCAGCTTCAAGCTGCTGGAACCGGACGTGCTGCGGCACATGGTGCTGTAACAGCCTCTCCCTTTGGGAGAGCCTTATATAGAAGGAGAACTTCATCATGTCCAAACCGATTTTATGGATCGTCATTCCCTGCTACAATGAAGAACAGGTGCTGCCCATCACGGCCCCCATGTTCCTGAAAAAGATAAACGACCTCGCCGCAGCGGGCCTTGTCAGCGAGAAGAGCCGGGTGCTCTTCGTCAACGACGGCTCCCGCGACGCCACCTGGTCCCTCATCCAGAAGTTCGCCTCTGAGGATGAGCACTTCATCGGCATCTCCCAGAGCCGGAACCGCGGCCACCAGAACGCCGTGCTGGCCGGGCTGATGGAGGCGCTCCACAGCGGCAGCTGCGACATCACCATCTCCATCGACTGCGACGGTCAGGACGACATCAACGCCATGGATGAGATGGTCAAAAAGTATCTGGACGGCGCCGAGGTAGTCTACGGCGTGCGCAGCCGCCGGGACACCGACACCTTCTTCAAGCGGTTCACCGCCGAGGGCTTCTACCATGTGATGAACGCGCTGGGCGCAGACATCGTATTCAACCACGCCGACTACCGGCTCATCAGCACCCGGGTGCTGGAGAGCTTTGCCGACTACCGCGAGGTGAACATTTTCCTGCGGGGCATGGTGCCGCTGGTGGGCTACCCCAGCGACACCGTCTACTACGAGCGCCACGAGCGTCTGGCCGGCGAGAGCCACTATCCCCTCAGCAAGATGCTGGCCCTCGCCTTCGACGGCATCACCAGCCTGTCGAACAAGCCCATCCGCCTCATCACCGGCGCAGGCATCGCGGTCAGCCTCATCAGCTTCATCGGCGTCATCTGGGCCATCGTGCAGGCTGTTCTGGGCAGCGCCGTGGCGGGCTGGGCCTCCACCATCTGCATCGTCTGCTTCATGGGCGGCGTGCAGCTGGTGTGTCTGGGCGTCATCGGCGAATACGTCGGCAAGATCTATATGGAGACCAAGGCCCGCCCCCGCTACATCATCAGCGAGCGCACATGGGCTCCCTACGAAAGGAAGTATCACGGATGAGCAAACAGAGCTGGAAAGGCAGCACCCTGCTGAACCCGGAGCCGCCGGTGCTGGTCTCCTGCGGCGGGCTGGACAAGCCCAACCTCATCACCATCGGCTGGACCGGCACCATCTGCACCCAGCCCAGCATGGTATCCATCAGCGTCCGCCCCGAGCGGTACAGCCACCACCTCATCAGGGAGAGCGGCCAGTTTGCCATCAACCTGCCCACCGAGGCACTGGTGAAGTCGGTGGACTGGTGCGGCGTCAGGAGCGGCCGGGACTTCGATAAATTCGCGGCCTGCAAACTCCATTCTGCCCCCGGCTCGGTGCTGACAGACTGCCCCATTCTCGAAGAAAGCCCCGTCAACCTCGAGTGCAGGGTCACGCAGGTCATCCCGCTGGGCAGCCACGACCTCTTCCTCGCCGAAGTAGTCGCCTGCGACGTGGACGAGAGCCTGCTGGACGAGAACGGTAAGCTCTGCCTCGACAAGGCCAAACTCATCGTCTACAGCCACGGCGAATATCTGGCTCTGGGCAAAAAGCTGGGGACCTTCGGCTACAGCGTGCGGAAGAAAAAGCCGACGCGGAAGCCCCGCAGATAATACTATGAAAAATGGGAAGCGCAAAAGCGCTTCCCATTTTTTTATTTCTCGTCGAGCAGATCACTCAGACATCTGACCGTCCGGCCATGATAGCCTGTGACCGTCTCGGCATGGAGCAGACTGCTCAGCACACTTTCCTCCACGCACTCGGTCCTTTTCTGTCCCATCCGCTGCCGTATATTTTCCATGTACAACGATGTGAAATCCTTTATGCGCATCCAAACCCATTTTCCGAATCTGATACAGATAAATAGGATTTGACGAAGGAGCAAGGTTACTGACGGACAAAGTGGACGGACTGGTATAATCCACGTCTGCCAATACAGAGGCTGACACAGGACAACCCAACCAATTTATTGAAATCAATTCAAAATTGTTGTCTGCCACTCCCACACTGAATTTCGCAACATTCCGTTTTAAACTGAAACCATTGCTACCGTCACTTTCCATCGCATTACGAATAGCTATCATGTTGAGTGATGAAAGAGTTATGCGCCTGGTAGCCATTACAAAGGGTGGTTTTACAAGTGCTTTCGTACTTGTGCATATCCTGCTTTCCAAGTCCTGTAAAGTATGTATTGTCCCTGCTTCCATCGGATAATTAGCTATCAGATACAATGTATGCTCTCCTGTCGCCGAAGGAATG
>OGWY01002424.1_pt1 | contig 13440 bp, 10 predicted proteins | sample 1576121 | NCBI WGS metagenome assembly OGWY01 (sample SAMEA3541543, study PRJEB24748) | human gut metagenome | biome: human gut; feature: human-associated habitat; material: faeces | place: China | collected 2012 | reverse complement strand
GAAATTTGCTTCTTGTTAAAGTCACGCTGAAGCTCATCCTGCTGCTTACGGAAGTGCTACCGTTCCTTCCTTCGTAACATGTCCAACGATAAAGATCGCTATATCCATCTGTTTTGCCATCTGCATCAAACGTGCTGTTACCTCTTTTACCTGAGATACGCTTCCCGGCGCCGATGCTATATCCTCTACTACTATTGTCTGAATCGAGTCGATAACAATAACCTTCGGTTTGTCTTTCTTGACATATTCTTCTACATCTTCCAGATTATTTACACACAAAAGCAGCATATCCTTCTGAAATGTACCAATTCGTTCCGCACGCATCTTGATCTGTGACAAAGATTCCTCACCTGAAACATAAAGAATCTTATGACCGTCCGCTGATAGATTTCTGCACATCTGAAGCAGGATTGTCGACTTACCGATACCGGGATCTCCCCCTACCAAAACAAGAGAACCGTTTACGATTCCTCCTCCAAGTACTCTGTTCAATTCTTCCAGTCCTGTGGAAAATCTTGTCTCATCAGCCGTTTTTACTTCTAAAATACTTGTAGGCACCACAGCAGTCCGTCCTCCGGACTGTTTTCTGGCGCCTACCGTTACTTTTTCTTCACAGAACGTATTCCAGGATCTGCATCCCGGACACTGTCCCATCCATTTTGCTGACTCAAATCCACATTCCCGGCAAAAAAAGATCTGTTTTTCTTTTGCCATATAAACTCCTAGTCAAATGCTTTTCTGACGTCTACCTTTACTTCTCTGCCCGGCTCAAGATCTACACTGATGCTTAACTTGCCACCGAGATTTGTTTTATTCTTTCCTACATATATATCATCAATATGAATCTTGTAATCTGTTTCCGGTTCCAGCTCCAGTGTAATAGATGAGGTCTCTGTTCCTTCTACTATAAATGATACATCTTCTTCTGATGAACGGAAGCCATGTACTGCTGTACCCGGTACTGATTCATATACAAACATACCATTCTTCTCAAGCTTGGTGATCTCATTGAAAGTCTTGATCTTATAGATATCACCTTTATATTCAATACCATCTTTCTTTGTCTTTGTTGCTAATTCATAATTTCCGAAATCCAGTGAATCGGACTCTATGTTAATTAAATCGTTGATTACTGACATTTTTATCCTCCTGTACATTATACTCATGCCTTACCCGGCACTTTTATAATCTGATTATACAATAATGCTCCGGCTTTTGCCACACCAAATATAATCAGTTCACAATTATTTTATAGATTTGGAAGCAACTACTTTTCAGGTTCATTTTTTACTACAAACTTCACCTTATCGTTGCGCACAGTCACCTGAACGGTATCTCCCCGTTTGATCTCACCTTTTAAGACTGCTTCTGCAAGCTCATCTTCTATATTCGTCTGAATCGCACGTTTCAACGGTCTTGCTCCGTATTTCTTATCGTAGCCTTTCTCAAAGATCAGTTTCTTAACTGCATCTCCAAACTTCAACTGAATCTCCATCTGCGATGCAACACGCTGCTTTAATTCTTTTAATAGAAGATTCGAAATATTTCTTACATCCTCCTCCGTCAGTGCACGGAATACGATAATGTCGTCAATACGGTTCAAGAACTCCGGCTTGAAGTTCTGTTTTACCTCATCCATAACATTCTTCTTCATATCTTCGTGCTCTGTATCTGCATTTGACGCGGTAACAAATCCAAGCTTCTTCGGATCAATAATCCTCTGTGCGCCTGTATTAGATGTCATGATAATAATCGTGTTCTTAAAATCTACTTTTCTGCCCTGAGAATCTGTGATATGTCCATCATCCAATACCTGTAATAATATATTAAACACATCACTGTGTGCCTTTTCTATCTCATCAAACAATATAACAGAGTATGGATTGGAACGAACCTTCTCACTAAGCTGTCCACCTTCCTCAAAGCCAACATAGCCCGGAGGTGACCCGATCAGCTTCGACACACTGTGTTTCTCCATGTACTCCGACATATCAACACGGATCAATGCGTCCTCACTGCCAAATACTGCTTCTGCAAGAGCTTTCGACAATTCAGTCTTACCTACACCGGTAGGCCCAAGGAATAAGAACGAACCAACCGGACGTTTTGGATCTTTTAAGCCTACACGGCTTCTCTTGATAGCCCTTGCTACCGCATCAACTGCCTCATTCTGACCGACAACTCTCTTATACAACTCCTCTTCCAGACGTTCCAGACGTTTGGATTCCTGTTCGGTCAGTTTGTTTACCGGAATCTTCGTCCATACAGATACAACATCCGCAATATCCTCTGCATCTACTACAACACTTTTCGCATTTTTATTCTGCTTCATTTTATCGAGCTTTGTTTCCAGCTTTCTCTGTTTCTTTAACAGTTCTGCCGCTTCATCAATATCTCCAGCCTCTAAAAGGTTCTCAATATCATCGGAAAACGCCTGTATCTCAAGCTCCAATGGCAGTGTCTTCTTTGCCTTCTTTCCGAATCCCAGACGTTTTCTGGAACAGGCTTCATCCATCAGATCAATAGCTTTATCCGGCAGGAAACGGTCACTGATATATCGAACCGATAATGATACCGCTGCTTCCAGTGCCTGATCACTGATCTCTACATGATGATGTTCCTCGTATGCAGAGCGAAGTCCCTTTAAGATCTCTACTGTTTCTTCATTGGTCGGCTCTTCCACATAGACCGGCTGAAATCTTCGCTCCAACGCTGCATCCTTTTCTATATATTTTCTGTATTCTGCACGCGTCGTCGCTCCGATCATCTGGATCTCTCCGCGCGATAAGGATGGTTTTAAGATATTAGATGCATCGATTGCTCCCTCTGCTCCACCGGCTCCGATGATCGTATGAAGCTCATCCACAAACAGAATGACGTTTCCGGCATTTTTTACCTCTGCGATCACCTTCTTGATCCGTTCCTCAAATTCTCCACGGTACTTGGAACCCGCTACCATACTGGATAAATCTAGCGACAACAGTCGCTTATCCCGTACTGTATCCGGCACATCTCCCGCAGCGATCAGGTAAGCAATCCCCTCTGCTACCGCAGTCTTACCTACACCCGGTTCTCCAACCATACATGGGTTGTTCTTCATACGTCTGCTTAAAATCTGAAGCACACGCTCTATCTCTTTCTCTCTGCCTATAACCGGATCTAGATTTCCCATACGGGCATCCATCGTCATATCTCTGGAGAACTGATCCAACGTCGGTGTTGCCGATGCCTTGGATTTATTCTTTCCCTTTTTCAGACTTACAAATTCTTTCTTTGCCGTACTGCCATCCACTCCACATGCAGACATGATGTCTACATATATTTTCTGTATATTTGCCTTTAATGACAGTATGATTTTTACCGCCGTACAATCCAGATGCTTCAAAATGGCAATCAGAAGATGCTCACTTCCTACCTCTGTACTTTCCAGACGTTTTGCTTCATTTCCCGCAAGCTCCAGAATCGACTCTGCGGATTTTGTATATTTGCTTTTCTCTGCGCCAAAGGTTCCTCCGGCTAATGGTATCTGGCTTAAGATATTAATGATCGACTGTATCGTTACTCCATTTTCCTGTAAAACAACAAACGGTGCCGTATCACTGACAAAGGTAAGTGCCATCAACAGATGTTCACTTCCTATATAGTTCTGCCCCAGCTTCTTGGATATCCGTTTGGCTTCTTTTAATATTTCCTGTAATTTTTCACTGTTCGGAAGTTTCAAATTATGTCACCTCTTTTTTCATAGTATATGACATTTTCTGCCTACTATCTTCTGTTATGATACAAAAGTCCCCGGCTCCCATATATTAGTATGTTCCCCAGAGACTTTTTTCTTTCGTATATCTTTCAATAATAATTAACACTCATCAATCGCTTTACCGATATCATGACGCATATATTTATTCTCAAATGTGATCCACTCGGTTGCCTTGTATGCATTTGCACGGGCTTCATGAAGATCCTTTCCTGTAGCTGTTACTCCAAGTACACGACCGCCATTTGTTACAACTTTGCCGTCTTCAAACTTAGTTCCGGCATGGAATACATAGTATCCGTCCTTGTCTTTGAATGTCTCTAGACCTGAGATCGGATATCCTTTCTTATAGGAAACCGGATAACCGTCAGATGCAAGTACTACACATACAGCAGCGTTGTCTTCAAATTCAAGTTCTACCTGATCCAGAGTTCCGTCAATACACGCCTCAAATACATCAATGATATCATTCTTCATTCTAGGAAGAACAACCTGCGCCTCCGGATCTCCAAATCTTGCATTATATTCCAGTACCTTTACGCCCTGTGGCGTGATCATAAGTCCGCAGAATAATACACCCTTGAATTCTCTTTTCTCTGCCTTCATGGCTGCCATTGTAGGCTTGTATATATTCTCCATGCAATAATCTGCGATCTCATCTGTATAGAATGGGCTTGGTGAAAATGTTCCCATTCCACCGGTATTCAATCCTTGATCACCGTCCTGTGCACGCTTATGATCCTGTGCGGATGTCATAGGTTTGATCGTTGTACCATCACAGAACGCAAGAACAGACACCTCACGTCCTGTCATGAATTCCTCGATAACCATAGTATTTCCCGCATTTCCAAAATGCTTATCCAGCATGATCTCTTTTACACCGGCTTTTGCTTCTTCCAGATCCTTACAGATCAGAACACCTTTACCAAGTGCCAGTCCATCTGCTTTTAATACGATCGGGAAGCTTGCCGTTTCAAGATATGCAAGTGCTGATTCTGCATCTGTAAAATTCTCATATGCGGCTGTAGGTATATTGTATTTTTTCATAAGATCCTTGGAAAATGCCTTTGAACCTTCGATGATCGCTGCATTTGCTCGAGGACCGAATGCACGGATGCCCGCTGCTTCAAATGCATCAACTGCACCGGCAACCAACGGGTCATCCGGAGCTACAACTGCAAGATCAACTGCTTCCTTCTTTGCGAAATCAACCAGTTTATCAAATTCCATAACACCGATATCCACACATTCTGCCAATTCTGCAATACCTGCATTTCCCGGTGCACAATAGATTTTTGTTACTTTACTGCTCTTTGCAATACTTGTAATAATAGCATGCTCTCTTCCGCCGCCACCTACAACTAAAATCTTCATTTGTTTTCCTCCTGTCAGTCTTCTACAACTGTTATGCCGTCTTCGATCCGAACCTTTCCATGTGCAATCTTATCAATAGCAGCAGGTAGAATATTCCACTCTGCCTGCTCCATGACTCTCTGCTGAAGCACCTTCGGAGTATCTCCGTTTTGTACCGCAACCGCTTTCTGCATAATGATCGGACCGGTATCGGTTCCTTTATCTACAAAATGTACCGTAGCACCTACTACTTTTACACCTCTTTTTAACGCTGCCTCATGAACCTTGAGTCCATAATAGCCTGTACCACAAAAAGCAGGAATCAGAGAAGGATGGATATTGATAATCCGGTTCTCAAATGCATCAATCACAATCTCCGGAATAACTACAAGGTATCCCGCAAGTACGATCAGATCCGGATTCACTTCCTGTAAAATCTTCAACAGGTTCTCATTAAATACATCTCTTGTTTCAAAATCCTTTGGTGATACTACGATATCTTTTATACCTGCCTGTTTTGCACGTTCCAGTGCATAGGCATTTCTATTATTACTGATAACTGCTGCAATCTCGGTGTCTGTGATCTTTCCTGCTGCGATTGCATCAATGATCGCCTGTAAGTTCGTACCGCCACCGGAAACCAGAACTGCTATTCTTAGCATAAATCTACTCCCTTTTCACCGGCTACTACTGTACCGAGAACAAATGCCTTGTCTCCGGCACTCTCTATAGCTGCTATTGTCTTATCTGCATCTGTAGGATCTATTGCAAGGCACATACCAACTCCCATGTTATATGTATTGTACATCATATGCTCATCTATATCGCCCTTCTTTGCAAGGAGCTTGAATATAGCAGGCACTTCATATGAGTCCTTCTTCACCTGCGCACGAGCTCCGTCCGGAAGCATTCTTGGAATGTTCTCATAGAAACCGCCGCCTGTGATATGGCTGCAACCCTTAATCATTACACCGGCATCCTTTACTGCCTTTAATGCTTTTACATAAATTCTTGTCGGAGCAAGAAGTGCTTCGCCAAGTGTTGTTCCAAGTTCATCATAATATGTATCCAGAGATTCCTTTGTCATCTCAAATACTTTACGAACCAGTGAAAAACCATTGCTGTGTACACCGCTTGAAGCGATACCGATCAATGTATCTCCGGCTTTGATATTCTCTCCTGTGATAAGTTCATCCTTCTCTACGACACCAACAGCAAATCCTGCAAGGTCATACTCATTCTCCGGCATAAGTCCCGGATGCTCTGCTGTCTCGCCGCCAACTAAAGCTGCGCCGGACTGGTTACAGCCTTCTGCAACACCACTTACGATCGTAGCGATCTTTTCCGGATAATTCTTACCACATGCTATATAATCCAGGAAGAAAAGAGGTTCTCCACCAGAACATGCAATATCATTCACACACATAGCCACAGCATCGATTCCGATCGTATCGTGCTTATCCATGATATATGCAAGCTGTACTTTTGTACCGCATCCATCTGTTCCAGACAGTAATACAGGCTCTTTCATCTCTTTGATCTTTGCAAGACTGAACGCACCAGCAAAACCTCCGATACCACCTAATACCTCTGGTCTCATGGTTGTCTTGATGTGCTTCTTCATAAGTTCTACTGACTTATATCCTGCCTCAATATCAACGCCGGCATTCTTGTAATCCATTGTAAAATCCTCCTGTTTTATCCATTATAAAGTGCATTTTCATGCCAATTGATTCTTATAAATTATACGGGATTAATTTCTGTTTGTAAAGAAGCCATTCTCACAAATATACCAGCCCAAAACAGGTCTCTGTTCGGCACAATTTTATTTGTCAGCAAAGCGTGTTTCTTTTTTTTGAAAAATACTATATAAATATCAAATATAATTTGATAATGATTCCCATTTATGGTAATATAACGTTATATGCAGAGTAACTGTTTTTTTCGTTAACAAGAGGTAGTTGTATGACAAATAATAGATTAAACATCGGATTATTCATATGTCATCTCGACAATGAATATGCAAATGAAATATGTAAAGGAGCTGAATACGCAGCGAAAGAGCTAGACGTGAATCTTATCGTCTTTCCGGGCATGTTTTTAAATGCTTCATTTAACGATCCTGAAAACGAAATTTATGATTATCAGTACAACTCTGTTTTTTATTATGCTAAAAAAGAAAATCTGGATGCCCTGATCGTGTCCGTTGGCACGATCGCATCTTTTATATCACAAAAAAGTATTGAAGCATTTTTGGATACTTTTAAAGATATTCCGATCCTTACTCTGGAATCTAAGGTTTCAGGTTATCCTTGTTTACAGACCGACAGTACTGCCGGTCTTCGAGATGCCATCGAACATCTGATTATTCATCACAACCGAAAGCATATCTGTTTTGTTGCCGGAAGAAAGACAAATGAAGATGCTCTGGAACGTTTGAATGTATACCGAACTACAATGAAAGCTCACAACATACCGATCACCGAAGATATGATCGTATACGGTGATTATTCTGAATACAGTCGTGAGATTGTCGGCAAACTGCTTGATGATAATCCGGATGCTGATGCAATTATTTTCTCTAACGATCAGATGGCTATCGGCGGCTATCAGGAATTGAAAAGCCGTAACATCCGAATCGGAGCTGATATCAGTGTAATCGGTTTTGACAACTCTCCCGGTTCCGTAACTATGGTTCCACCCCTTACAACCGTAAACGCGAACACCCCTGCATTGGGCTATCGTGCCGTTGGCAAGATCATTCAGGATATTAAGGCAGGCGAATTCTGTTCTTCTGTCTTGGATTCCCACTTTGTAAAACGATTATCATGTGGGTGCAGTCTGCATGAAAATACCGAACATATGCCGATTGACAATTCCTCTACTGTAACAGATATTCTGGAATACTGTGATGATTCTATTTTAGGCAACATTAAAAACAGCTTTTTTGGTACGATTGTTCTTGATCAGATCAACAGCATCTGGAAGGATATAATAGAAATTGCTGTTTTACCAAAGGCAAAACCATATCCAAAGAATCTGATTGTAGACAAACTGATGTCATTATTGTCATCTCCTGTCACAAGTTTCTTTTCAGTAACCAATATTGCATTTTCATTCCGTTGTTTTTCCGGTGTCATCATAGCATTAATCAACGATCCGGATAAACGGTCTGAATACTATCGGCTAAATTCTCATATTACAAGTGCTATCGCACAGTTTTTGTCAACTTCTTTGTACCAACAGGAACATGACAGCAAAACGGGATCATGGTCTTCAATCTATATTACAAGAGATACTCTTACATATGGAACCGATACAGCAAAAACCTTTTCATCTATGCTTGCTAAATTAAAAGACCTTGGATTTGCAGCATCTTATTTATATGCGTATGATGAACCCGTCGCCATTCAACCGGACGGAAGCTGGAAAACGCCGGATACTTTGTATCTTCAAGCTTTTTACAATCCAAAACATACAGCTGTTTTATCAGGTGAAACACGTCGTATTGCATCTACCGATATCTTTGACAATGAATATACCGGGTTTGAAGATAGATTTACCGCTGTTATTGTTCCTATTTTTACAAATGAACAACATCATGGTCTGTTTGTATGTAATACAGATGTAGATCACTTTGGACACATTTATACAACTTCTCTTCATCTTGGGGCTTCTTTTAAATATTTATCACTTTTAAAAGAACAGATCCAGACAAAAGAACAATTAGTAATGTCCTTAAATGAGATCCATGAAAAAAATGAGCTGTTAAATCACCTGTCTACCTCCGATGAACTGACCGGCGTCAATAACAGACGTGGATTAATGGAAAAAGTAGAATACCTGATCAATAAACCTGCCAATCATGGACGTAAGGCAATGCTACTGTTTGCAGACATGGATAGCTTAAAGATCGTAAACGATAAATTCGGACACAACGATGGAGATTTTGCTTTAAAGAATATTGCAAATATCCTGATGACAAGTTTCCGGGCGAGTGACATTGTCGGTCGAATCGGCGGTGATGAGTTTGTATGTTTTGCTTTCATTGATGATCCTGATTTTCCTAAGACTGTACAGGCAAGGATTCAGGAATTGTCCAATGAATTAAATGAAACCTGTGGCAAACCATATTATATCGAAATGAGTGTCGGTGTATCGGAATTTTCCTGCGATCCGAATATCAAGATTGAGGATCTGTTAAGCCAGGCAGACAGCGCACTGTATTCAAATAAACGATATAAGCGAATGTCTGTTTTAAAATAATAAAATACGATACGAATACTAACTTCTTTATAAAAGCACAGATAAACGCTGTGAAATAAAATAAACCATATAAATGATAGTTTCTCTCCCATGTTCAGGATGATGAATCCACTCTCATTTATATGGTTTATTTTTTATTTTGCCTCTTTAAACGGCTCATTTAACATCTCTGTTCCCGGAAGAACAAATCTGCCATTTTCGATAATGGCAACTTTGGTTCCATCTGCATGAACCGAATAAATGCCTCCGATCTCATCATATGGTATCGTAATATCGGTATGGCAGTTGAAATACGCCTTGCTGATATCCGTCTTTCGAAGGATCGAGCACTCATTATCCTTTGCAACGATTTCCTTGCCGTCCGGATTATGAAGGATATTTTCTTCGCTCCAGCTATAGCAGGTATCACCGACTGCAAAATGCGGTCCCATCTTCTCTACGATCAGTATCGGCAATTTATATACCATGTTATATTTATTTGCAAGTACATATGCGGTCGTATTCGTTCCGATCGCAAACTCTCCCATCGGCAGCGTGTCATGATGTTTTAATACATTATCACGGATATATTTTTTATTTTCCGACTCATCCTTAAAATTCGTGCAGGTATAGGATTCTACCATACCATCCTTAAACCGGATCTCTAAATTCTCATAATTAAGTCCGTTTAAATATACCTGTCCGACAAATAATGTTCCCGTGGTTTTCTCTAATACCGGTGAAGTAAACACCTCTCCGACCGGAATGTTGACATCTGCCACGCAGTTCTCAAATGCAGTCTCCTTTGCCGGATCTTTTAATTTCCAGATATTTACATACAAATCTGTCTTATTTTTTCCTTTTCCCGTGATATGCACCTGATCTGCCGTATCTAATACATCAATAATCTTCTGCTGTATCGTCTGGTACAATTTATAATCCAAAGTATTTAATTTTACCGTTTCGGCAAAAATCTCCTCAAAACGGTCACCAATCTCCGGGATCGGGTATGCGATGATTGTAAAACTGCGCTCTTCGCCTTTGATATATTCATTGATCATCTGCCCTGCCATGTTCATCTCATAGACACAGAGTTTCTGCTGTTTTTCGTTGTATTTTACCGCACGCTCTTTATTTTCTGGTGAAAACGGCTCTTCTCCAAATACTTCAATCACTGCAGGACCTGCATGACCGGCCGCTAATTTTTTCTCTTCCTCAAAATAATTCTTTCTTGCCTCTAAGCAGCGCTCCACATACGCTTTATCCAGATAGAGTGCACGGTCTTCCCTGTGATCATAGTCAAACTGCTTGTTTGGTGATGTTGCAGATGCAAGCATGGTCGGCTTTAAATTCATTTTTTCAAAATTGTGTACCGCTGCACGGACCATCCGCTCAAAACCGATCGGATAACGGAGCTGTACCGTCTGCTTTTTGCCAAGATCTTTGCCTGTCACTTCAAAGCCGATCCGATAGCCTTCCGTGTAAGTGTCAGCCATCGCCTGGATCTCCTCATCGGTCAGCCTGTTTAAAAATGCTGCCATCTTTTTCTCATTTTCCCCAATATATACACCGTAGCGGTACAGATAGCGCAGATCGTTAAGATCAGCATTCATCACAATATCATTCTCAAAATCTTCTGCCGGATCAATCAGCCTTCGAAGACTTTTTTCATAAAAAATCTCACTGTAATCATGGAAAAACCAGTACAGATCCTGCTGCACCGCTGATTTCTCCGGGACATCTTTTTCTTCCCCTGCTTCAAAACGGTTATAAATTTCGACAAACAGTTCCATCTGGATCGTAAGCTGCATCAGATCCCCACGAAATGCCGCACCAGTCTCACGTCTGATATATGCAAGGTACGCACAGAGAAGCTGTCCGAACTCTTCTCCCAATTGTTCCACAGCATAATCCGGATTCGCATAACTTGTCTGATATGCCTCACCAAGAATGTCTTTATATAATGCCTGATTACATGTTTCTGCTTCTTTTAAACTCTGTTTTTGAATCGCATCATCTGCCCATAGATCATAGACAGCCGTCTGTTTCTGCAGCAGCTGTGCCGTCTGCCTGAAGTATTCTTTATATTTTTCTTCTGTCTCCGGCTTTTCTTCAATCTCTGCAACCCGCTCACGCACCAGCACAAAACGCTCCTTTGCAAGCTCGTTGGATTCTTTATATAATTCTTTGTATAACATTAAGTCAGAACCTCCACAAAAATTTCTATCACTCATCAATCAGTTTTCCATATTTTGCATTTTTTTCGATCAATGACTTTGCATACTCCCAGATCCGCTCAGAACCCTCATGCACTCTCTCATCTCTTTTAAGTACCTGAGACTTTTTCACACCATGTTCTTCCCATGAGATACCACCCGATGCATCATTTAAAAATAATGGCTGCACCTTATCTAACATATTGGCAAACTTTGATTCCGGTGTCTCCATAGCCTCAAACTCATCCCACAGACCGCGGTATTCCTTCTGCTGTGCCTCCGGCAGTAAACCAAAGATACGGTCAGCCGCTTTTAATTCACGCTCCCGCTTTGTCTTATTGCCCTCCGTATCGTACGCATAAGTATCTCCCGCATCGATTTCTATGACATCGTGAAGAAGTACCATTTTCATGGTTTTTAATACATCAATCGGCTCATTCGCGTAATCAGCAAGCACAAACGCCATCAGCGCCAGATGCCAGGAATGTTCCGCATCGTTTTCTTTCCTGCTCCCGTCACTTAAATACGTCTGTCTTGTAATCTTTTTTATTTTGTCCAGTTCCATGATAAATGAAATCTGTTTTTCAAAATCTGTCATATGAATTCTCCATTCCTGCGTGTAAAAATCTTATTTTCACACCAATTTCTCTCTTTATTTACAGCAAAAATCCAACTATATACAGTGCAGCCCATACCCCAACAGCAAGGAAAGAGCATACGGTCGCAAGATAAGGAAAAAAACGATAGGAATTTTCCTCTCTTAAGCTTACAATTGCATTGAACAATGCAATCACTCCAACGAACATGGACGACACACCCGCACTCCCAAGATACATGCTTCCGTTTCCTCCATCCTGAAAAGAACAGGCAATGACTGCAATTAGCCCCCCCAATGATATAACCGACAGTATCCATGCAGCAATTCCTCTTTTTGACTGTTTTTTATCTGTAAATTTATATCCTCTTTTATGTCGTGTATGCATCTTGTTTATCCTCATTTTCATGATTTTTATCCATTTGCCTGTCAGGCATATGTTTTTATCACTAATTTCCATGCCGGACTCAAATATCATTCACCTGCCGGCATTCTTTTATTATACAAAAACATATCTTTTTATGCAACCTGTCCGGCAGTCACATTGTCCTTGCACTCCAGGTAAAAAGCGTTTACTATAACAATTGATTTTAAAAGTAATTACCATGTAACCTGCAGGAGGATTTTATCAATGAAAGTTTATGTATGTTTCCCGAAAGGAAAGGCGAAAGCACTGACTATGAGCTACGATGACGGCAAAATTCAGGATGAGCGCCTTGTTTCCATTTTTAACCGCTATGGTATACGGGGAACTTTTAATTTAAATTACGGAATGATCGATAAAGAAGGACTCAATCCGCCGCGCATCAAAAGTTCACGGATCAATGAACTTTACGCCGGACATGAAATCGCAACCCATACCATGACCCACCCGACCATTGCACGCTGTCCAATGACGGAAGTTGCCGAAGAAATTTTAGCTGACCGCAAAGGCTTAGAGCAGATCACCGGCCGCATCATCCGCGGACATGCTTATCCAAACGGATCTTACAATGAAGAAATCAAACAGTTATTCCGCCAGCTTGGCATTGCATATGCCCGCGTCGTAGAACCGGCAGCTGACTTTACACTTCCAACCGACCCTCTTGAATGGCATCCGACCTGTCATCATGATGCACCGGATCTGATGGAAAAAGCTGAATTTTTTGCAGAATTCAAGAAAAAACAATATTTAAAATTAATGTATGTCTGGGGACACAGTTATGAATTTGACAATCATGATAACTGGAATGTAATTGAAGATTTCTGCGCATATATGGGTGGCAGGGACGATATCT
>OGWY01002421.1_pt1 | contig 13445 bp, 13 predicted proteins | sample 1576121 | NCBI WGS metagenome assembly OGWY01 (sample SAMEA3541543, study PRJEB24748) | human gut metagenome | biome: human gut; feature: human-associated habitat; material: faeces | place: China | collected 2012 | reverse complement strand
GAAATAAAATCAAAAGAAAGAGGAATCGTAATGAAGACGCAGTATACATTAAAGGTTTATCCGGCAGGACTTGGGCGCAGTGTATACAGAACGATAACCATCTGTGATACGGATATGCCGCCTATGGAAGAATTTGCCGAGTGATACAATCGGGAATAAGGCATTATTTGCGCAAATGGTGCGGGTTTTATAAATATAAAAATGAGATGACTTTCCCGAAAAGGAAAAAATCATCTCATTTTTCAGACTATATTAATTAAGAAGAAAGAAAAAACACTTACAACTGTGCCAGATGAGTGCCAAGGATACGACCCAGAGTCTGCGCCATGCCTACACTGACACCTGCAATGGGGGTGCTGTACTGCACACCAAAGCGGCGGCCGCAGCAATTGCCGGTTGCATACAGACCGGGAATCACATCCAGATATTCATCGTAGACGTTCTGGTTATTGTCAGTCCACAGGCCGCCGGTGGTGCAAAGGAACTCATATCCGGCATAGATGTCTTTGCTGAATGCGTAGTAAGGAGCTTTCTGCACTGCGAACAGCACACTGGGATCCTTGCCGTAATCATCGTCATAACCAGCAGCGCACTTGGCGTTATAGTTTTTAACAGACGCCAGGAAGTTGTCTTTCTTTTCTCCGGTCAGGCCCAGATGATCGGCCAGGTCGTCCAGAGTATCAGCAGCGAACAGACGGATCGTACCGCCGGTCATGGTCAGGCACTCATCCACGCCGTCCTTACCTGCGGCGTATGCATCGGCCAGAGCCTGCTCCAGATTTGCTTTGTAAGTGGGATCATTGACGAAGGCAGAACCATGGCCAGCAGGGAAGGACTGCAGCTGTTCGTAAATGTCGGCATCGAATACGCTGTAGATCGTTCCCTTGTGACGGGCAGCTTCAGCACCCGCAAAGACGGGATCGCCGAAGCCCTCATTGCAGAAGCGCTTGCAGTCATTGTCCAGCCACAAATTGCCGCAGGAACCCAACAGTCCACTGGGAAAGAAGAAGGTGCCGCCCATGGTAGACAGAGGACCCGGTTCCAGCTTGCCGCCAGCCCAGACACCCATCTTGATACCCTTGCCGTCGCGATCCATGCCGGTGATCTTTTTGCCGTCTCCGGTGTAGTTCAGTGCATTGATATTGGGGCAGAGTTCGTCCACCATTTCGGCATCGGCAGAAAAATCACCTGCTGCCAGCACAACGCCCTTGGTGCCGCTGTAGCGCACGTAGCCGTTCTCGCCCTTGGCAATCACACCGGTCACACGGCCGGAGGCATCCTTTTCCAGATACTGGGCATCATTGCCGTAAAAGACCTGCACGCCCTTGTCCTGAATGTACTTTGCCACAACTTTGCTGTGCTCGGTGACGGTGTAGCTTCCCTCAAAGAAGATGCCGGGGAATTGTGCAGTACCGTTCCAGAACTTCTGACCGGCCAGCTGGCTCTTGAAGTTGGTGGGGTATGGATTATGGAATGCACGGAGTTGCTTCTTATCTTCCTCGCTGGCAAGGCTGATGAACCAGTCAAACGTATCACCGCAGTTCTTGAGGTACTGCATGACGAGGTTGGGGTTGGACATATTGCAACCGCGCAGCTGCCAGTCATTCAGCACTTCAACAGGATCGACTTCAGGAATACCCTGCTCCTTGAGCCACTGGGAATTGATATGGCCGAAGTCGCAGCCAGTCCATGCGTGGCTTTCCTCAGGCATCTTCTCCACAACGATGACGGATGCTCCGTTTTCTACGGCAGCACGGGCGCAGGCCAGACCGGCCTGACCAAAGCCGATGACCACCACGTCAGCCGTTTTGGCGCCGGTGATATCGCTTTCCGGAATAGCTTCCGGGGCGGTGCGCCAGCTGATCTTCTCAGTCTGCACATTCATGGAATCCGGGTCCACGCCCTTGGCCTGCGCAATGCACTTGGCGGCAGCTTCCTTGATGGCGTTGGAAGTAATGGTGGCACCGGCTACTGCATCCACCTCGCTGCTCTGGGCATCCAGAATGCTCTTGGTCAGAGTTTCGGCAGCCGCACCGCCGATAGACTCGGTCTCGCCGGAGGCATCGATGACTACCTCGGTAATGCTGGAAGCATCAAAGGTCATACTGACGGTCACATCACCATTGATGCCCTGTGCGGTGGCGTTGTAGGTGCCTGCCGTGTAAAATGCAGCCTCCGATGCCGCTGCCGAAGAGGCGGCTGCTTCCTTGCCCGAATTGCAGGCGCTCAGTGCACCAGCCGTGATGCCGCTCATGGCTGCGGCAGAAGCCAGCTTCAAAAAGCCCTTGCGTGAAATCTTTTTCATCGTCTCCGATTCCTTTCTCTTGGTGGGGGATTTCTCCGTATTGTTCGTTCGTTATTATACTAACAAATATGGATCGAACTTTCATCGTATATCTAAGGGGATTTTTCTGGATGTTTAGCACGATTTATGCTATATTCGTAGTATTAGCTGAAAGAAGGGAGAAGAAAATGGAAAGTTCTGCTGTTTTTACGCTCCGGCTCCTGCAAAGGCTGGCCGAGGGCTGTACCTTGCAGGAACTGCTGGAGGAGGCCGCAAAGCTCGGCCTGTGGGATGTTTCGGTCTGCGACGCAGCTTACAATCTGCTGGCTTCCTCACATCCGCCGCGCAACGATAATGTGTTTGTTCTGCAGCAATCCGACAGGCGCATCATGCGTCCGGAGATCGTGGCCGATATGCAGCAGAAAGGTATTTCCCGGCGGCTGGCAAAAACTTCCCGGCCATTTTGGTTCTATAATGAGCAGCTGGGGCAGTGGGAACTGTTTTGCGCTGTCCTCAGCAGCGGGCAGGTGCTGGGCTATCTGTTCCACCGCCCGGAGAAACCGCCCACAGAAGATGAGGTCATCTGCTGGATAGCTCTTTCGCAGGGTGTTGCCGTCACGATGCAGCGCAGCGGCAGCATTGAGCCGGACGCGGGCCGGAAGATGCAAGAAACGATTCTCTTGCAGCTTGCTTTGGGGCAGCTGACAGACTCTTCCATTGTACAGGCACGGCTGGAACAATCCGGCTGGAAGGCTCTTGCCAATTACCGACTTGGGTGCCTGTTTACAGAAGAAGTCTCTCTTTTTTCGGTTCTGCGCCCAGAGCAGCTTTCCGTACAGTTGCGGAACGTTCTCCCCGGCTGTATCTGTTGCTGCTACCGCGATTGCGTGATCATTCTTGGGTCGGGAAGCCTTGAAGAACAGAGCGGCATCCGTCTGCGCCACTGGCTGAAATACCATCACTTTCATATTGCGGTCAGTGCCGCCTATTTACAGCTTATCGATACGCCTGTGGCTTACACGCAGGCACAGGAACTGATGTGTGCGGAACGTGTGATGGACATTCAGGATTCTTTACCGGAAATCGTTTTCTACGAAGATCATCTGCCGCTTTGCGCCTATCTTTCTACTTATAAAAAGGAGGAACTGCTCCGGCACATCCATCCGCACATCCGTTTTTTCAGCAGTATGACCGTGAACATCAGACCCAGTATATTCAAACACTGATGGTTTATTTTTCCTGCGGACGTAATATGACCCGGACGAGTAATGCCCTGTTTATCCATAAAACGACTCTGTTTTACCGCTTTGAACGGATGGAAAAACTTGTCGGACCATTTTTACAACAGCCGAAGCGTCTGTTTCTGTATGAATACTCTCTGCATCTTCTTCACGAAATAACTCCTTGCCCCGGAGTATAGAAGACTGAGAAGGGAATATGTATGGAGAGTCTCTCAAGCGGACAGGGCAAGTGAACCTGTATTGACTTTTGAACGCCCTGTAATTTTGGCACCCGCTCAGGCTGCGATCAAGTCTCCCCGGAAATAAAATCTGATAGGACAAAGAAGAAAAAAGCTCTTGGCTTCTGTAATGGAGGCCAGGAGCTTTTTGCATCTTGTTTTGTAAGCGGAAAGAGGTTTCAATAATAGAAAAGAAAGCGTACATCGGTCGAATAAGGTGGTGGACTTATGAATGGTTTAAAGTTAAAAGAAGAAGTATTTATGCACAAAAAATGACCGATAAAATTGTAAAAAAGGCGAATGGAATCTCTATGAATTTTATGTTAACATCTTATTACAACACGTGATTCCTCGGAAGCGTCAGTTGTACTTGTGAACAAAGGATAGTGCTCGGTAGAGTGTCTATACCTGCAGGTATAATTGTGACTGCAGTCCGAGGTTTTTTCTTTATCCGAAACGGAGAGGGATGGGTGCTATGCGAATTGTTCGGAAAATCAATAACAGTGCCGCTGTTGCTCAGGACTCCCGCGGGAAGGAACTGATCGTGATTGGTAAGGGCATCGGGTTTCCGGCGGTTCCATACGAACTGACGGATATGTCGCGGATAGACCGCACGTTTTACGATATCGACCCGCGTTATTTTGAGATGATCAGTACTCTTCCGCAGGAGATTCTTCTGGCGAGTGCCGACATTACAGAAGATGCGCAGGTCGTACTGAATACGACCCTTAACTCCAACCTGCCGCTGACGCTGGCCGACCACCTGAACTTTGCGGTGGAGCGCTTTCGCAGCGGATTGAACCTGACGATCCCCATTGCCTATGATATCCGTCATCTGTACCCCAATGAGTTTGATCTGGGCGTAAAAGCATTGGATATCCTGAAGGAATACACGGGGGTCTCACTTCCGGATTCCGAAGCGGTCAGCATTGCAATGCATTTGATCAATGCTGAAATCGAAAACAGCGAGATCCATTCCCTCGTAAAGGCGTTGGAGATTCAGGAAGGCGTGGAGTCCATTGTGGAGCGGGAAATGAACCTGAAACTGGATAAGGACAGCTACAGTTACTACCGGTTCACGATGCATATCCGCTATCTCATCCAACGGCTGATGAGCGGTACTCAGAGCGAAACGGGGAGCGGCAGCATGGTAAAGATGCTGGCCAATGATTACCCTAAAACATATATCTGTGCTAAAAAGATTGCGGCTTTCTTGCAAAAGCAGGAGAATTGGTGCTGTAACGATGAGGAACTTCTCTATTTGATGTTGCATATCAACCGCGTCTGCCAGAAAAATACATAAACAGCTTCCGTTGCTTGGAGCGGCACTCGCCATTTGCGGGACGTGATCCGGGGACAGAGCGCATCCGACCTGAAAACGCCTGCGTTTTCAGGCAGTTTGAAGGCGCTTTGTGCCCGGATCTTTTATTACATATTGAATGAACAGCGGTGCAGGGCCCGCAGCGCTTTTCAGATAAAAAATCAGGAGGATCAGCCATGAAACAGGATGCATTCTTTCAAACTATCATACATCACATCGGTGGTGAAGGCAATGTTGCACGAAAACGTTTTGACGGAGAGCACCTGTATATCACTGTGAAAGACAGCGGTATGGCAGATCTAGAAGAACTGAACCGTCTGGATGGAGTTTCTGGCGCGGAACTGAACCGGAACATTCTGTCCGTTACCATCCAGGAAGATTTTTTGGAGGATGTTACAATGGCAAAAGATTTCAAACAGCTGGCGCAGAATATCATGACGTTGGCTGGAGCAAAGGAAAATGTTACTTCCGTATTTCACTGCATGACCCGTCTGCGCATGACGGTCAAGGACGTCAAGAAGGTAGACCAGAAAGCCATCAATGATCTGGATGGCGTGCTGGGCGTCACCTATCAGGGCGGCCAGCTGCAGGTCATCATCGGCAAGGATCTGCTGGAGGTTTATGAAGAGGTGCTGAAGCTGGGCTACAGCGATGGCGGTGCTGTGGACGAAAAACTGGACGGTGACCTGAAAGGCGAAAAGATTTCGGTTGGGCAGGCAGTGATTGGTTACATTTCCGCTGCCGTACAGCCTATGGTTCCGGCACTGATCGGCGGCGGTATGATCAAGGTGTTCCTGCTGCTGATCTCCAAGGTTTATGCTCCCTTTGCGGACAGCTCTACCTATACGCTGCTGAGCATCGTGGGCAATGCGGTGTTTTACTTCATGCCCATTCTGGTCGCTTATGGAGCGGCCAAGAAACTGGGCGCGACCCCCACGTATTCCATGGTCGTGGCCGGTGCACTGGTCGCTCCTGAATGGACGGCTATTGTAAGTGCTGGTGATTCAGTCACCATGTTTGGTATCAATGTTGCCCTGAAAGGATACGGCAGTTCTCTGCTTCCTGCGCTGCTGCTGGCAATCGTTGCGTATTATGTGGAAAAATTCCTGAACAAAGTGATCCCCGGTGTGTTCAAGCCTATCTTTGTCGGTACGTTGACAATGGCCGCCACCTATGCCGTCTCGATCCTTGCACTGGCGCCTCTGGGTCAGCTGGCAGGCACCTATGTCACCGCCGCGATCCTGTGGTTGTATAACATTGCAGGCCCCATCACGGTTGCGCTGTTTACGGCTCTGTTCCCCTACATGGTCATGACCGGTATGCACATGACCTTGGGAGCTCCCATGATCCAGCTGCTGTCGGAAAATGGTTTTGATCCCCTGTTCCGCCCTGGTATGCTGCTGTCCAACATGGCAGAAGGCGGCGCTTCTCTGGGCATCGCCATCAAGGCAAAGGACAAGGAAATCAAATCCGAAGCACTGTCCGTTGCAGTGGGCTGCATCTTTGCTAGTGTGACCGAGCCGGCCATTTACGGTTTTAACCTGCCGCTGAAGAAACCTATGTGGGCGGTTTCCCTCGGCGGCGCCATCGGTGGTGTCGTGGCCGCTCTGATGGGTGCCCATAACTACGAGTATGGTTCTTCCTCCCTGTTTGCCCTGCCGATCTTTGAGGATACCATCGTGGCTATGGTTATTGCAATCATCGTGACGATCGTGGCATCCTGTGTACTTACGATTCTCTTTGGCTTTGACGAGGAAATCTTGAAGAAACACTGATCTCAAAATTTTGTTCGCCCCGGGGAGCGCATGCGTCCCGGGGCGTTGGAGGTATTATGAAACTAACGTCCGATTTTTTGTGGGGTGGAGCACTTGCTGCTAACCAGTGCGAGGGTGCCTGGCAGGAAGACGGCAGGCTGCCTGCGTCTACTGACTTTCTGCCGGATGCAGCCCACGGCAGATGGAATGCCATGCTGCATCCGGGAAACATTCTGGAAACGCGGTACGATTATTATCCTAGCCGGGAAGCAATTGATTTTTATCATCGATACAAAGAGGATATCCGCCTTCTTGCAGAAATCGGGATCAAGGCGCTGCGTCTGTCCATTTCATGGACGCGGATCTATCCGACCGGGGAAGAAAACGCCCCGAACGAAGATGGCCTGCGTTTTTACGAGGAGCTGTTTACGGAGTGTCGTAGGTACGGGATAGAGCCGGTGGTCACCCTGTGCCACTTTGATGTGCCGGAAGCCCTGATCCGGAAATACGGTGCCTGGGCAGACCGCAGGCTGATCGCACTGTATGAAAAATACGCTGCCACCGTGTTTGACCGCTACCGGAATCTGGTAAAATACTGGATGACCTTCAATGAGATCAACATGATCACCCACATCCCTTATCTGGGCGGTGGCCTGCTGGTGGACAAGGACGACCCGGAGTTCAACCAGATCGTGTACAATGCCGCGCATAACCAGCTGGTGGCAAGTGCCTGCGCGGTGCGGATCGGTAAAAAAATCAACCCGAATTTCCGAATTGGATGCATGATGGCGGCCGGAAGCTTTTATCCCTATTCCTGTAACCCCAATGATGTGATGGAAGCACGTATCAGTAACAACAAAAATTACATTTTTCCGGATGTCCAATTGAACGGCTGTTACTCCGGATTTGCCCGGAATTACTTTGCAAAATTGGGCATCACGCTGGACGAACAGCCGGGTGATGACGAACTTCTGGCTCAGAACACCTGCGATTTTCTGGGATTCAGTTACTATTCCTCCAGGCTGATCTCCACGGATCCGGAGCATCTGAAAAATGTGGCGGATGGCAACGCCATTACTACCCTGCGCAACCCGTATTTGCAGATCACGAAATGGGGACGTCAGATCGACCCGGTCGGCCTGCGCGTGACCATGAATGATCTGTATGATCGCTATCACAAGCCGCTGTTCATTGTGGAAAACGGTTTGGGCGTGGAGGACACTCTGGAAGTGGACGGTTCCGTCCATGACCCCTACCGGGTGGAGTATCTCGATGCTCATATCACCCAGATGAAAAAAGCAGTTCTGGAGGACGGCATTCCCTGCATGGGATATCTGGTCTGGGGCATCATCGATCTGGTCAGCGCGGGCGGCGGTGAAATGGATAAGCGGTACGGACTGGTCTATGTAAATAAACATAACGACGGCACCGGAGACCTCGCCCGCTACAAAAAAGATTCTTTTGGCTGGTATGCACAGAAGATTCGGGAAGAATGCTATGAATAAAGCATATAAGCAGTATTTTGATCTGATATTTGGCTCCACACTGCTGACTCTGGGTATCTACCTGTTTGTCACCCCCAATGGTATCAACTTTGGCGGTGTGATTGGCCTGGCTCAGATTATAGAGATTTTTCTGCGCAGGTTCATTGCGATCCGCAGTGAAGCAAACCTTGTTGGTATGATCAATTTCCTCATCAATGTACCGCTGTTCCTGATAGGATACCGGGTCATGAGCCGCAGGTTCTGCATCAAAACCATGCTCTCGGTAGCAGTGCAGACGTTGCTTCTCTCAGTACTTCCGCCGCTCAAAGCACCCCTTGTGGAGGATGTGCTGCTGAACTGTATCTTCGGCGCTATTCTCTGTGGTGTAGGTGTCGGCTATGCGCTGCGGGGCAGTGGGTGCTGCGGCGGCATGGACATTGCATGCATGTGCCTGGTAAAGAAATACCCGGATTTTAAAAGCGGACGGCTTTCCATTTATGTCAATGCGGTTCTCTTTTCGGTCTGCCTATTCCTTTTTGATTTGGAAACTACGATGTACTCCATCATCTTTGTGGCAATCCTGTATACGGTGGCAGATAGGTTTCACGATCAGAACATCAATGTGGCGGCCCTGATATTTACGGATGTTTCCACTGTGCAGACTGAAATCCTGCAGAAGATGGGACGCGGCGTCACCTTCTGGAACGGATACGGTGCGTACACCAACCATCCTAAGAAGATCCTTTTCTGTGCCGTGAACAAGTATGAAATCGGGGAGCTGCAGGAAATTATTCACGAGCAGGATCCCAATGCCTTCGTCACATTCTTTGTAGGTCCTCTGGTCCATGGCGGATTTGAAAAAAGGCTATGAGATTGAGGGTGATCGCATAGAACAAATGAAGCGAGGAACGCTCTGCAATTTTGGCACCCGCCCAGGCTGCTATCAAGAACCCCCGCAAGTGATTGCGTGAGGGCCTGAGAAGCGCCAATAAAAAGCACAAACAAAGCGAACAAAGCCCCTCGGTTTCCGTAACAGGAAGCCGAGGGGCTTTTTGCTGCAAGAAAGAATGATTTCCGGCTTTTTGGGGGAGTAAAACAGCGATGATTCTGCCAAAGAAGCGCGGACAGAGGACTCAGGTCGTTTCTTCGCTGAGGGTGCTTTCCGGCCCGAACGCTTCCCCGACGATGGAGTAATCGCCGGATGCCGTGTGGAAAGTGCCCGTCAGGCCGCTGCCGGTCAGAAAGCAGTCGGCCTGATAGGGGATGCGGGAGACAAGGGTCTGGATCTGCCCGGAAAAGACGCGCCGACCGGCAGAGCAGACCTGCCCGGAAAACGGATTTGCCCGGTGCAGAAAGTGCAGCGTCCCCTGCAATGCGCTGCCCTGTTCGGTCCATGTGAGCGTCCCCCGGCGCATGCCGAGCTGGGTGGAGACCTGGATCTGATAACGGTGTTCTGTCATGAAAAACGGCTTCTTTCTGTTAGAGTGTCTCCATGATAACAGAATCTTTGCCGCAGGAAAACCAACAAAACGGCACGAATGGGGAGCAATGCGGAGTTATTTGCCGTTCTGGCGGAGCACGGCGGGCAGCGAGGTCATCACGAACTGGGAGAGATACGCGATGGTGTTCTCCTTTTCTTCGGGGGTATGGCTCTCGCGGAACCAGTTGACCAGAATGCCGGCGAAGGCTTCGGTGTAGAAGTCCCGCAGAAAGCGGTGGTAGTCCGGCGGGATGGTGACGCCGCAGTTTGCACAGCAGCGGTCGATCATACGGTCGGCCGGCTCGTAGAAGTCGCTGCAGAAAAAGCGCTTCAGCTCGTCGCGCCCCATGCTGTCGTAGGCGCAGCTGAGGATGTGGGCGTTTTCTTCCACATAGTTCATCACAAAAAGGAGGGCGTCGTGGTAGTTGGTGAGCAGGTCGAACTGCTTGACCACCTCCACGGCCTCCTGTTCCAGCGTCCACTTGAGCAGATCGTAGATGTCGGTAAAGTGATAATAAAAGGTCTTGCGGTTCAGGTCGCACATGCCGATCAGGTCGTTCACCGTGATCTTGCGCAGAGGTTTGTGCTCCATCTGGGCTTTCAGTGCAGCCGAAAGTGCCTTGCGGGTCTGCAGGCTGGCTTCTTCGTGTTTCATAGCGGTATCCCTCCGTTTGGGTTTATTATACAGTTGCCCGGCAAATCTATCAAGGGACAAGTTGACCGGTTCGTCTGGAGATCTGGCACAAAAATACCGGACAAAAAGCAGAATTTGTCCGTATTTGCACAAATGGCCGGAAATGCCTGTTTTATCTGAAAAGTGGCTGTGCTATCCTGTTCCTGTTGATTTTTTAAATGGGAGGGAATGCCAATGAACGAACAAGCCGCACCGAAAAACGATGTGATGCACAAAGCGGCGTGTCAGATCGTGGAACGGCGCAACCTGATTTTTCTGATCGTGGTGATTCTGCTGATCTTCACCTCGCAGACCTACGCCGAGATCCCCGTGCTGCTGCTCACCTTTGTCATTTCCATGGTGCTCAACAGCGGTACGAACTTTCTGTTCGGCACCATTTCCTTCGTGTCCAACTCGGTCACGAGCATTCTGCAGCTGGCGCTGTCGCTGGACTACGCCATCATCTTCTCCAACCACTTCCGTGAGGAACACGAGACCCTGCCGTTGAAGGAATCGGTCATTGAAGCGCTGTCCAAGAGCATCCCGGAGATCTCGTCCAGCTGTCTGACCACCGTGGGCGGTCTGGTGGCCATGATGTTCATGCAGTTCAAGATCGGCCCGGATATGGCCATCTGCCTCATCAAGGCCATCGCCTACTCCATTTTGTCGGTGCTCCTCGTCATGCCGGGCCTTTTGATGATCTTTGGCCCCTGGATGGAAAAGACCGAGCACAAGAGCTTTGTGCCCAAAATTCCCTTCGTGGGCAGATTTGCCTACAAGACCCGCAAGATCATCCCGCCGGTCTTTCTGGTGCTGGTGCTGATCGCCTATCATTTCTCCAGCCTGTGCCCCTATGCCTACGGCCTGAACAGCATCAAGACTCCCAAGCTGAACGATGTGCAGATCGCCAGCAACATGATCGACGAAAACTTTACGGCGTCCAACTATGTGGCCCTTGTGACCCCGAAAGCGGACTACAGCGTGGAGAAGGCCATGATCACCGAGCTGGAGAGCCATGACGAAGTGGACAGCATCAAGGGCCTTTCCAACATCGAAGCCATGGACGGCTACTGCCTGGAAGACAAGCTCACCGCCCGTTCCAGCGTGAAGGGCCGTGTGCGCGTCAACGGCGTCGTCAAGGGCGAGGTGCACGGCAATGTGTCCGGCATCATGAACGCCGTCGTCAACGGCGACGTGCAGCTGACCGTTCTTTCGTGCAATGTGACGCAGGAGGATGAAGATGAACCGAAACAATAAGCATTTGCGGACGCTGCGGCGTCTGACGGCTCTGATGCTGTCCGCGGTGTTCCTGTGGGCTGTGGCACTGCCCGCTTTTGCCGAAGGCACCGAGGCTGCGCAGAGCGACACCGTTTATATCAACAGCGCGTCCGATCTGGTCAGCTTTGCCCAGCGCTGCGCGGTGGACAGCTGGTCGAAGGGCAAGACCGTCATCCTGCAGGAAGATCTCTCCCTGCAGGGCGTGGCGTGGGAGCCCATACCCTCACCAGCTGTACCAATGTGGGCGCGGTGAACGCCGATTATCAGGACACCACCCTCAATCTGGACGGCCTGTCGGCAGACGTGCTGTCCTACCTTGAACAGAAGATCGACGCCAGCGCAGAGCCGATGGCGTCCAACGCCCCCACCGATACCGGCGGCATCGTAGGCCGTTCTTCGGGCATGATCCTCAGCAGCACCAACGCGGGCACCGTGGGCTACGAGCATCTGGGCTATAATGTGGGCGGCATCGTGGGCGAAGGCACCGAGAGCAGCCTGACCGTCTCGGTGCGGGATCTGCCCGGAGAACTGCGCAATGCCGTTGAAAGCTGGCAGCTCACCATCCCGGACGACGGGCAGGAGAGCCATACCGTGCGCTATCTGCCCATTGAAGTCGGCAAAAAGTACAAGGTTTATGCAAAGCAGGACGGCAGCTGGAAGCAGCTGAGCACCGAGACGATCGGCAGCTATCTGGCCTTCGATCTGCCCGGGAATACCGCAGAGCTGGCCGTCGTGCCCGGCAGCAGCGTCCCGGCCTGGGTCATTGTGACCGCCGCAGCGGCCGTGGTGCTGGCAGGCGGCACCGTTCTGATCCGGCGCAGGAAAAAAGCACCTGTAAAGCAGGCAGAAGAATAACCGCTCATGCCCTGTTGCATGGAAGAAGGAAATCTGCACATGTTGTTTGGAACGGGCCTGAAAATGTGCGCATGAAAAGCACCGAGAAAGCATAACGAACCGCCCCGGTTTCCGTAACAGGAAGCCGGGGCGGTTTTGGCAGTGCGGCCATTTGCAGGCAGATACGGCTGCGGCCTTGACTTTTTGACGCAAAACCGATATGCTGGTAACATTCAAACAAACCGGAAGCTGCACGGAAAAGGAGAAAACGAGGTGCTTTGCTTTGTACAGTGAATCGAAACAGGCTCTGGCCGATCAGCTTGAGCTGAAACGCCCGGCGGTGCTGGCCGTCAGCGGCGTGCATGGCAGCGGAAAGACCACTCTGCTGGAAAAACTGCTGCCCATCCTGCGCGGCCGCGGGCTGAAGGTGGGGGTCATCAAACACGACGGCGGCGATTTTGCCCCGGATGCGCCCGGCACCGACGGCCGTCGGCTGCGGGAGGCCGGGGCCCAGGGCGTGGCCGTGTACTCCGGGCAGCGCTACCTGCTGACGGAGGAGTTCCGCCTGACCGAGCAGGACCTGCTGGCCCTGTTTGAGCGCCACGGCTATGATCTGGTGCTGATGGAGGGCTTTAAGGAGAGCGGCTGGCCCAAGATCGAGGTGGTGCGCAAGGCTGTCTCGGAGGAGCCGGTCTCCTTTGAGCCGCTGGCCATCGTGGGGGATGTTCCGGGCGCGGATTTTGCACTGGACGAGCCCGCAGCGCTGGCCGACTGGATCGCTGCACAGATGCCTGCATTGTAACAGGGGGAGGAAGAAACCATGAAACTGATCCGTACCGAAGACGCGGCAGGGCAGGTGCTCTGCCACGATATCACCC
>OGWY01002408.1_pt1 | contig 13496 bp, 9 predicted proteins | sample 1576121 | NCBI WGS metagenome assembly OGWY01 (sample SAMEA3541543, study PRJEB24748) | human gut metagenome | biome: human gut; feature: human-associated habitat; material: faeces | place: China | collected 2012 | reverse complement strand
TAGGTTTTGCAAGATGCGGAAAAGGTCGGACCTTTTCCCGAAAAAATATAAACGCATCAGCGTTTACATAATTTTTCGTCTTGGCAGGAGCACCTGCACCCTGTATATGATATGTGGTGGTTAATGTACCACCACAATTACTGATATGGTGGCTAAAGTTCCACCTGATTTAAAAGTGGTGGCACCTTTTGCCATCATTTTGCTTGTTTTGTGGCGTTTTCCGCCACCACTTTTCCATTTTGATGGCACTTTCCGCCACCATAACTTTTTTCTCGCTTATCTGAGTGGTGGCGCTTTTTGCCGTCACTTTACTGTTTTGGTGGCGCTTTTTGCCCCCACTTTTCCATTTTGACGGCACTTTTTGCCCCCACACTTTTTCAGCTCTGATTTATGCGGGGGCGCTTTCTGCCCCCACTTTGTGGTTTTGGGGGCGCTTTCTGCCCCCATTTGCACGTTTTGGGGGCGCTTTTTGCCCCCACTCGCTGGATTCACCTATTCAGTTGTCTCTTTCACCATTACATCTGCATCCAACATCACATTTTCTGCTATCTCAGCACCATCTTCCTACAATTCATTTGTTTCAGGCGGTATATCCACTTCATCCTGTTCACTTATCACAGAATCCCCAACTGCCGCTTCATAATCCATTTCTTCTGCAACCTTGCTTCGGTTACGCTGTGGCTCATAATCCGGATTGTAATAATCTTCGTAACCATAGATTTTCTGTTCAAAGTACTTCCTTGGACATTTGCCCCGCATGGTGAAATAACCTTTTGCTTCAAGCTCTGCATTATATTCCTTTATAATTGCATATGCCTTTGTCATCCCGATACCAAGCATCTGGCTTATCTCACCTGCATCTATGAATGCTTCCTTTACACCCTTCATGCAGCTCCTCCTTTCATAAATTGTTATTTTAAATACGTGTTTTCACAAAGCAGCTATCCTGTTCTTTATTTATTCCGTATTTTAAGTTCGTGTTTATCTTAATATCCTTTTCAGAATTTGTCAATAGAACTTTTTGCAATTACGCACTTGCAATTCGTTTTTATTTATGATAAAGTAATCATACAATCATAAACAAGTCACTTACTGATACGTATTTCATTTATTATCAATCTTATACGCATCTTTACAACGGACTATTTCATGTAAAGGAAGGTGGACAGAATGACTAATTCTCATTCCATTAAAATCACTATGTCTTCTCCAGAAGAAATCGGGAAGGCAATACAGAAACAGCGCAGAGCACAGAAGATTACTCAAAAGGAGTTTGCACAGCATCTTGGTAAATCAGAACGTACTATCCAGAAATATGAGTCTGGTGAAATACTAATGAAGATAGATGTTTTAAAACAGATTGCTAATGAATTAAATGTTCCATGGCAGGAACTTTTATCTCCAGAAGATAATATTCCCAAAGATAATACGACCACTGAGTACCCGGCATATGAATTCCACACTATGTCAGATGTAATCAATGCTCTCTTTGCCATAACTGAACTTACTGACTTTTCATTTGAGCTGACCAATACCAAACCCCCAGAAAATACTGAATGGACCGCTGGGATTAAGGTTAATGGCAAAGGCGATGGAAAATATGATGCAGACTTCTGTCTCTTTATGGAAAACTGGATAACAAAGAAGAATATGCTTCAGACAGGAAAGCTTTCAAAAGAAAAGTTTGATTCATGGAAATCAGATATGTTAGCATATTATAAAGATTCCAGACTGGATAATGAAGCCGATTCAAAAACTGAATAATTGCAGGCTTACACCTTTAGTAAAGAAAAAGCTCCGGCACACTCCTTCTCGCAAAAGGAATAACCGAAGCTATGTAAGTGATTGACCCGAAGGCTTTATAATCACCCTGAACAAGTAGATTATATCATAGCCTTTTGATGATTGCACAACAATTTTACAAAAAGGATATGATATTTATGCCAGCTTACAAAGATGAAAAAACTGGTAAATGGTTCGCCAAGTTCTATTATACGAACTGGCAGGGAATCAAAAAACAGAAGTGGAAAAGAGGCTTTGCCACCAAAAAGGAAGCCTTAGGATTTGAAAGGGATTTTCTGGAAAAGCAGTCTGCCAATCCTGACATGACATTTCAAAACCTTTATGAAATTTATATGGAGGATATGGCTGCAAGACTTAAGCAGTCAACTCTTCTGACAAAAAAGGCGGTACTACAGACGCATATTCTTCCATTCTTCGGTAGCAAGCCGATAAATGAAATCAAAGCCTCTGATGTACGAAGATGGCAGGCGAAGCTTATGAGTTCGCCGAATAATTACTCCCAGACATATCTGAAAAAGATTAACACTGAGCTTAACAGCATCATCAATTACGCCAAGCGTTTCTATGACCTTAACACCAATCCCTGCGGCAAGGCAGGCACCATTGGAAAAGCAAAGGCTGAGGAAATGGATTACTGGACTTACGATGAATATATTGCTTTCCGTGAGGGTGTAAAAGACAAGTCGCTATCGTATATATGCTTTGAAGTCCTGTACTGGACTGGTATGCGAGAAGGTGAACTGCTTGCTCTATCACCTGCTGATATTGACCTTGATAACAAGACAATATCCATCAACAGAACATATCAGCGGATAGAAGGAAAAGATGTATTTACATCACCTAAAACAAGAAAAAGTAAGCGAAAGATTCCGATTCCGGATTTTCTCTGCCAGGAGCTATCAGACTATATCCAGTCAAGGTATATGCTTGACGCAGATGAAAGGCTGTTCCCGGTAACAAAATCATATCTCTCACACGAGATGATAAGAGGTTGCAAAAACACAGATGTAAAGAAGATACGAATCCACGATATCAGGCATTCGCACGCCAGCTTACTTATTAATCAGGGCTGTGATGCGCTGATGTTAGCAGACAGGCTCGGACACGAGAAAGTATCCACAACACTTAACACATACTCTCATCTGTTTCCACATAAACAGCAGGAGCTTGTGCATAGTCTGGAATCATTGCAGGCGACAGATTCGCCAACACCTGAACCACCATCTGATAACCCTCTGCTTGAAGCAGCAGGTATCACATGTGAAGTGCCTCAGACTCAAGACAACGGCTCAGATGTAACAATCCGACCTCAGTTTGGACCTGCGTTAGTACCACCAAATACCGCATCAGGGAAAATCATCCAGATGCCACAAAGAAAGATCATATAAAAGAAATCCAGCAGTCATCAGGGTTTCTTGCTATTAAAGTTAATGACAACCAACTGAAAACGATAGAAAAAGAGTAGTTGCTATTAGTAGCAAATTAGTAGCAGAGCAAAAGAAAAAGTCTCGGAACCCGCTTGTTTAGCGGATTCCAAGACTTGTGGTTCTTATTCAAACTCCTCTTTGCAAAGTTGTTATGTGGTGTTTTCCGTTGGTTTTGATGGAAGAAACTAGGGAGTTTTGTCTGTTTTCTACCTGTTGCGTAGAATTTTAGGGAATTGTATTGTCATTTTGTTGTCACTATCCATTCCCGCACAATCCGACCTAACTAATGTGCAAATAAAAATTTGATTAATTCCATCACTCCACTACCAAATGCCCCTAATAAAACAACAACCAAGACATATGTAACAATTACCTTCATATTTGTTGAAGCAGTGGATATTCGAATTAATTTGCTAAAACTACTAATTGCCCTTTCATCTTTACCTTTCTCTTTCCAATGATATGCCAAAATATTGGTTACATCATAATTATTTTCCAGATAATTATCCCAATCATGGTCTTCTAGTTTTCTGCATTCATATATACCTGTTCCAAAAGTATCAACTTCATCACTACTATCACTCAAACTCTTTTTCGGGTTCGATTTTTCATATAAATCTGCTGTTATTATATTGCAAAACCGTATCATTTTAATGCGGTTTTGTATCTTGTTAATATGGTTTCAAAGTTACTGTACCCAAATTGTACCCACGTTATTTCTGTACACTATTCTTCATTATCAAAGGTGTCATCTTTTCCATGAGTGCATCTGCGATACGTCTGTTTTTTTCATCCGTTATTTTCTTCTTTTGTTCCCGCGCCCACTCTACAGCTTTTAACTGATCTTCCAATTTTTCGCTTAACAAAACATGATCTTCATCATTCATATGTCTTATTCTCCTGTTACATCTTCAAACAACTTTGCTGACACAATATCCTCAATTTTTTCTCTGAACTGCTTAAGCATTGCTGTATCTCCAACAATAATTTCATCAAAGAATAAACTTCCAGTTGTTTTTCTCAGAATCAAATCTACAGTTCCCGGATTCTTCAATTCATTTCCTTTTATCAAGGACTTCGGACGTGCTTTCTTTGATTCTGAAAAACCTAATGTGCAGTTTCCATCCGCTGTTGCCAGCGAACACACTACCCGATTTTTCCGAAAGCCTTCTTCTACTTGAACATCCGATTTCATTAGTGTCATCATATCCGGCAAAACCTGTATTTTTCTTCTTACTGTACCTTTTGCCGACTTCTCATTCTGTCCTGCTTTTGCAAAATCAAAGTCCACTTCCGCAAGCGTTCCATCATAACATTTGCGGAAAAATGTCTTAGCATCTATCTTGGACTGCACACCTGTTAAATGCTGAAAATTATCTTCCTCTGCAGCAATTATATAATAATCACTTTTCTCAAATGCTACCGAGCAGATTAGATACTCATAATCAACATAGATGTCCTTATACTGTTTTGCAGCCTTTATCATTTCCTGTCGGGCACGTTCCTTAAAACTTTCCTCTGCCATTTCATCTCCTTTGTTAAAGAAAGACGGATGACCGAAGCCATCCGCCTTTGATTTTTAGCAGTTTACTCTGTAATGGGAATGAGTTTTAGGTCTTCATCCCGACCACTGGAAACGAGTTTTAAGTCTCCGTTCCGACTGTAGTATCTTCTTTTTGTAACTTAAATATACACTATTGTATGCTAAATGTCAATCACAGTACCATTTTCCCATTCAAAATTCACAGGCTGTATGTGAATCCCTAAAATTCGATAAACTAAGGTTCCATATTATGGATAAAAAACTGTGCTTCTTAGATAAAAGCCTAATAATCATAGTTCTCTATAAAAATAACTCGTCATAATCATCACTGCAATAAACATATTCCATATTATGAGTTACTGCGCAAGTAGTATGACATACATAGACACGTTGTATTGTCATCTATCACATTTCTTAATTTTGGCACACCATAAAGCAAATATGATTCTGTCTTCCAGCAAAAAAAATATTTCTTATCTTTTTCTACACATTTGCCCCCGCCTTTAAAATTCCACTCAATTTGTTTTTTTGCGGCTTTTATATTATTGGCTTGTGCATAATATATTGATAAGTTTGATTTACCCATATTCTCTGTAAGCGTAGCAGTAAATTGACTATCAAATGCCCAATCGTCAAAATTATCTACATATAAATCCACATCCGAAGATTGAGAAACAATGTATTTTAGAATATCTCTATATTCACCATCCATTAATTTTCTATCATTAAAAACTTCATCTGTGATAAGCGTATAATCAATACTTTTTTTGTTTTTTGTGAAATGTATCTTTTTCAACTCATCATACAGACCACTCTTTTCTTCAAGAAGCTCTCCTTCATACCCCTGTTGATTAATTCTTCTATACTTAAAATGATTCTTTAATACCTTTTTATTATTTATCTGCTCAATTATATAATCTTTGTACAATTCTAACAGTTCTTTATATTTATTTGATGCTTGTACAATATCAATATCCAAACCATTTGAACTTACATATATGTGTATTGGTATTTTAATATATTTAACAAATGTACTATCAATCTTATCTATTTTCAACAATTCTTCTTTTACCGGCTGAACTCCTTCTGAAAAATACAAAACATTTTCTTCGTCAAATATCTGAGATATCCTTTTGAATTGCTCTATATAATATTTAACTTCTCCAGTAGGAATTATTGGTTTCAATTTTCCATCGTTATCCCGTACATTATTCTGCAATTCATACGCTGCGGAATCAATAATATTCCCTAAGATTCCATCAAGACATACATTTTTCAAAATATCTTGTTTTTTTTCTGTTCTATTAAGGTTGTTTAACGCCTCTCTACCTGCTGTCATCATCTTACAAGAATTAGTCGATACCATTACAAGATTTTTTGAATACAAATCAGCTAACGTTACATCTAACAACTTTCGTTTCAATCCTAATATCTGAGCTATCTCATCAATTTGATAGACACCTACATCAATAAGCTGAAGTACTTTTTCTTCAACAAGACTAATTGGCATAATGGTTCTCTTGGTTACAAGCAATGACGTCTCATATATTGGTACATATACTAAATCAGAAAAAAGATAATCATATCCTTCATTTACTGGTATAATGTGTTGGAACAAATCTTCCATTAATTTTTTCAAAATAGATTTTCCCCCTTACATGAAATAATCTTGCAATGATCGTGAGTTTTAATGTAGTCAATTATTTCAATAAATTTATTATTTGGATCATTATAATTATAAAAGAAATTTAAGTCACCACAGATTATCAACAATTTTTTTGCCCTAGAAAAAGCAACATTTACACGCTCCTTTTCTTTCTGGAATCCAATTGAATTATCTGTCCTTACTGTACTATACATAATAATATCATTTTCGCGTCCTTGAAAAGCATCTAACACATTAATATCAATTTGTGCAATTTTATCATATCCAATTGCTTTAACTGAATTTCGAAGAATATCTTTTTGTCCACTATATCCGGTAATTATCCCTATATCTTGGTTATCTAATTCATTCGATTTTTTTAAATCCTCAAGAATATCTAAAATAATACGTTTTTCTTCCTCATTCATGAATGAATTGCCTTTAGTTTTCTTCTGCTTCCTTCTTCTGTTTTCTGAAGTATCAAACCAAATTATAGAATAACCTTTGTATCTTGATAGTCCATGAAGTTTATCTTCGTCCTTGCACCCTGTATCAATTGTTCCTCCATAAAAAACAGTGCTAATCAGATTTCCAATATTTCTTATCATTCTATATTGGGTACTTAAAACTTGCTTGTGTGAATCTGGTAATGTTTCAAATAATATATCAAACATTCTATATTCCGGATTTTTGGTCAATTTCGCAATTCTGGGAGATATTCTTTGGTCTGCATAAGCTGGTAACTGATTTTGATCTCCTACTAAAATTATCTTTTTTGCTTTGATTATAGAAACCAACAATTCCGGCGTTGTTGCCTTTGCCGCTTCATCAATAATGACATAATCAAATTCCATATCTTTAACAAAACTATTTGCTAAAAAACCTACACATGTTCCTGCTATAACCGTAGCACTCCGTACTAGCTGATAATCAAGGCAGTCCTTTTCTACAGACCTATCAATCCAATCCTCTTGTATTTCTTTTATTTTCTTCCATCTATCAAGAATTCTCTGATCTGATATATCTTGGTATACTTCTTCCATCCTTTTGTCATACTTCTCAACATTCTTCTTCACATCAGAAAAAAGCTTGTCTCTATGAGCTGGCATCGTATATCTACAAGATATTTTGGGTGATACGTTTTTGTCGGCTCCTATTCTGACTATTTCTAAATCATCTGAAATAGTACTGTCTAGCCCTTCCAGAATATTATCCACCGCTGTATGTGACTGCGAAACAATAAGTATCCTAGGACTATCTGCTGTTTTTATAGATTTCGTAACAACTTGTCCTATTATTTCCTTTATTACCTTTGTTTTTCCAGTTCCAGGTGGTCCCTGTATCAATCCAATATTTTCAGAGTTTAAAGCCTTTATCACCGCTTGTTGCTGTGACGGATTTAGCTTTTGTGCAATAAATTTGGGTTCAAATATCGTTGGTATCTCCTCTGGTTCTTCAACATTTAACAAAATATCTTTCAAATTTCGTGCAGAATACTCTTCACTTTTTAATGATCTAATTGCACTCATCTGGCGCTTATAAGAACTGGTATTTGCACGAAAATCTTCCATAACATTGCCTTTCTTCTTAAGCAGTGTTCTTACATTTCCTTTTAACACTTTTTTAGGCATTTGTATAACTATTTTAACGCTATCATCATCACATATAATATCATCTAGAATACCCAATTCAAAATATACAGGTTGTCCTCTATCATCAACACCTTCAATAATAAATTTTGTATTTTGCTCCAACTCATCTATTGACTTATTTTGACATTCGTCTACTTCTAAAACAATTTGGCCATTATCAATATGCGATTCAGAATATACTATTTTTGCAACTTTGTCCTTTTCGCTAATAATAGATTCCTCTAATCCCTCTTGCCAACTTCCAAATAGCTTATCAAATTTTTCTTCACGTTCTCTGTATCGTTCGTTATCTTCACGTCTATTTTTAAACATGATCCACAGCTTTTTATTATCTTTTCCATTATGACATGTATATCTAAATCTAGAATCATAAAAAGAGAGCTTACCTTCAATTTTAAAACTCCTGCGAATATTAATATTTCTACGGTCAGTTGCAACTTCAGAAATCCTCATCACTTCAAAAGATTCTACTTTTTCATCATAGCTACACTCCACTACGATAGTTTTCCCTGTAATAATATATTTTTCATGGTGTTCATCATAATATCCGTATCCTTCTAAAAATTCCCTTTTTAAAAATGAATTGGTAAATTGCGTCATGTTCATGCTATTTTCAATTACCATACTGCGTTTCAAATAACGCATTTTTTCAAAATCGATAAAAACACTATAATCATTTGACGATGTGTTTAATTCACCTATTAATTGTGTAAAAACATCTGTAATTTCATCTATAGATTCCGGTCTATCAGATGGGTTATCCTGAAGCATTGAACAAAGTGTACTTTTTAACACTTCATCCATACTGGATTTTTCAATCAAACAAATCATTTCTACATTTGATTCTGCTTCTTTACACAAAAATAATTCTGAGAAAATAACACCCAAAGAATAGTAATCGCATTTTTCAGTAATATCATTTCCTTTTACAACTTCTGGTGCTGAATAATTTTCTGAAAACATTGGCATAGTAGTTTCTTTCTCAATAATTGTCTTTATCTTGCTTGAACCAAAATCTATAATTGTAATCTCGTCATTTACATCATCGTAAATTATATTTTGTGGCTTTAAATCTCTATGTATTACATCATTTGCGTGTGCATTATATACTGCCTGCAAAATTTTTAAACATATTTCGTACTTCTTCAATTGCGTGAATGAATGCCAATCATATAAATCCAAAGTCTTCCCATCTACATAATCCATTAGTATTGCACCATAATTAGATTTCCCATTATATTTTAATGATGCTGTTGTATCCCTTATCTTTACAATATTACTGCAAGAATTCAATACTTTAAGAGCTTCCATTTCTCTGTTAAATACTAATTTCTGAAAGGGTTCATTAATACCCCCATATAATTTCAAAACATATATCTTATCTTTTCCTCTAACCCTAACCTTAAGAATGTGATTATCCCATATTGGTGATTTATGCATTTTTTCTATCACAGTATAATTAAAATGCGATTCTGACATTTATTTTCCTCCTCATACAATCAAGTATATTTATTGAAAATTCAAGATTTTACCTCTTATACTTCAGTGAATAAGCCTCTGTCATAGATATTTCAATGTATCAGGTACTAAGATTATCGCTCCCATAGTAATAAACACCGTTAGCTAATCTTCTTCCATATTTTTCATCTGTTCTATAACTTGTTCTTCTTATACTGTATTATACTGACAAATGCACTATAAGACAACGAATATTTGTACAATATTCCATTGCCTAACTTCAAAAAATGCACCCATTTCCGGGTGCATCCTACCATCTACTCCTGCTCAGAATACAGCTCATCCAACATCTGCTCCAGCGTTCCATCCTTTGCATAAGGCAAAGCATCTAACTGTCTGAAATTATGCTTGATGTCCTTCGTATCCTCATCAAATCCCAATATGTAACTTGTTGCTATCTTATATATGATTTCTGTTGGTGCAAGTCCGTACACCTGCTTTTCAAAGATGTGCTTCAAGCGTTCCTTATTGTCCGGGAATTGCTTTTTCATTTCGTCACTCTGATATAAACGCTTCACAATCTCTGTAATGTACAGACCGGATTTCATATACAAATCAATGAAGGTCTTATCTGGCATATCAAAGCAACCGGGATTCTCCTGCTCCAGCATGTCCACCATTTTCTTAACCATTGTCTTTGGTGTGAATATCTGGTTGGTTTTCTGCGGTGGAATATAATCAAATATATCCTCTACGCTCTTTTCATCAAAATAATCAGCAAGCTTTTTCTTTAAGGCAAGAAATTCTTTTACAGAATCATCAAATACCACCGAATCGAATAGCTGTCCTTCAAAGTGCTTGGTCTGTCCGGTTTCTTCCTCCACATAGTCACCACCATCACGCAAAAACTTGAACTGATCCAGCGTGATACTTGTCACTTCCAGAAAAACTTTATCCGGAATGATGGTATCAAAAGTGGCAAGCGTTACCGTATTATCTCCGTATGCCATAAGAAATGATGGAATTGTCCTTGAAAAGCCACGCAAGTGATCTCTAACACCATCCTCAATTGTTTCCTTTTCCCGTTCCTTCTTCTTTGTTTCTACGGTCTTGACTGTCTCCTTCGTGGATTCTCTTGCGAAATCAGAAATAGCAGTTGTCAATTCTTCATTGAATTTTTCCATAGCTTCCTTCTGCTTCTTCTCAAATTCTTTATCAATCTGCTCTGATGTTTTTCCGGTTTCATATCTTGCCTGCTGCTCGGCAACACGCTGATTTTCTATGACATTTCGCTCTATCTCATAGTTGGTATGCAGCTTATCTATCATCCGATCTGCCTCATGGTTCAGTTTTGATTCAATCTGTCTTTTATCGACTGCTTTCATATCAGAACCATAGGTAGACTGTGCTGTATCCACGACTGCCTTGACCGCACTCTGTTTTACCGCTTCTTTCAGTTTGTCGATGGCTTTCTGCGCCTTGTCCGGTGCCTGCTCCATCTGCGTCATTGTTTCCTGTACCTGAGATGTCACATCATAAATTTTATCGCCAAAAACATCCTGTGTTCTTCCAATCACAAATTCATCACTAAGAGCCACTTCCCCATTTTCATCCAGCGATAGATCTTTCTGCACTTCCTCCGTCAGATTTACCTTGCTCTTTGGTTCTTCTATTGGTTCAAACTTTGTGATAATATCAATGACTTCCTTCGGCGCCCCAAAGATGTTACTGATATTCTGAAACAGGAAATTGCTCATAAACCCACGCTTTACAACCTCAACAGAACGAATTTTTCTCGGAATTGTCAGTACCTTTTCCGCATCCAGTTCTACTAATTCTCCCTGTTCATCTTCACCAATTACAGGGAAGAAATTAAGCAATTCCTTTACATTTTCCTTCCGCTCCTCTGCAGTACCGCCGCCCTTTGCTGTATTAGGATTCAGATTGTTGGCAAACTGCTCAAAAATAGTAAGGGTTCTTGCCGGATCAAAGTCAAATACATAAGCATTTTCTTTTCTCTTGAAAGATGTCCCAACTTTAAACAGACAAGGATTCTGTGCCCGGAATGCCGCCTGCATATAAAGTGCCGGGGATCGCATATTACTAAGCATCAGCACTGCTGTCCATTCTGGAATTGTAATTCCTGTCGTAAGCTGTCCTACCGACAAAGTAATGGTCTTTTCATGCTGTGCAATAGCCGCAACCACTTTATCATAAGATTTCATTGTTTCCTCATCATCGTCCAGTTTGCCGTCGCCAGCAGCAAGAACAACTTCATATTCCTGGAATATTGGATGTTCCCTTAATTTTTTTGTCAGCGCCTTTGCACTGTCTACCCTATCGAGCAGCCAGAAGGTGTGCTTTAATTCATCTCGCAATTCTTCCGTAGAAAATGGAAATTTTGTCTGTCTTGTCAGGGCATCGAGAAATTTATCAACGGAAGATTCATGGTTAAACTTACCATTGGTAACCGCAAAAAACTCATTCAGATCAAATGCATATTCTTCTGTCTCCCCGTCAATTTCTATGCCCTGCTGAAGCTCATCCTTGATAATTTCTGACATCTGATAAGTATAGAGATTAAGCTGTGGCAATGTTGAATACGGATTTTCTTCCTCTGCTGAAACATCCCAGTCACGTTTTTTCTTCTGTTCATCTGCATAAGTCCAGTTATAGATAGCATCATCAGCAAATTTATTATTGGCAAGTGCTTTAAACGGTGTTCCTGACAAATGCAACGTAAATTTACGCTTAATACGATCAAATGCAACATCTGTTTTGTAGGTATCCACACCCTCATGTGCTTCGTCGATGACAAGGATATCCCACTCCATATTTGCGACCTCACCTAATTTATCATACTGACCTCCAAAATAGATTGATCCTTTCATATCCTGCAAGGATACAAATTCAATACATTTTACATTGTCACTATCTTTTTCCAAGAGAAAATGTGTATATTCTTCTCTTGTCAACACACCTCTTTTCCCTTTTAGTTCATCAACTTCACTCACAAAAAGATACCCTGATTCACTACCCAGAAATTTGGCATAATCTAAAAACCACGAATTTGCAATCGCTGGTCGGTTTGTCACAATCAGTACTTTTTCTGCACCGGTTTTCTGCACAAAATCATAGACCGATAATGTCTTTCCAAATCTCGGCTTGGCATTCCACAGAAACTCTCCATCTTTATGAGTTGCCTGATAATCAACTGTCATTGCAACCGCACTCTGCTGCTCCTCACGCAATTTGTACGGAATCACAGTTTCTGTTGTTTTTAAAATACCATGATCTTCCCTAAAATCACGAAACATTTGCTTTGATGCGATGCCATCCACATGGAACCATTCATTATTTTTTCCATTTTCCTGCTCTATACCGGATTTTCGCAAATAAGCATGAAAGTCCTTATCTATGAATGTCTCCCCTGAACCATCATCAAAAGTGGCATTTCCTTTCCATTCAAGCTGCCACTTAACATCAGCAGTATGTGTCTGTTGATTGATACGGGTTTCTACATCCTGCTCTGTATATCCTATCTTCGTCCAGCCGTTATGGCGAACCACTTCCGGAGTGGAATAGCCATAAAGCATCGGAACTACCTGCTTAGTTGTCTGAATGTTAGGTTTATTCACGCTATTCCATCTCCTTTACATTATTTTCTATAAATGCGATTTCTTCCTCGGAAAGCCTATATTTTTTATAAAGTTGTTTGTCTATATTTGCTATGGATACGGACCGTTATACCTATCTTTACGGGTTCTGTGAGTCTGTGGATATGGAAGAAGATATGGATGAGATTTACCAAAGTATTTTTTCGCAGCTGTATCTGAGTGATGAAAATTAGGGAGGGGTGACACATGAAGAAAAAAATGCCGTATGTTCTGGCGGGAATATTATTGATGATCAGTTTGATGTGTATGGCCTGCGGCAGCACACAGGAGGCAACTGCATTACCGGATGAC
>OGWY01002405.1_pt1 | contig 13512 bp, 13 predicted proteins | sample 1576121 | NCBI WGS metagenome assembly OGWY01 (sample SAMEA3541543, study PRJEB24748) | human gut metagenome | biome: human gut; feature: human-associated habitat; material: faeces | place: China | collected 2012 | reverse complement strand
GCAACTGACAAAGCAGTTGTTTCGGACACCTGCAAAAGCGTGTACCGATAAGCGACGTTAAATACACCACCTACAATAAGAGTAACTAGTCAATTAAAAAATAGTTATTATCAAGGGGAAGTAGTTGATGTACAAGGCTATGTAAACGACATTGATAATGGAGACATTGTAACAGTAAAATATGCCATAGATGGTGGAGAGGAAATGGTTATTGCCAACAATCTGAGACCAAATGGTAGTGAAAAATATTTTCATACATCATTTACTATTCCAAACAACATATCAAATGGGCAACATTTTTTTCAAGTATGGGCAGCAGATAACTGTGGAAACATGTCGGTGCCTGTTACTGTATATTTTAATGTTAATAAAGATGTAACGGCACCTACAGGTACACATTCAATAAATCCTACTAATTGGACTAATGGAGATGTAACTATTACATTAAATACGACTGATGATATGAGTGGTGTGAAAAGGATAAAAAAGCCAGATGGAAGTTATACTTATAGTGTATCAACTATATATGTAGTACCAGCTAATGGATCATATACATTTGTATTAGAAGATAATGTTGGAAATACAAGAAATTATACTGTAACAATAAATAATATAGACAAAACAGCACCAACAGGAAGTTTGAGTCATAGCCCAACAAATTGGGTAAACACAGATGTGAAAATACATTGGAGTGTGGCAGATGCAAATAGTGGAGTTAAACAAATAAAGTTACCAGATGGAACAATAAAAACAACAGCAACAGGAGATTACACAGTATCACAAAATGGAACATATACATTTGTAGTATATGATGTAGCAGGAAATACATTAACATTACAAGAAACAGTAACAAATATTGATAAAACACCGCCAACGGGAAGCTTGAGCCATAATCCAACTGACTGGGTAATAGACTATGTAAAAATACATTGGACTGCATCGGACTCACAAAGTGGATTTAATAGAGTTGTATTGCCAGATGGTACATCAACTACAAATGCGAGTGGAGATTTCACTGTTACAGATAATGGAACATATACATTTACATTATATGATAATGTTGGAAATAGCAAAATTTTGACAGAAAATATAAATAATATTGACAAAATAATGCCAGAAGGAGTATTATCATTACAAGAGAATAGACTTACAGATGAAAAAATAAAAATTTCTTGGAAAGCATTTGACCTACAGAGTGGATTTTCAAAAATATTATTGCCAGATTCAACATTTTCAACAAATGCAACAGGAGAATTTACTGTTTCACAAATGGGAGATTATTCATTTGTTATTTATGACAGAGTTGGAAACACGAGAGAACTTAGTATAAATGTAAGTAATGTGGATATGATAAATCCAATTTTAGAAGTAACTCAAGATACTGATAAATGGACAAATGGAGAAATTACATTAAATTGGAAAGCCGATGATTATCAAAGTGGATTGCAAAATGTAATTTTACCAAGTTCTGAAAACGTAACAGATAAACAAGGCAGTTATATAGTAACTGAAAATGGAAATTATATATTTTTAGCATATGATAAAATAGGGAATGGAATTTTAGTAGAACACCAAGTTACAAATATAGATAAAATTAATCCAAATTTAGACTTAACAGTTGACTCAGCAGATGATGGAGGAATACAGATTTCATGGGTATCTTCTGATGAACAGAGTGGAATTTCGAATATTACATTACCAGATGGCAAGAGGGTTACAAACTCGAGTGGAAGCATAGAAATATATGAAAACGGAGTTTACAGCTTTATTGCATATGATAATGCAGGAAATGCAACAGTAAAAGATGTAACTATAGATAGTATAAATAATGGAAGCGAAATAAAACTTGTATTGTACAAAGAAGCCATAGACTCTACACATTGGAGAATAAAATGGCAAATTACAGAAGGCAAAGATAAATTTGCATACATAGTACTTCCAAATGGTACATTTAGTTATGAGCCGGAAGGAAGCCATATTGTAACAGGAGGAAATGCTGAATACACATTTTTAGCATATGATAAAAAAGGCAATGAGAATATTGGAACAATAGCTGTAAGTTATTAAATAAATTTGCCTAAAAGGAGGAATAAAAGAAAAAATGCGTAAATCTAAAATTATTTTAAGCTTATTAATTATATCATTATTAACCAGCAAGACATGGGCTGTTAAAGCTGCAACATCTGGTACAGACGAGAATGAAATAAATACTAAAATTTCTACTCAAGCAGATGAGCAAGCAGGAGAAACAGATACTACTGAAAGAAGTTTAGTATTTACACCAACACCTAGTTCTACAAAGCTAAATGAAGGTGAAGAAATTACTATTACACTTGAGTTATCAGATATAAAAATGGGACAAGATGGAATAAATACATTTGGTGGAAAACTTGAATATGATGAAAATGTATTTGAAAAAGTTACATCAGATGATGTATCTTCACAAAACAACTGGTCAATAGCTTATAATGATGAAGAAACAGCAAAAAAAGGAACATTTTTAGCAACAATAAATACTGGAACAAGCAAAAATCAGGTAATAGGAATTATTAAATTAAAAGTAAAAACAAACTTAAAAAGTCAAGATACAGAAATTAAATTTACAAGCTTATCATCTGTTGCAGAAGATACTGTAAAATTAGATGATCAAACATTAAAATTTTCTGTAACTGGTACAGTAGTTCCAGACGATGACAAAAAGGATGACGACAAGAAGGATGATGACAACAAAAAAGACGACAAAAATAACACAGTAGAAAATACAATCGTAATTGGAAATGTTACTAATGACATAGAAGTAGTTGAAAATACTATAACAGTAGACAATACACAAAGTAATACAAAATTACCTCAAACAGGAGAATTAGATGTAGCAATAGCAGTGCTTGCACTTGCATTAATTGCAGTAGTATCGTATATACAAATAAAGAGAAATAGAGATTTATAGTAAAAATAGAATAAACTATCCACTTTTTGGAGAAAATATGTGTAAAACATATTCCAAGGAGTGGATTTTTTTGAAGGAAAAAAAGAAATTAAATATTAAAGGAACCGTTTTAGATAGATACCAACTGGAGCAATATTTAGAAAAAATTGCTTCTGACCATATTTTAACCGAAAAATCGGCGAAAGATACGTATCCAATTCCAAGACTTAAAGAAAATTTTTTTGTTATTAAAGAAATTTATAAATTATTGAATGAACAAATAAAGCAGGGAATACCAATACATCCAGCAGGAGAGTGGATTCTAGATAATTTATATGTAATAGAAGAAATTGCGGTGGTGGAGACATTGCGCTCGCCGACGATCTTCTTGAGTGCCTCGATGTGCTCCGGCGCGAGCTGCACCGGGTGGTTGGAGAGGTCGACGGGGTCAAAGCCGATGTCGTCGGAATACTCCTTGAAATCGTCGTCCGTCATTTTGAACGTCTCTTTCATGAGCGTGTACAGAGACTCTTTCGGATATTTGAAGAAGTTCGGATCGCCCCAGCGGAAAATGGAGCGGTAGCTGTCCGCCGGCGCGGGGGTGAGCAGCCATTTCGGCTCGAATCCTTTGTACGGTTTGTTGCTCATTGTGCAATCCTCCTCTTGACTTGGATGAGTTTCTGATAGATTGGGCGCAGGCGCGGGTAGATCTTGCGGTAGGCCTGCTCGTAAATGTCGTTATATACCTCGTGATTGCGCTCATTGGGCTGGAACGTATCCTTGACGTGGACCATGGCTTTGGCCGCGGCGTCGAAATCGGCGAACACGCCCTTGGCCACGAACGCGACCATGGACGAACCGATGGAGCACGCCTCGTGCGTTTGCGAGCGCACGACCGGCAGGCCGAACACGTCCGCCGCGATCTGGCAGACCACGTCGCTCTTTGCGCCGCCGCCGCCGATGCGGATCTCGTGAATGGTCAGGCCCGAGCGGTCCTCCATGATGCGCAGCGCCATGTACAGCTCCAGGCACAGGCCCTCGATGATGGCACGGTAGAAGTGGTAGCGCGTGTGGTAATCCGAAAAGCCGATGACCGCGCCGAGCGAGTCCGGGTGCAGGATGCCGGCCGTCCAGTACGGCTGCAGGAGCAGACCGTCGCTGCCGGCGGGCAGGTCGCGGATGCGCTCGTCGAGCAGCGCCTCGGGCGCGATACCTTTTTCCTTGGCATCGATGGCGTCGGCCGTGCCGAATTCCTTCACGAACCACGACAGCAGCCACAGACCGCGGTAGATCTCGATCTCGGGATTGTAGTGGTCGTTGAGCACGCCGGGGTAGGCGGGCAGAAACTGCTGCGGCTCGACGTACTCGGTCCTGCTGAACTGGATGGTGGCCGTCGTGCCCAGCGAGATCGACGCCTTGTCGGAATCGACGACGGCGAGGCCGAGCGTCTCGCAGCCCTTGTCCGAGCCGGTCGAGATCAGCGGCAGGCCGGCGGGGATGCCGGTCAGGGCGCTGACTTCGTCCGTGATCGTGCCGATGACCGTGCCGGAGGGCACGAGGTCGCACAGCTTTTCGTTCGGCACGTCGCAGAAGCAGCGCGTGAGGCTGCCGGGCTTCATCCAGCGGCGGTTTTTGTAGTCGAACGGGATGTGGCCGATCTGGTTCGATGCCGAGTCGATGAGGTTGCCCGTGAGCTTGTAGTTCAGGTACGTGGGCAGCATGACGTATTTGGCGGTTTTGGCCCAGATCTCCGGCTCGTGGCGCATGATCCAGTTGCCGACGGAGGCGGCGTAGACCACCTTCGCCGTCGGCTCCATGCCGGCGACCTTGAAGAGCATCATGTTTTTGGCAGGCATGGCGCCGTTCGGGTCAACGGTGCGCTTATCCAGCCAGAGAATGATGTCGCGCAGGGGCTCGTTGTTCGCGTCCAGACACACGACCGTGTCGCGGATGACGGTGATCGTCATGGCGATCACGTCCGGCAGCAGGGCGTTGCTGCGCGCGCACAACTCGCGGCAGCACTCGCACAGGCGGTCGAAGTAGAAGTTCGGCTTCTGCTCGGCCCAGCCGGGCTCTTTGGAGAAGTAGGGCTCGGCATACTTGCTCTGCACGACGTCTACGATCCGGCCGTCCGGGTCGACGAGCAGGGCGCGTGCGCTCTGCGTGCCGATGTCGCACGTCAGCACCAGCGGTTTGCTCAAGATGATTCCCTCCTAAGTTTTATTTTTGCTCTCTATACAAAAGATTCATTCGGGTCTGTGCCTGAGGAGACTGCTCGTGGCGATGACGTCCACGCCGAGGCCGAGCACGTCCGGGATCACGACGTCGCCGCGGCCGATGCGCTCTGATACGGTGACGGTTTTCAGCGCGTCCATGACATCGAAGATGCGGTCTTTCGGAATGTCGGCCGACACGCGCACCGGCAGCACCGGCGCGTCCGGGAAGGCCGTGCGCACGGTCGAGCAGATGGTGCGCCTGGGCGCGGTCATCTCCGAAACGGCAAACTCCCGGCCGCGGGGGCAGGTGTTGCCGGTGACGGACCAGCCGTCGCCGTCGCGTTCGATTTTCAAGGTGCAGCCGCGCGGGCAGCCGATACAGGTGAGTTCTTTCATGCCTCTGCCACCTCGATCGTAAAGTGGACATCGCGCGCGTGGGCGATGCCGAGCTTGTCAAAGTCCAGTGTGAGCTGCTGCATCTCGGGCGGGCGCAGGAAGGGGTAGCGCCGCGACCAGGTTTCCTTGCCGTCGATGGTCAGCACCACGCGGCACGGGCCGAGCACCGCCGCGCTGCGGAAATACAGCGTGACGCCGCTGTTATCCTCCGTGCGGTCGAGCCGCTGAGGGACAAGATAGCCGAAATCGTCCGAGATCGTGACCGCGACCTCGTCGCGCGTGTGCGCGGCAAAGTGCGCCGCGCTTTTCCCGGCGAGCTCGCCGGAGGCGGACACGTAGTCCACGAGGTCATTGACGTGCAGCGCGTTGCCGCACGAGAAGATGCCGGGCACCTCCGTCATGAGCTGCCCGTCGCACACGGGGCCGCGGGTGTGCCCGTCGAGCGGGACGCCGAGCGACTCCGCCAGCTCGTTTTCCGGGATGAGGCCGACGGACACGATCAGCGCGTCGCAGTCGATGCGCTGCTCCGTGCCGGGGATGGGGCGCATGGCCTCGTCGACCTCCGCGACCTCCACGCCCGTGAGCCGGTCGGCGCCGAACACGCGCGTGACCGTGTGGCTCAGGTGCAGCGGAATGTTGTAGTCATGCAGGCACTGGTGGATGTTGCGCGTCAGGCCGGAGGGAGTGGGCTTGGCCTCGTACACGCCGAGGACCTCCGCACCCTCGAGCGTCAGGCGGCGGGCCATGATGAGCCCGATGTCGCCGCTGCCGAGGATGACGCAGCGCTGGGTCGGCAGCTCGCCGAGCAGGTTCGTAAAGTGCTGCGCGGTGCCTGCCGTGAACACGCCCGCCGGGCGCGTGCCGTGGATAAAGACCTGCTTTGCCGTGCGCTCACGGCAGCCGGTGGCCAGCACGAGCGTGCGGGTATCACAGCGCGCGACGCCGCCGCGGCTGACGGTGACGACTGCAAAGCCGCCGGGCGTTTTCTCCACGCGCGTGACGAACGTCTGTGTGTGCGCCTCAATGCCCAGATCCTCGAGCCGGTCGATGAAGCGCTCCACATATTCCGGCCCTGCCAGCCGCTCGCCGAAGCGGGCGAGGCCGAAGCCGTCGTGAATGCACTGCTTGAGCATACCGCCCAGACGCGCCTCGCGCTCGATGAGCAGCACGTGCGCACCGTTTTCGTGCGCGGAGATGGCGGCCGCGAGTCCGCCGGGGCCGCCGCCGATGACGATGACGTCGTACATCATGCCTGCACCTCCCCGGATTTCGTCGGGCCGAACGTGATGGGCGCGTCGGCCGAGGACTTGCGCACTGCGCTCAGCGGCACGCCGAGATACTCCGCGATGATGCGCACCACCTGCGGCGAGCAGAACCCGCCCTGGCAGCGGCCCATGCCGGGCCGCACGCGCTTTTTCACGCCGTCGACCGTCGGCACGCACACGTTCGAGCGCAGTGCGTCGAGGATCTCGCCGCGGCTGATCTCCTCGCAGCGGCAGACGATGACGCCGTAGTCGGGGTTTTTCGCGATGTATTCTGCGCGCGTGGCGTCGTCCATCTCCCGCAGGACGGGGATGCCCGGCCGGTGGGGGTCAAAGTCCGGATTGATGGCCACGGGGCGCTCGCGCGCGAGGATGCGCACGGCCATGTCCGCCACGTCCACCGCGACGGCGGGCGCCGTCGTCAGACCGGGCGACTGGATGCCCGCGACGTGGATGAGGTTGTGCGTGCGGCGGCCGCGCTCGATGATGAAATCCTCCTCGAACGTAGGCGCGCGCACACCGGTGAAATAGGTGATGATGTCGCGCTCGGTCAGCGCGGGCATCGTGATCTTCTGCTTTTCGAATACGTGCGCGATGCTCTCGGGATACGTCGCCGTGTTCTCTTTTTCATAGGTCTCCACCGCGTCGGGCCCGATGAGCAGGTTGTCGTGCACGGTGTGCAGGATGCCGCCGCCCTTCGAGTGCGTTTTCGACACCATGCCGCTGCCCTTCACGGACGCGATCGAATGCATGAACGCGCCGGCCTTGCGGTCGAGGATGCTGTTCGTGCCGCGGCGGGGGTGGATGGAGAAAAAGCGGTCGTCGGCCATGCGCGCCACGTCCTCGGCGAACACGCCGGCCGCGTTGATGACGAGCGCGGGGTGCAGCGTGCCGCGGTTGGTGTGCACGGCGGTGATCTGCCCATCCGCGACGTCCATGCCCAGCACGGCGGTGTTGAGCGCGATGCGCGCGCCGTTTTGCACGGCGTTTTCCGCATAGGCGATCGTCAGCCCGTAGGGGCAGACGCAGCCGGAGTCCGGATTCGAGATGGCAAAGCGGGTCTTTTTGTTGAAGTTCGGCTCGCGGCGCAGCAGCTCCCTGCCGGAGATGAGCTCGGTGTCGGCGATGCCGTCATGATACCTGCGCCACATGCAGTAGCCCCACACGGCCGGGCGCAGCCAGCCGTGCTGGAAGCAGACATACTGCCCCACGCGGGAAAACGGCACGTCGAGCTCTTTACAGACCCGATCGTACATGGCGTTGCCGCGGCGGATATATTTGTGCTTGACGCTGCCGCGCCCGAGGTCGATGCCCGGGTGCACCTCGCCGTCGTTGCGCCCCGAGGCGCCGAGCGCGAGGTCGCATTCTTTATCCACCACGAGAATGTCGAGCTTCTGGCGCGTGAGCTCACGCGCGATCGACACGCCCGAGATGCCGCCGCCGATGATGAGCACGTCGGGCGTCTGCCCGTCGAGCGCATCGTCATGCAGCGCGGGCACGCGCATGGGCGCGTCCTTGCCGCCGGTGAACGTGATGTCATTGACGACATGGCACGTGGAATATTTCGTTGCGGCCATCTGGCCGGCGCGCACCACGTCGTCCCAGCGGCCGAGTTCGCCGCGCAGGACAATGCAATTGTCCTCCAGCGTCGCCGTGACGCGGCCGCCGAAGGCACGGCGCAGTTTTCGGTTCAATGCGGAGATCTTCATGAAAGACGGGCCTCCCGGAAGATAAGTCGGCCAAGCGGCCGACTGAATACCTCAAATATACCCTTTTTCGACTGGGAAGTCAAGGATTCGCCCCGGGTCAAATCTGCTGAAATTTCCCTGCCAGACTGGACAAATCGCCCAAAATCGCGTACAATAAGACACGATTTATCTCATAAGATCAGAAATGAGGAAAGCAAATGGCCGCTCCGCGCAACGACAATGTCAAGGAGAAGATCCTCGACGCCGCGACCGGCCTGTTGGACACGCAGACGTTTGCCGATATCTCGCTGGCCGAGATCGCCGCGGCGGCCGGCGTGTCCAAGGGGACGCTCTATTACTATTATAAAAGTAAAACGGATATCCTTTTCGACCTCACCAACCGCTATCTCGACCGCCAGTGGGACGAGCTGATCGCCTGGACGGAGAATAAGGACAAGGACACGTCCGTGCACCGGCTGGTGAAGTACGTCGTCGAGCGCAACACCGCCTCCGCCGGCATGCGCCTGCACCTGATCCACGCCGCCATGCTCGGCGACGAGGTGCTGCGCGCCAAGCTCATCGACCGCTACGCCGCCTTCGAGCGGCTCATCGCCGAGAAGATCGCCGAGCGCACCGACGTCGTCTCCGCCGACTATCTCACGCAGCTGATCCTGCTCGCGTCCGACGGCATGATCGTGCAGGAGGCGCTGCGCAACGACAACTTTGACGCCGCCGCCTTCGTGCGCCAGAGCGAGGCGTATCTGCGCGTTTTGCGCCCCGCCGACCGGATTTGAGTGTCATTTCTCAACAAATGTGTCGAAAGTCGCCCTCTTGTCCATATTTGTGAAAGAATTAGCGTGTAACCGGTTGACACCGCATGGAACACGTGATATTTTTGTTATGACCAGGTGGTAGAGCAAGCGCCTGCTCGTTCCGCCGCGGCCAGGGGACGCCGCAAAGGCTTTTTTCGTATGTCGAAGGCGCCGGAATGCACCCGCATCCCGACGCTTTTTTACATAGCTGCAATGGGAATTATTTTGAAAGAAGGGACAATATGAAAGACCTGAAACATCTGATTTTCTTCGAAAATCTCCTGCAGGACGCGCAGAACGAGCTCGTCACGCAGGCGGTCAACGACGGGAAAATCGCCCTCGGGTACAACTGCTATTACATCCCCGAGGTTCTGCTCAATCTGCCGGGCTGCTTCTCGACCCGTCTGCGCGCGCCGCGCTGCGAGTCCACCGACGTGGCGACCTACTACATGACCAGCCGCACCTGCCCGTATGTCCGCTCCATCCTCGAGCGCGCCATTGAGGGCGGCTACAACTATCTGGGCGCTCTGTTCGGCGCCGAGTGCTGCGCTGCCATGGAGCGCATGGAGGAGCACTTCTTCCTGCTCGACCTCGTGAAGAATGACAAGTTCTTCATCACCCAGATCGATCCCCCGATGAAGGGCGACAAGACGAACCTCGAATACTACGAGGGTCAGCTCAAGCTCAAGGTCGTCGATCAGCTCGCCAAGCACTACGGCATTGATGTGTCCGACGCTGCCATGCGCAAGGCGATCGAGCAGTTCAACGAGCTGTGCGACGTCATCACCGAGATCGGCAACTTCCGCAAGCTGCCCAACCCGCCCATTACCGGCTATGAGTTCCACGTCATCCAGCTCGTGAGCGAGGTCTGCCCGCACGACCTGATCCTCCCGTACCTGAAGGAGACGCTTGCCGAGATCAAAAAGCGCAAGCCCGAGCCGGAGTTCCCGTTCCGTGCGCGCGTCGTGGTCGCCGGCTCCGAGATCGACGATCCCGAGTTCACGAAGCTCCTCGAGACCTGCGGCGCCATGGTCGTGGCCGACCGTTACTGCTTCGGCAGCTTCCCGAGCCGTGAGCGCATCGAGATCCAGGACGGCGAGACCGCGTTTGACGCCATCTGCCGCCACTACCTGCACTGGAACCAGTGCGCCCGCTTCATGGAAGGCGCGAAGATCGACCAGCGCCATGCTGAGGTCAAGCGCCTCGTCGACGAGTTCCATGCCGACGGCGTGATCTACGAGAACATGAAGTTCTGCGAGTTCTGGAGCTATGAGAAGGTGCTCGCTTCCCATATCCTGACCGAGGAGATGGGCGTGCCGTGCTGCACGATCGAGAAGGAATACGCGCTCGGCTCCGTCGGCCAGCTCCGTACCCGTTTCCAGGCCTTCGTTGAGAGCCTGGAAATCAAGAAAATCAATTCTTGAACAGGAGGGGAATGAAAACTATGAATTGCCCTGTTACGAAATTTATTGACTCCAAGATGCAGAAGTTCGACCCCATCTGGAGAGCGGAAAACGGCCTGGGCGGTCAGCGCAGCCGTTACTATGACAAGACCGGCGTCGCCAAGTACCGCGAGTGGCGCGGCGTGCATGACACGCTCGTCGACTACGGCGCATGGCTCAAAAACCTCAGCGCCATGGCCAAGATGGTCGCTTCCGCGCCGATCCCGTGCCTGAAGGGCTTCTGGGAATACCGCTGGATGGGCTCCTACCTCGGCACGTTCATGTTCATCGACCGTCTGTTTGAGGGCTACCGCGGCCCCGAGCTCGTGATCGCGCACATGAATATGCACGCCATCGTGCAGAGCCTGACCAAGAAGATCGCCCTTGTGCTGTCTCACGACCTGCGCATCGGCGGCAAGGATAGCGACAAGATCATCCCTGTGGACGAGGTCATGCCGCCGCTGTTCCTGACCGGCTTCAAAGACCTGATCCCCATCCCGCTGCAGACGCTACCGGAGTTCATCATCTGCGATGTTGACCAGCACATCGAGCCGTACTACATCGACGTAGCCGAGTCCTTCGGTCTGCCGGCAGACGTCTGCTCCCGCTGCGCGGCGGAGACCGGCGTTGCCCTCAACGACGACTTCCCGCTCTTCGGCAAGGCCATGCTCTCCACGAACATGCCCTGCAACGCCTCCGAGGCGACGTCCATGTTCCAGCGCCGCCGCATCGGCCTGCCGGACTTCCAGATCACCATGGCCATGATCCACAACGAGCCGGCCGCCCACCCGTACTCCGCGCAGGTCCTGCGCGACTGCATCGAATTCGTCGAAAAGGAATACGGCGTTGAGTATGACTGGAACGCCCTGTTCAAGCGCGCCAAGCACATGAACGAGCAAAACGAGATTGAGCTCGAGAAGTGGGATTACTTCAAGACTCCCTACTGCCCGCTGACCGGCATCAGCGAGACCCTGTACCGTCTGTACGCCTGGGCCTCCGCCAACGGCCAGGAGGACTACTTCACCAAGAACGACCGCAAGGTCATCAAGATCCTGCGCAAGTGCTACAAGAATAAGTACGTCCCGTATGGCGGCACCACGCGTCACCGTGCGTTCCTGTGGGGACCGTCCGCCGTGTACTACACCGACTTCCCGACCTGGACGCAGAACTGCTGGGGCATCAACATCGTCCTGAACATGGACTCCACCATGGGTCACAACATGATCAGCACGACCGACCCCGATCAGGCGCTCATGGATCTGGCGCTGTTCAGCGAAAAGGGCGTTATGCGTCACATGGCTGTCGGCGGCTGGGACAACGTCAACTCCGTCTGGGAGTGGGCCACGAACTTCAACTGCGACATGGTGCTCATGAACGACAACATCGCCTGCAAGGGCATGCTCGGCGTGCACGCCATGATGGAAGAGCAGGCGCGCGACCTCGGCTTCCACTTCATCTTCATCGAGCATGACCTGGAGGACTGCCGCACCGTTTCCCGTCAGGATATGCGTAACTGCGTCAACCAGTATATGTCCGTCGTCATGAACGAGAAGCCGCTCGATCCGACGATCGTTGAGTTCGACGACTCCGCGGCGTACTAAGAAAGGCAGGTACCGACTATGAATATGAAACTGGCTGCGAAAGTGCTCGCCAAGGTCGGCGTGATCGGGTTTGTCGGCTTCGCCGCGACCTTCACGATCTACTTCTTCAACCTGGAGAACAAGCTGATCTACTACGTGGTGCGTCCGCTCCTGAACAAGCACTATGATGCTCAGGTGCGCGACAAGCGTATCGTCTGAGTTTTGCGCAAATCGCATAAATCGAAACCCCGCTGCTTCGGCAGCGGGGTTTTGTGCGTGTGTCATAGACACACACTCCAACGAGAACCGCTTCGCCGGGTCTTGTTGGAAGGGGTTGCGGCGCGGCCTTCTGCTGCGGTGTTTGATGCCGTTTCCGGTGTGCACGCGGCTGTGGGCGGGCGGCTCGTGACACGGCAGAGAGCGCAGGACGCGAAAAAGCCCGCGTGCACTGCACACGGGCTGATTTTCGCAAGAACGAAGATCCGATCTTACTTGATGCCGTACTTCTTGTTGAACTTATCCACACGGCCGCTGGTATCGACGAGCTTCTGCTTGCCGGTGTAGAACGGGTGGCACTTGGAGCAGATCTCGATGGAGATGTTCTGCTTCGTGGAGCGGGTCTCATACACGGCGCCGCAGGCGCAGCGGATCGTGGTCGGCTGGTAATTCGGATGGATACCGTCTTTCATAGTCATTCACCTCGTATTAGGCTGTCTTGAGCACGGGCTGGTCCGTGGTTACAAAACGCAATCTGAATTCTAGCATACCGGTGACAAAATTGCAAGCGGTTTTCGCATTTTTTTACGCGTCCGGGCCCGGCACGTCGCTGATCCGGCCGCAGTGCAGGAAATACAGCACGCGGCGGCAGACCGGCCGCCCGGTGATGCGCGCCATGGCCCCGGCGTAGGCATGCAGCTGCGCGGCATAGTACGCCGTGCGCGCCGGCACGCCCTCGGGGCGGATGCGGTCAGTCTTGTAATCCACGATGACGAGACCGTCCTTTGTTTCGAACCACGCATCGACCACGCCCTGCAGCAGCACCTGCTCGTCCCCGGCGTTGGGGAAGAACGTCTCCGCCGGGCACAGCAGCGAGAAGCGAAACTCGCGCCGCAGCGTGCCGGCTGCCTCTGCCGCCGCGAGCTGCGCGCCGATGCGTGTGTTTGAAGGCATTGAAAATACTCCTGAAAACT
>OGWY01002393.1_pt1 | contig 13557 bp, 14 predicted proteins | sample 1576121 | NCBI WGS metagenome assembly OGWY01 (sample SAMEA3541543, study PRJEB24748) | human gut metagenome | biome: human gut; feature: human-associated habitat; material: faeces | place: China | collected 2012 | reverse complement strand
TTTGGACATTTAAAATTTGATAGCTAAGAAGTTAATTTACACTAAATTTGGTATAATCCCTGTTAGTTATAAGAAAAAAAGCAGCTCACATTTTTGTGACCTGCTTTTTTTAATAAAAAATTAAATTATAAAATCTAACAAGCTCATCTTGAGTATTTTTATAAACATGCTCTTTATCAGCTAAGAATTTTATAGATTGTCCTTTTGATAATAGAAAAACTTGTTTTTCAACATGAAGCTCTAAAGTTCCTTCACTCATAATTATATATTCTTCTACACCAGAAGTATGAGGTTGAGATATGTGCTCGCAATCTTTTTTTAATTCAATTGTTAAAATCTCAAAATTCTTATTACTATCAAATGGAAATATAGGGTACAGCTTCATAAGATTGTTACTTTCTAGAATAGGAGATATATTCTTTTCATCAACTACAGTAAGCTCCTCTTCTTCTCCTTCAATAAAAAAAGAGAAAGAAACTTTTAAAGCTGTAGATATTTTCCAAAGTGTAGAAACTGTTGGATTAGATTTTCCATTTTCAATTTGAGAAAGCATAGCTTTGCTGACTCCAGTTTGTAAAGAGAGCTCCTCCAAGCTTAAGTTTTTATCTTTTCTTAATCTATTTAAACGTTGACCAATTAAAATATTTAGATTTTCCATATAATCACACACCTTATTTATTATTCACTCTAAAGAATAACAGTTTAGAAAAAAAAATACAACATAAAAAATATTCGTTTTATTGAAATAAAATATGTTATAATGAAAAAAGAGGTGGTTATAGAGTGAAAACATATTATGTTATTAGAATTTTAAAAAATGGTGTAAAAGAAAAGGTATTTGAGGGAACTTTTGAGTTAGCTACAAGTTTATTATGGAATAGAAATTATTTCACCCATGATTTCGAAACGCTAAAAGACTGTAAAAAATTTGAAGATTTAATTTTAAAATATAAATTTGGACGAGAATATATTTATAAAGAAGTTTCAAAGGAGGAGTATGACAAGGCTTTAAATAGTTAGTAAAAAATAAAAAAATCGTTATTTTAAAATAGTAGCGAACAATTTTTTTTAAAAAATCTTCCTAACTCTTAATTTCTATATAAAGAAAAATAGTATTACGAACAAAAATTTTAAAAAAAAGTTATCTAGAAACACTTTTGAAAAAATGATACCATATTGGGAATAGATAAAGAGTTAGTGTCTTTTTAGGCATTAAAAAGGAGAGAAAAAATATGAAAAGAAAATTGAGTTTATTATATTTAATTATAGTAATGGTTTTAGTCGTATCTTGTAATAAAAAAGAAAAAATTGAATCTAAAAAAGAGATTATAGCAGCTCAAGTAGGTGCAGCTAAAAGTTTGGATCCTCAAGGAACTAATGATAAGCGGTCACTTGAAGTTATAGTCCAAGTATATGATACCTTGGTAGAAGTGGATAAAAATATGGAGTTAAAAGATGGTTTAGCTGAAAATTGGGAGTATATCACTCCTACAAAAATTAGGTTTAAATTAAAAGATGGAATTAAATTTCATAATGAAGAACCTTTAAAAGTTGAAGATGTTATATTCTCTTTAAATAGAGTTAAGAACTCTAAAATAGTTGGAGCAATTGGTGAAAGTATTGAAAGTGTTGAAAAGGTAGATAATAAGACTTTTGATATAAATACAAAATATCCAACGAAGACACTTTTAAAATTTTTAGCTGATCCTGGAGCTTCAATTGTGAGTGAAAAGGTTATTAATGAATCTGGAAATAGTTTTGGTCAAAATCCAGTTGGAACGGGATCTTTTATTTTAGAAGAATGGGTAACAGGGGATAAGATTGTTTTAAAAAGTAATAAAGAACATACTTTTAAAAAGCCAAATATTGATAAGTTAATTTTTAGGAGTATCCCAGAAGCTACAAATAGAGTTATTGGATTAGAAACTGGAGAGATTGATGTAGCTTACGCTGTTTCTCCTATTGATGCAGAGCAAGTTATAAAAAATCCTAAATTGGAGTTAATGACAATAGATCCATTAGCAATTGAGTTTATTGGATTTAATATGAAGGATTCAAAGTTAAAAGATGAAAATTTAAGAAAAGCAATAATCTATGCTTTAAATTCAAATGAGATATTGGGAACAGTTTTAGGAACATATGCCGAAAGTATAAACTCCCCTTTAGCTAAGAATATGTTTGGTTATACAGAGAATAGAGTAAAGTATAGTCAAGATATAGATAAAGCTAAGGAATATTTGGATAAAGTTGAAAATAAGGAGGATTTAAATCTATCTATAACAATTCATAGCAATAGTGATAGTATGCAGATATCTCAAATAATTCAAGCACAATTAAAGGATATTGGGATAAATTTAACTATAAATCCTTTAGAGTGGGGAACTTTTATAAGTGAAACATCTAATGGAAAGCATCAGCTTTTTCATTTGGGGAAAACATCACCAACTGGTGATGGAGAGGAAGCGTTAACTGTTTTCAATGAAAAATTTATAGGAGCTGCTGGAAATAGATTTTTCTATTCAAATCCGAAAGTTAATGAACTTTTAACTTTAGCTAAAGAGGAGACTGATGATAAAAAAAGAGAAGCGTATTATCAAGAGGTTTGCCAAATAATTCAAGAGGATGGAGTTATAGTAATCTCATTTACAAGAAAAGTTATTGCTGGAGTTAATAAAAACATATCAAATTTTGAACCACATCCAAGTGGAATGCATAGATTTTATAAAGTGGATAAAGAGGTAAAGTAATGATAGAAAAGATTAAAGTTGGTTATCAAGGGGTAGAAGGAGCATTTAGTCAAGAGGCTATGATTCACTATTTTGGAGATGGAATTGGAGCACAAAATTATAAAACATTTGAAGATGTTTTTATTGCTGTAAAGAATGGAGAGATTGAATGTGGAGTTTTACCAATTGAAAACTCTACAACAGGATCAATAAATTTAGTTTATGACCTTTTAGAAAAATATAACCTTTTTATAGTGGGAGAGATTTGTATAAGGATAATTCAAAATCTGATAGGAAATAAAGATGCTCGGTTAGAGGATATTAAAGAGATATACTCACATCCCCAAGGTTTTGAACAAAGTAAAAAGTTTATAGATTCTTTAGGAGAAATCAAGCATATAAATTATCATAATACTGCTTTAAGTGTAAAATATGTGAAAGATTCAAACTCTTTAGAAAAAGGAGCTATTGGCAGCAAAAGAGCCTGTGAAATCAATGACTTAAAAATTCTAAAAGAGAATATCAACGATAACTTAGATAATAAAACCAGATTTATTATTGTGGAGTCTTGTATAAAAAATAGTTTAGAAAATAATAAAATCACAGTTGGAGTAAAATTAAAACATGAGGTTGGAAGTTTGTATAAAATATTAGGGGAATTCTATAAGCGAGGGATAAATTTAACAAAAATTGAATCAAAGCCTGTAGGAGATGGGACATTTTCCTATAACTTTTATATTGATTTAGAGGGAAATTTATCTGATAGTAATTTAAAAGAGGCTCTTAGTCAGATAAGGCTTGGAGTTGAAAAATTAAAAATATATGGGACATATAAAAAATGTGAAATTAGATAATAAAAAACTTCCTTTATAGTGGTAGTTTTACCCTAGAGGGACCTACCCTTATAAAGGAAGTGTATGAATAAAAATTAAATTTTTTAATCAATTAAATTTAGTATGAGAATTTATATCCAAATCCTAAAGTAACTCTTGAATAGTCAAGTGATTTTTTATGAGAGTCAGTTGCTCCATCTACAGTTCCTTTAACTTTAGCTTGGTTAGCTTGGTACATAATATCTACAGTAAAGTTATTATATTCCACTCCTGTTCCAACACCATAGTAGAAACCATCATCTATTTTAGTTGAATAGTTAACACCTGCAATCTCTCCATCTTTTGAATTAAAATTAAATGAGTATCCTACGTTAGCTTTTACGTATGGAGTAATTCCATTTTCAAAAGTAGTAAAATTATACTTTCCAACTACATATAAAGGTGCAGAATCATATTTTCCAATTTCATAGTTTATACCATTTCTATTTTCTGATTTTAATCCAGCATGATTTTGATAAGCTACTCCTAATCCTAATTCAAAGTTATCAGTTATATTTCTTGTATTTTCTATAGCAAATTCATAACCCATTTTTTTAGTATCTCCATTAGATACTTTTATTCCATTTTTTTCATGATAGATTGAATGTGAATCATATTGTGACCATACATCTAAACCTGTTCTTATATATAAATTATTCTTAGTAGTCGGTGCAACAATCTGTTCAACTGGAGCTATTATAACCTCTTCTGTAATAATGATTTCTTCTACAATTTCAACAGGTTGGGTAACTTCTTTAGCATAACCTGTTGTTCCTAAAGCGATAAGTGATAATAAAAATAATTTTTTCATAATTTTTGAATCCTCCCTAAAAACTTTTGTAAACAAATTATATTATAAATAAAAAAAAATAACTATTTGAAATCTATTACAAGCAAAAAAGGTAAGGGACTGCATAATATGAAAAATTAAAAATATTGGATTAAATTTTTTTAAATATTATCTGGCTATTTTAAAATATGGATAGTTTTTCCAGTCTTAGATATTACTCCAGCATCATCAAGTTCTTTTAAAACTTTCCGTAAGTGTCTATCAGAGACTTTTAAAAAACCAGCCATTTCTATGTATTTAATTTTTTCAACTTTATTATTTTGTGAAAGCTCTTTTAAATAATTCAAAATTCGTTCCTCTAAAGGTTTTTGATGATAACTTAAAATATGTGTCATAGTTGATGTCAATTTGCTTGTTACAGTTCTTAGAAGTAACTCATAAAGTTTATCATTTCCTAAAATCATTTTTTTAAAATCCTCTCTTAAAATACCAATAACTATACAAGGTGTTAGAGCTTCAACATTTACATTGATATCTTTATTTTGAATATATTCTACTTCGCCTAAAATTTGTAAAGGTTTGCAAAATTCGATTAAAACCTCTTTATCTCCACAAAAAGCTGAATAAATTTTAATTTTTCCTTCCACAAAAAAATATAAAGACTGGCTTTCCTCTTTAACAGAGAAAATCATCTCACCTTTTAAAAATCTTTTAATAAAAAATCTATCTATAAGCTCAGATTTCATATATTTTTCCAAATCATATTTTTTTAAATAATAAGTTATTTCATTTTTCATTTTAACTCCAGAATATTTTTTTATTTTCCGGATATATAGCCGGTTTTTTTATATAAAACTATGATACCTTATTTAAAGAATGAAAACAAGGAGAAATTAAGATGTTAGAAATATTAGAAAAAGAGAAAATCAGTAAGCTTATTATTCAATATTCTCTTCCAGCTCTAGTGGCAATGGGAGTAAATATTTTATACAATTTGGCAGATAGATTTTTTATAGGTTATTATGTTGGAAGACTAGGAATTGCAGGTGTAAGTTTAACTATGCCTATATCAACACTAAATTTAGCTACAGGACTTTTATTTGGAATTGGTTCTGGAGTTCTTATGAGCATTAGCTTAGGGAAAAAAGATTTAAAAAGAGGAGAAAGTATTTTAGGAAATGGGTTATGTTTACTGTTTTTAGTAGGATTACTTCAAAGTATAGGATTGTTTTTATTTACGGATAAAGTTATAGTGGCATTAGGTGGAACAGGAGATCTTTTCTCTTATACTATGGACTATTTAAAGCCGTTATCTTTAGGAGTATTTTTACAAGTTATGTATATAGGAACCAATGAGATGATAATAGGAAGTGGAGCTCCTAAAAAAGCTATGTTAATTGGTCTTGTGGGATGTTTAACAAATATTATTTTAGATCCAATTTTTATAAATGTTTTTAATTTAGGTATGAAAGGTGCGGCATTAGCAACAGTTATAGGAAACTTCATGGCAGTTACATTTCAATTGATATACTTAAGCAGATATAGTGAACATTTAAAACTAAAACTTAAAGAGTTGTATTTAAAATGGGATAGAGTTAAGGAGCTTAGTACCATTGGTACACCAGCTTTTTTAGTTCAATTTTTTACAGCAATTGTAGTTGTATTGACAAACATAATTTTAAAAAGATTAGGTGGTGATTTATACATTGCAGCATTTGGAATTTTAAGCAGCTTGTATTTAATTGTATTTTTACCAATTGTTGCTATTTATCAAGGAACACAACCAATTTTAGGATATAATTATGGACGTGAGAACACATCTCGAGTTGAAAAAATATGTAGAAAATCTTTAATCTATAGTACTGTAATAGCGACACTTGGATTTTTAGTGATAGTTTTAGCAAATGATTCAATTATGAATATTTTTGTTAAAGCGGATGAGCAGTTAAAAGCTGTAGCTATAGATAGCTCTAAAATTTACTTTTCTATGATATTCTTTTTAGGAATAAATGTTATAGGTGCAGGGTATTTTCAAGCTATTGGTAAATTTAAGACAAGTTTAATTTTAAATATTTCAAAGCAAGTTATTTTAACAATTCCATTAATATTTATTTTATCTTGGAAGTTTGGAATAAAAGGGTTATGGTTGGCAACAGCGTTAACAGAGGTATTAATGGCTTTTATTACCTTAGTATATTTAAAGAGAGAAAATATAAAAATTGTTATTTAAAAATTATTTAGTAGTGAAGTGTTGATAGCCTCACTACTAAATTCAATTATAAAATGAAAGTTAAGATTTTTTAGCTATAATGAACTTAACTTTAGTTTGGTTAATGTGCTTAGCACTTTTAAGAAGAGATAAAAAATCTGCTTTTATTGATTCAATTTCGTCCTAATAAAAGATTTATTTTGTTATAGTAACAGATTACATGAAAGTTTACAAGTGTTTATAATTTAATAGTTTCAATATCTTTAAAATTTAAAGTTACAGTAACTGTATCAATTTTAATTTCAAATAAAGTTAGATGTTCACTAAAATTTTCTATAAGTTCTTTGTAATCTGGAATTTTGTTAATAAAATTACTTGAAAAATCAACAATATTTTTATTACTTTCTTTAATAATACCATTGCCTTTAACATGCTCAACTCCATTTTTAGGAATTGTAGTAAATCCTATATTTGGATTGATTTCAAACTCTTTTATTTTTTTATTTTTTTTAAAGCTAGTAAAAAATATAGTGTTGGTATTTGTATCAAAGTAAAAATTTATTATTCTAACATTTGGAATATTGTTAGCAGTTGTAGCTAAGGCCATCTCAGTTTGTGAATTCATAATTTCAATAAAATTGGTTTTAGTAATCATAATATTCTCCTTTTATTTATGTGATAAAGATAGTATACTATTTAAAAGTGACAAAATATGGCATCTTTAATTAATTATGGAGGATAAATTATGAATAAGTCTGAAAGATTAAATGATGAACTATTATTTTTAAATAATAAAAGTTCTTTTAATTTAAAAGATTTAATAGATAGATATTTTATTTCAAAAAGAACAGCAATAAGAGATATTCAAGCATTAGAATCATTAGGAATGCCTATTTATTCAAAAAATGGAAGGAATGGTCATTATGAAATTTTAAAAAATAGGTTGCTTTCTCCAATCTTATTTACTTTGGATGAAGTTTTTGCAATATATTTTTCAATGTTAACTTTAAAAGCTTATGAGACAACACCCTTTCATTTAGATATAGATAAACTAAAACAAAAATTTGGAAGATGTTTATCAAGTGATCAAAAATTTAGATTGGATAGAATGGGATCTGTTTTTACTTTTGGAGTTATTCAGCATAATAATTATTGTAATTTTTTAAAAGATATTTTGCAATTTGCATTAGAGGGGAAAGTTTGTAAAATCCTCTATAAAAAGGATGCTAGTACAAAAGAGTATTATGTCCAATTTTTTAAAATCTCGTCATTTTTTGGCCAATGGTATACTAGCGGATATGATTTTAAAAGAGAAAATATTAGAATATTTCGTTGTGATAAAATTCAAGGAGTAAAAGAAAGTTCTGAATATAGCTCAAAACCCATTGTTTTTATTGAAAACTTAGTAGAAAAAGTTTATAATACTTCAACATCAACTGAGTTTGAAGTAGAAATAACATTAAAAGGTGTTGATTTATTTTATAAGAAAAATTATCCTTCAATGAAAATATATTTTGAAAATAAAAAGTATATAATGAGAGGAACCTATAATGAAAATGAAGAAGACTTTATTAGTCAATATATAATTGGGTTTGGAAATAATATACTTTCATTAAAGCCTGATAAATTGAAAGAGTTAGTGTTAAAAAAATTAAAAGATAGGATGGTTTATGTGCAGTCAATTTGAGATTATATTAATAACTATAATAAAATTGATGTGAAGTAGTAATAAATTAAATAAAAGTTTAGGGGAGAGTAATTGTGATTAGAAAACTAGAAACAAAAGATATTGATGTGGTAATTCAAATATGGTTTGAGGCGAATAAAAAAGCTCATGATTTTATTCCTGAGAGTTATTGGTTAGAAAAATTTGATGAAGTGAAATCTATTTTACCTCAAGCAGAGGTATATGTTTATGAGGCTGATAGTGAAATCAAAGGATTTATAGGTCTTATGGATAACTATATTGCTGGTATTTTTATATCAATTGAGTGTCAGTCTAAGGGAATAGGAAAGGAGTTACTTTGCTATGCAAAAGAAAAGAAAGAAAACCTTTCTCTAAGTGTGTATATAAAAAACTTACGTGCAATAAATTTTTATAAGAGAGAAGATTTTAAAGTAATATCTGAAAATCTTGATGAGAACACAGGTGAGAAAGAGTTCTATATGACATGGGAAAGTAAATAAAAGCAATTAAAAAGTAGAGGAGAACCATCACAAATCCCTCTACTTCCGCTCTTTAAATATTTAAATCTTTTTCACGTTTGAATAACTTTAAAACTTGTAAAACCTTTTTCTTTTAAAAACATCTTAAAAATAAAATACTTTACTGACTTTAAATCTATTACCTCAATATAATAGTTAGAAAAAACAACTTCACAATTTGTTAAAACTTTAATATTAAAACATTTTTGAAACTGTGTGATGGCTATTTTTTACTACTTTACTATTAAATCCTTTTCTACTATTCTAACTATTATTATACTTCTTAGACGTTTTTTAGTATGAAAAAAGTTTTACTTATTAAAAATAAAATTTATATGGGAGAAAATGATGAAAGAAAATAAATATGACAATAGTGTATTTTTTGAAAAATATAGTGAGATGCCAAGATCAAAGTATGGACTTAGCGCTGCTGGAGAATGGGAAGCATTAGAAAGGATTTTACCTAAAATAAAGGATAAAGAGTTCTTGGATTTAGGATGTGGATATGGTTGGCACTGTAAATATTTTGCAGATAAAGGTGCATCAAAAGTGATTGGAATAGATATTTCTACAAAAATGTTAGAGTTAGCAAATTTAAAAAATAAGGCTTCAAATATATCGTATAGTTGCATAGCTATGGAAGATATAGATTTTAAAGATGAAAGTTTTGATATTATTTTTAGTTCTTTAGCGATTCATTATATTAAAGACTTTGATTTTCTGGTAAATAAAATTTATAAGTTATTAAAAAAAGGTGGAAATTTTATTTTTTCAGTAGAGCATCCAATATTTACGGCTCATGGATCACAAAATTGGATATACAATGAGCAGGGAGAGATAGAATATTTTCCTGTAGATAACTATTATTATGAAGGAAAAAGAGAAACTAACTTTTTAGGCGAAAATGTTACTAAATATCATAGAACACTTACAACTTATTTATCAACTCTTATTTCTAATGGATTTAAGATAAAAAATGTGGTAGAACCAATGCCATCAGAAAAATTATTAAATGAAGTTTTGGGTATGAAGGAAGAACTAAGACGTCCAATGATGTTAATAGTTTCAGTTGAAAAGTAATGACATAGATAAGAAAAGAGACTACTACAGCAGTCTCTTTCTTAATTTTAAAATCTAATCTTTAATAAAAAATTTTGTTAAGAGAGCAGAACATCATATTATTTTAACAGTGTCAAATTTTTATTTTTTACATCAATTTACTTTTACAAATTAATTACTCAATTTTAAATCCTTGATTTTTAGATATATTTTCAGTAAATATTTTTATTCCATCTATATAGTCATGAGTCCCTAAAGTAGGTTGTAAAGAAGGATTAGAGGGATAAGTTTTTCCATCAAATTTCATAATAGCAGCATTTGGTATTGCACCACCCCCAGATACATTCATTATAATATCTTTCCAATTTTTTGTTCTGTGATTATTTATTATAATTGGAGTTTGTACTAGAGTAAATCTAGAAATTTCTTTGTAATCACTATTTAAAATTAGAGCTGACCCACCACCAGAACCACTAAGCATTGGGCCATAGGCATAAACAAAATATTCAGGAACAGAATCATTGTTTAAATCTATTTTTACATAGGAATAATAAACCTCATCCACTCCTTTTTGTAAACTATAAGCTTCTAAAATTGCGTTTTCAACACCAATATCTCTTATAGTTTCAGAATTTTTAATAGCCATAGATGGACTGTAGTTTTGATTTTTATTTATCTCAACAGCTTTTGGAGTACTTTCTAAATTACTATTAGAACAAGAGGCCAAAGTCAAAATTAAAGAACTTAAAATTAAAAAACGATTTAACAATTTCATAAAAACCTCCTTTATATAAATATTTAACGAATTTTTCAAAATGGTTTTGTACTTTCCTTTAAATGCTCTAACTATTTAAGTTTAATTTTTCCTCAGCTAAATTTTCTGAAATATTTTTTTTCTTTCCTTGATTTAAAAAATTCTCTTCATAATCTCTTAAAGAATCGATAGCATCTTTTGAAATTGGAAGAATACATCCAATGTTAATGATTGCCATTAGCCCTAATCCCAAATCAGCTAGTGCCCAAACTGTTTGATTTTCCTGAATTCCTCCTTGGAATACCATAAGAATTATAAGGATTTTATAACCGATATTTAAAATAGAGTTTTTACTGATAAAACTTAAAGCGTTTCTTCCGAAAAATGTCACTCCAAGTATTGTACTAAAAGAGAAAAGGAATATTGTTATCGATGTAAATGGAATTCCAATCCAACCTATATGACTTTTTAGTGATTCTTGGAATAATACCATCCCAGTTAAATCTCCTTGGTCTCCAGCTAAAAGTACAACTAATGCTGTTGCAGTACAAATTACAATTGTATCTACGAAAACTCCAAATGCTTGAACTAAACCTTGCTTTGCAGGATGTTTAACATCAGCTATTGCAGCAGCATAGTTTGAATTTCCAGTTCCAGCCTCATTAGAGAATAAACCTCTTTTAACTCCCTGCATAATTATTCCACCAAGAGCTCCACCTATAATTTGCTCTCCACCAAAAGCTTGATAGAAAATATTTTTTATTACAAGAGGTACTAAAGTTGCATTTTTTAATATAACTATAAGTACAACTCCTATATACAGTAAAGCCATAAAAGGAACTATCTTGTTTAAAACATTTATTATTTTATTACGTTTTCCAAATATAGTTAAAGCAACTGCTACAGCAAGGAATCCTGCAAGAGCAAATTTGTTGATATGAAAAGCACTTTCAAAAGATTCTGTCACTGAGTTAGACATAACTTGTATTGCTCCGATGTAGCAAATTATTGAAGCTATTGCGTAAAATACACCAATCCATCTTTTGTTAAGTTTTTTCTCTAATATCCAAGGAGTTCCGCCTTCAAACTCTCCATTTGGATTTTTTTTTCTATAGATTACAGAAAGTGTAGATTCAATAAACGATGTTGAGCATCCTAAAAGTGCAACAAGCCACATCCAAAATATAGAACCAGGTCCACCAACAGAGATCGCAGCTACAACACCAGCTATATTTCCAGCACCAATTCTACACGCAGTTCCTAAACAAAAACTTTCAAAAGAGCTTACTCCTTTTTCTTCATCCTCTTTATTCCAAACAGATTTTAACATATGCTTAAAAAGTCTAAATTGCATAAAATTTGTTTTTAAAGTAAAGTATATAGCTGTTCCTATTAAAAGAACCACCAATATATTGTTGCTCCAAATTATCCCATTAATAAAATCAATTAATTTTGTTATAAAATTCATAAAAATTTCTCCCTTGTTACTTTTTTCTTTAGTAAATATAGTTTATCATTATTATAAAACCCCTTGTAGATAACAATGTTTTAATTTTTTTGTTCGGTATTTATTCTGAAATTACGTGTAGTTTAAGTGTTTATAATATTTTTTTATTAACAGTTTATTCGTATTAACTTTTATAAATATTAAAAAAATGAATTTTTTCTTCACATTAAACCTCAAAGTATTAACAAACTTGAGATTTAATGTTAAAATATACGAATAAAATTAAAAAATAAATATTAAGATACAAGGAGTGTTTCTATTGAAAAAAGAAATAAAAAAAGGGGAGCTGCACCCAAATAATTCTCATAAAGGAAGATATGATTTTAAGATTTTAATTGAAAAGTTACCTGAATTAAAATCATTTATTATAAAAAATCCAATAGGTGAAGATACAATAGATTTTAGTGATAATCAAGCTGTTATCTGTTTAAATAAAGCGTTAATAAAAACATATTATAATATCGAGAACTGGGATATTCCAGCAGGTTTTTTATGTCCACCTATACCAGGAAGAGCAGATTATATCCATTATATAGCAGATTTATTAACTAAAAAGAAAAATATAAATGTATTAGATATAGGGACTGGAGCAAATTGTATCTATCCAATTATAGGTAGCCAAACTTTTAGTTGGAACTATACGGCTTCCGATATAGATCCTAAGTCTATTGAGAACGCTCAAAAGATAATAGATTCAAATGAAAATTTAAAAAATAAAGTAAAACTTAAACTTCAAAAAGATAGAAACCATATATTTGTAGGAGTTATTGAAAAAAATGATAGGTTTGATTTAACTATGTGTAACCCGCCTTTTCATTCATCTTTAGAGGATGCTTTAAAAGCTAACCAGAGAAAAGTTGATAATTTAAATAAGGGAAATAAAAATATTCAGAAAGGACTGAACTTTGGTGGACAAAAAGCTGAGCTATGGTGTCCAGGTGGAGAGCGTTTATTCCTAAAAAAAATGGCTAAAGAGAGTGCTATTTTTGCTTCGCAAGTATATTATTTTACATCTTTAATTTCAAATAAAGAAAATGTAAAACCAACAATAAAAGTTCTTGAAAAATTAGGAGCTAAGTGCCAAGTTTTAGAGATGAGCCAAGGACAAAAAATTAGTAGAGTTTTAGCTTGGACTTTTAACCAAAAATAAAATTTTTAAACAAAATAATATAATAATTTAATAAAAAAGAAAGATAATATAAATGAAAAGAGAAAGATAGTGTGAGTAGAGAGCTATTTTTCTCTTTTATTTTTTGAAAAAATAGCTTGCAAATTTAAAATTAAAGGTGTATACTCATATCAAGTTTGTAATAATTACAAATTTATAAAGCTATAAAAATTTAGCTTTAAGAACAGGAGGGCACAATGAAAAATATTAAGGGAACAAAAACAGAAAAGAATTTATTAGAAGCTTTTGCAGGGGAATCTATGGCGA
>OGWY01002388.1_pt1 | contig 13565 bp, 17 predicted proteins | sample 1576121 | NCBI WGS metagenome assembly OGWY01 (sample SAMEA3541543, study PRJEB24748) | human gut metagenome | biome: human gut; feature: human-associated habitat; material: faeces | place: China | collected 2012 | reverse complement strand
CATAACAGTAAGCTTGGTAAGGTTCGCCGGAACGCCGTTTCACTCCGGCGTGCGCTTGATTAGCGAAATTAAAAGCTTTCGTGATTCGTTCGACCTTACGGCGGTGGTTTGACTTCAAATAATCGTTCAACAACGCATTGAACCCATCTTGTATCATCTGTTCGTCCGCAGAGAGAACGGACGCAGCCTCGCCCGTTTCTTTTATATCTTTTGTGTCCTTTGTATCGTCCATGGTTTTACACCTCCCATTTTTATACTGTATAGCCACAAATATATACAAATATTTGGAAGGAAACCCTAACAAAAGACAAAAATAGAATATCTACTGCTTAAATATGGATCCCATAGTCGTGTTTAACCTCGTCCATGACAAAAGTACTTCTCAACGAGCCCAAACTATCGATCGTTCCTAACACATTTAAAATAAACTCTTGATAATATTTCATATTGGGAGCGTGTATCTTCAATAAGTAATCATAATCGCCTGAAATATTATAGCACTCCGTTACCTCGGGGATTTCTTGGATAATCCGGGTAAACTCAAAAGCTATATCCTTATTCAGCCGAACCAATTTCACGCTACAAAAGACAACAAAGCCTTGATTCAGCTTCTCCGCATCTAGTACCGCTATATACTTCTTTATATATCCACTATTCTCAAGACGTTTTAAACGCTCGAACACCGGGGTTGACGAGAGACTGACCCTTGCCGCCAACTCTTTCGTAGTCAACCGGGCATTATCTTGTAACGTTCGGAGGATTTGCCGATTGAGCACTTGATCCTTCAGATGGAAAAAGAACGTGGTAAAGAACAGAGTACCATAAAAAGAGAATGGAATGCATTAAAAGATCGTACTTTATGGAGTATGGTAGATGTCGTGGATGGGAAGGTGGTCGTAAAACCTGGATCGGGTGTTACTGCTGAGGAAGTCGAAACCCAGATGGCTATAACTCGAAATCAAGTTCGTAGCTTGTCGCAAATATGTAACGGATCTTTGAATGAAGAAAATCGGACTGCCGCATCACGCAACTGGATAGCCAGGTTCATGACCGCCCACCGAGGATGGTTGGTGCTGGCTGCTCAACGTCTATGGAAGAGTCGTGGCTTCAATTTCCAGACAATGCAAGAAGAGGAGGGACTGTCAATTACGTTAAAGAATATGATAGCCAAAACATTTAGCTTAGCTTCCGAGTCTGGTATGAAAAACATCATAGATGCCTGGAACGAAAATAAAGACAATATGAGTGAAGTAGAAAAAACCAATCTCAAACGCCTCAGTGTCTATGCTGGTACGTTCCTTATCATGCAAGCCGTATCTATGCTTCTTGCCGGGTGGCGTGATGATGATGAAAACGAGGAAAGTTGGCTTACTCAATTCGGATCCTACGTAGGATTCAGAACCATAAACGAAATAGCTTCACAGATGCCGTTTATTATGGAGCTTAATGTGGTGGATATCATTAATGACCCATTTGTCATGGGACGGAAGCTAAAGGATCTTACCGATCTTAGGAATTATTCACTTGATAAAGTAACATCCGGCACATACAAAGGAGAGTCTAAGTTATTTAGGCAACTCGCCAAACAGACGTTTATCAAACAATGGTATAATATCAAGACGCCGGAAGACGTAGCGCGCGCCTATAATTGGTGGCAGCAGATGAACAACAAGTCAATGATGTTTTTCATCGGTGCCACTCCTGATTCGGAAGGAGACGATGATGTTAGTTACAAATAGACGAAGAATATCAGACTTGTATTGTTTTTGTATGATTTCAATATGCTATATTAGCATCGTCAAAGAGTAGATTGTACGTTTTTTGTTCTTACTTGAAAGATTATGTAGGTTTAATTTTTTCTGAAATTGTTTTCTTACCGGTTCTCAGTCAGAGATGATAGAGAACCGGTTTCTTTTGTTATGAAAAAGGTATATAATTACCTAAGTCTCTAAGCATTAACTTCATGACCTTCCCTATTTGTGAAAACTAAACCAATACCTTCTATAATATATCCTACTACAGGAGCTTTGTCAAATTCCTCCTTCGTAGCCCAGGTAGCATTATCAGGCATCAGATCCTTGAATGCGTCCGAAACATCACCTTGACACCAGCAGTTATTTGATGTAACAATGCCTTTCCCTTCGATATTGATATACATTTTTCTTCCACCACATCCAAGGCTGTTCCATCCGCTCGGTACGTTTCCCACCATAGGCTTAAGCACCCAGCTTACACCGTCTATCCTAACCCATCCAGGATCGTCTTTGTGCTTGTCGTACATATTTTGCCAAAAAGAGCATTCGTAGCACCATCCCTTGTCTTCCATAACAGTTCTTATCTCACACCTTTCAAATCCATCTGCATCCATCGTGTGCGGAGAATGAGGCTGGTGAGGGGTGCCACATTTTGGACATACGAGTTTTAAATTATTTTCCATATTATTTTACTTTCACGATCTTAATAGAATCTCCGATATTGTATTCCCCTTGGTATCCAACGAATTTTATAAATCTATTACTGTTAAATATTGAAAATCCTCCGTCTTCACCATAATATATCACACATCCACCACGTAAAGGATTTAAATCGTATATAACCCATCCGTCATTAACTTGATTATCATATTTGCATGATGATAATACAAGTGTCATCAATAAAACAAAATATTTCATATTATTTTCAACATAAAAATTTATAACCTGGTTTTACCGCTTCCGCTTCTTCTTTTGTATCAAACATTAAGGTAGTGACAGCTCCTATGCCTTCACAAACGTAAGATACTTTCACCCACCACCTAAAAATCCCAGAGCCGTAATCATCATAGTACGGCTCAGAAAGAACCTCTTCTACGTACCCATCTAAGTAATTCATGATCGTTCCTCCTTATTTTTAGGTTCTGCCTCTTCGATTATGCTGATTACCTTATCAACAATATCCGAATCAGACATTTTCTCAATAAAAACATCCATTGCCTTAGTTATGTCATTGGCTTCTTTTTCTTCAAGAGCTATTTCTCCACCGGTAATAGCATCAGATAATGATGTGGATAAGTGTCTTATCTTATCAATGCTCATAAACGTAAATGGATTACCACCCAAGCCTCCACCCATTTCTTTCATGATCTGATATCCACCTGAGATAAGTCTGCCTGATGTCGTGGCTAAGGAGGATACGATTAGGGACAGTACCGCCGCTTCCGTCCGCTCCTCGGACACACCCCTCGACCACACGGCTGCCCTTATAGCGCCGGCCAGGTCGTCTATGTATGGCATGAGGCAATCTTCCATCGCTTGTGTTATATCAGCTATAACCTCACTACGCTCTTTATTTATGTAGTAGATAGAAGCATTGTACCTCTTTATCTCTTTGTCCATGTCATTTAAAAGACGCTTGATATTGTGCTTATACATAGGGCCACCCTTAATCACTTCCTTTAGCTTAAGAATGTAATTATAAGCCTGGTCGTTTACGAACAACGTCATGGTCTCAACCGTTGAATGAAGCGTGTTGAGGCTGTTAAGAATCTTATCGAAATTGTTTATCAAATAAGCTTTTCTGGCTTTTGCCGCGTAGTTAATCATCGCATTCAAATTTTAGATTTTCAAGTTCGTGTATTTGTAACTTAAGAGACTTAATTAAATCCGTTCTCTGTCCCTCTGCATGTTTTAAAGCCTCTTCCTTGCTTTCAAAAGCACAATCCCCTATCTGATAAGGGGTGTAACGACCAGGAGTGTCGGCTAATAAAAGACCACCACAATCTTCTATTCTGGCTTTTACCTTTCTTATTTTCCCATCTTTTAGACACATGTCTGTAACCCATACGAATTTACCATATAATTTATCATACTCTTCTAATCTCTCTTCTTGCAATTCATACCATCCCGGCTTAGGAAATCTTGATGTGAATTTAACCTCAGTATCTTTTTCTAAGACATTAATATCGTATGCTTCCGGCCACAGCTCTTTTATGTTGTCTTCGTCTTCGGCATACGCTACAAGTATGAATGAATCATCGGATTCACCACTACACCAATATGGATATTTTATAGGCCATTTGACTGGACGGTAGTCGTTACCGCAGTCGGATTTTTTAATATAAAATCTTGCTCTAATCATGATTCTTTTATTCTTTTAAGTATATGTTCAATCACTTTAATAGTCCACCCGTTTCCCAACATCTTGTACTGTTGGGTTTCGCTGCATTCCCATTTATACCAATCTGGTACAGTCTGTAACCTGGAGCACTCTGTAGGGGTTAATCTTCTTATTCTGAAATCGCCCTGTAATGCTCTCTGTATGATAAAACTGTTTCTATCATATGAATTACAAGATAATGTTGGATCCTTATCTCCATGAAATACTCTTGGTATTTGGAAAATAAGATTATCTTTTTGAACTGTTGTGAGACAATTGGATTTTCCATCGTTTTTAAATTCAATCATCTGAACTGTTTTAAGACCAGATTCTCTACATGTAGGTTTTTCTGGATTCCTGCCTCTCATTGCTACACAAATAAGATCGTACGTGTATTTACCCTTTACGGTAACAGTATTGGATTTTTCATCTTTTGTTTTAATATTAGCTCCATGACAATTTCCCTTGTCGTGATTTCTTTTTAAGTGAAAAGCTAAATTGTTTAAAGTTTTTTCAGATAAGTAATATTTTTCATCTACTTCATATTCCGCTATATCACTTATAGTCAAACCTTCGTCTTTAGGTTGAGGGATAATGCCGCCTTGAATATTAGTCCAATAAATACGTTTCCTGACTTGAGCGGAAACAAGTGCTGAATTAATATGATTGCCTTTACACCCTATAGCATCATCAAATACCGGCTCCCATTTCTTTCCCATCTTAACGTTCTCAAGAAGAAACAATACATCAGGATTAGTTTTTCTTACATCATTCAAAATACGAATAAACTCCCAGAATAAGTAAGACTGACCGGCAAATTCAAATCCTTGTTTTTTTAATTCAAGATACTCATTAAGTGATTTGATTTCTATTCCTTCTACGGTAGACAACCCTTTTCTTTTTCCAGAAAAGGACATATCCGTACATGGGCTGCCGGCTAAAATAAGATCTATGTGTCCAAGATCTTCTACATTCAAATCCCTTACATCTCCTACTTGTATAGTATTAGGGAAATTTAATTGCGTTTGTTTAATAGCAAACTTATCTATTTCTGATGCATAATATACTTCAGGTGTGATCCCTATTTCTTTTAACGCTATTTGACCACATGACATTCCGTCAAATAAACTTAACACTCTCATGGCATTATACACATTTTTCAATTTTAATTGATTTTGATGATAGATACATATTCCATATTCCTCTGCCTCTGTCACCTTTTTCGTTTTGTTTTTGGATTGTCAAGTACAGATCTCCGTCTTCACATACTTCAACTTTTTTCAAGAAGCCTATCATTTCATCTCCTGCTTCGTGTAAAATACGGATCTTATCTCCTTCTTTTAACCCATAATTGGAATCAAAATATTCTTTTTTGATTCTATCAATATTGTCTTTATGGTTTTTTATAGCATAAAGCTCTTTTCTTAATAAATAATTTAGTTGTTCTATTGTCATTTCTTTTCCTCCTTGTTTAATGGTATCAACCCTTTTCCATGCTTGTCATACCACAGCATAGCTATACAGTTCCATGCATATTGTGCAAGATGAAAACATCCTGTATCGGAATCCACTCTTTCCCCTTTCATGTATTCCATTAGGTGTCCGGCAGCCGCAGCACGATACCGTTCAAACCCGTTGTCAAGGTTCTGCCATTTATTGGGTCCGTACTTCTTTGCACCAGCATGATAGACTCTTACAATATCCTCAATCTCTTCCATTGGAAGCAAATCCCATCGTAGTTTGTCGTCAATGATGTCATTTTTCATGCGAGGCAGTACTACCTGTGCCTCCGGGTCACCAAAACGTGCATTATATTCTAACACCTTTGGTCCGTCCTCTGTCAGCATCAGTCCGAAGAAAATAACTCCGACAAATGGCCTTCCCTCTGCCGCCATGGCATCCACGGTTGCCTGATAAACATATTTTTTACAAAATTCATCCACTTCTTTGGTATAGAACGGACTTGGTGAAAATGTTCCCATTCCTCCGGTGTTGAGTCCTTTGTCTCCATCCTGTGCACGCTTGTGATCCTGTGCAGAAGACATGATCTTGATCGTCTTTCCATCCACGAAAGATAATACAGACACCTCACGTCCTGTCATAAATTCTTCCACAACCATGGTATTTCCGGCTGTTCCGAACTTCTTATCCTCCATGATCTCTTTGACACCGGCTTTTGCTTCCTCTAATGTATTGCAAATTAAAACACCTTTTCCAAGTGCCAGTCCATCCGCTTTTAAAACGATTGGCATTTTTGCTGTCTCAAGATAAGCAAGTGCCTCGTGCGGATCAGTAAAGTTCTCGTATGCTGCGGTCGGAATGTTGTATTTTTTCATAAGGTCTTTGGAAAATGCCTTGGAGCCCTCTAAGATTGCCGCATTTTTTCTTGGACCGAATACTTTAAGTCCCTCTGCCTCAAATACGTCCACAATTCCGCCAACTAACGGATCATCCATTCCAACAATCGTGAAATCAATTTCTTTTTCTTTTGCAAAAGCAACTAATTTATCAAATTCCATCGCACCGATCGGCACACACTCTGCAAGTGCTGCAATTCCGGCATTACCCGGTGCACAGTAGATTTTATCTACACGCGGACTTTTTGCAACGCTGGTGCAGATCGCATGTTCACGACCGCCACTTCCTACTACTAATACTTTCATGCGGATTCTCCTTCTCTATGAAATATTGGCGAAACTCTTCTTTCGGTTTCGCTATTACTTATTCTCGTCAATTCGGACTCTGCCATCTGCGACAGAGACTTTTCCGTTTGCGATCAGGTCGATCGCTTTCGGCATGATGATCCACTCTGCCTGCTCCATGACACGTCTCTGGAGGATTTCCGGTGTATCATCCTGCTCTACTTCCACTGCCTTCTGTAAAATGATAGGACCTGTGTCTGTTCCCTCATCTACAAAGTGTACCGTTGCTCCGGTCACTTTTACACCGCGGGACAGCACACCCTCATGGACTTTCAGTCCGTAATAACCGGTTCCGCAGAAAGATGGGATCAGGGATGGATGGATATTGATGATACGGTTTCTGTATTTTTCGATCATCTGCTTCGGGATCACAACCAAAAATCCCGCAAGAACTATTAAATCCGGTTGGCAGTCATCTAATTTTTCCAGAAATGCTTTGTTGAACGCATCTCTTGTCCCGTAGTCCTTCGGAGAAATGCAAAGAGCCTCGATCCCATGATTTTTCGCGCGTTCTAAAGCGTATGCATTTTTGTTGTTGCTGATCACAACTTCCACTTTTGCATTGGTGATCGTTCCATTGTCTATTGCATCTAAAATTGCCTGAAGGTTCGTACCACCGCCGGATACTAAAACTGCAACTTTTAGCATAAAGTTACTCCTTTTTCGCCGTCTTTGATCTCACCAATCACATATGGGGTGTCTCCGGCTGCACGCATTGCTTCCATAGTTTTCTCCACATCCGCAGGATCAACCGCAACGATCATTCCAATGCCCATGTTGTAAGTATTGTACATCATGTGCTCCTCAACACTTCCCTCTCTCTCCATCATTTTAAAGATAGCCGGTACTTCATAGCTGTCTTTTTTGATGACTGCATGTTTGCCTTCCGGTAACATTCTAGGAACGTTCTCATAGAAACCGCCACCTGTGATATGGCTGCACGCCTTGACCCGAACGCCTGCTTCTTTCACGTTTTTCAAAGCTTTGACATAAATTCTTGTCGGTGCAAGCAATGCTTCGCCCAATGTCTTACCGAGTTCCTCGTGATATGTATTTAATGTTTCTTTATCCATTTTAAAGATTTTTCTGACAAGGGAAAAGCCGTTGGAATGTACGCCTGTGGAAGCCATACCGATCAGCACGTCACCAGCCTTTAAGTTCTCTCCTGTAATGATGTCTTTTTTATCTACCACACCTACAGTAAATCCAGCAAGATCGTATTCATCTTCCGGCATCAGTCCCGGATGTTCTGCTGTCTCGCCACCGATCAGAGCACAGCCGGACTGCTTACAGCCCTCTGCCACACCGCTTACGATCGTTGCGATTTTTTCCGGATAGTTTTTGCCACATGCAATATAATCTAAGAAAAATAATGGTTCACCACCTGCGCAGGCAACATCATTGACACACATTGCAACACAGTCAATACCAATCGTATCATGCTTGTCCAAAAGAAATGCCAATTTTACTTTTGTTCCACATCCGTCTGTACCGGATAAAAGTACCGGCTCCTCCATTCCCTTGATTACTTCCATGGAAAAAGCACCGGAAAATCCACCAAGTCCGCCTAACACTTCCGGACGCATGGTTCCCTTTACATATTTTTTCATTAATTCCACTGATTCATATCCAGCTTCAATATCTACACCTGCGTTCTTGTAATCCATTTTTTCTCTCCTTTTTTAGTAGTTCTTGTATCCAACTTCCTGTAATCTTGCATCTTTTGCCTGAACCTGCTCCTTCAGATCTTTAGAGTAAGCTTTCAGTCTCTCTAACAAAGCTTCGTCTGAAGTTGCAAGAATTTTAGCTGCGAGAAGTCCTGCATTTGCTCCACCGTTGATTGCTACAGTTGCTACCGGAATACCAGACGGCATCTGCACGATGGAATATAAGGAATCTCTTCCTCCTAAGGAAGTGGTATGCATCGGAATACCAATGACTGGCATTGGGAAAATTGCTGCGCACATACCTGGAAGATGCGCCGCCATTCCTGCTCCGGCAATGATGACTTTAAAACCTTTGCTCTCAGCCGATTTTGCATACTCAAAGAAAACATCCGGTTCACGGTGTGCGGAAATGATCGTCATCTCGTAATCGATTCCTAATTTTTCTAATATATCTGCTGCTTTTGCCATCACCGGCATATCTGAGTCACTGCCCATTACAATACCAACTTTTGCCATGATATTCGTCTCCTTTTCTTGTCGTTATTACTTAGGCGTTTGCGAAACTCATCCTACTCTTCTTTCAATTGTTCAAAATTAACAAAATTTTCGAAAACACGCTCTCGCTACGTGTCGCTGGTAACGGTACTAAGAAGCCAGTCACGATTAACATCGCACCTGCCTTCTAAGAACCGACCGCTCCCCAGTGTTTTCTCAAGCTTTTGTTAATTTTTCACAATTCAATTTAGATTTTCATGAGTTTCGCAATTGTCTATCGTCATTATTTTTCTCTCTTGCGCTCATTATAATACATCTTAATTAAGAAGTCCAATTAATAATTGTTATTTGTTTTATTAAATGTATTTATATATTGTTGTGATCTTATTACATAATTATCAACTGTTTTGTCAAATATAAAAATTCCGGACACCGTCAAATAATCCTATTATTTTGGCAGTATCCAGAATTTTATATTTTTCCCGTTTAGCGGTCCAGCGGCTTATTCAGTTCTTCGATTCCTGCGAGCACAAAACGTCCATCGGAAATAATATCTTCTGTCGTACCATCCTTACGGATGACTGTAATCTTGTCAAGCTCATCATAAGGAATGGTAATATCTGTATGACAGTTGAAATATGCCTTGCTCATATCCTCGCTGCGGAGTTTTGAAAAATCGTTTTCTCTTGCAACGATCTGTTTTCCATCCGGGTTATAAGTCACCATGTCCTCCTCGTGGGAATAGCAGGTATCTCCCACTGCAAAGTGAGGTCCTGTCTTTTCTGCGATCAGGATTGGCAATTTATCTGCAATATCAAAATCTCTTGCCATGCGGTAAGCTGTGGTGTTGGTTCCGATCGCAAACTCACCCATTGGCAGTGTCTCATGATTCATTAAGACATTCTCTTTGATATATTTTCTGCACTCTTCCTCTTTTTCAAAGTTTGTGCAGGTGTAATCTCTGATCATTCCGTCCTCGAAATCAATTTCAAGGTTAAGATATTTCAGTTCATTCAGATAAACCTGACTGACAAACAATTTTCCGGTTGTTCCTTTTAATACCGGGGAAGTAAACACCTCACCTACCGGGATATTGACGTCTGCCACACAGTTTTCAAATGCGGATTCTTTTGTAGCATCTTTTAGTGGCCAGATAGAAACATAGAGGTCTGTCTTATTGTTATTTTTACCGGTGATATGCACTTTTTCAGCCTGATCTAACACATCGATGATCTTCTGCTGCATATTCTGGTATAAGGTATAATCCAATGTATTGATCTTGACTGTCTCTGCAAAAATTTCTTCAAACTTCTCACCAATCTCAGGCACCGGATATGCAATAATCGTAAAGCTGCGCTCCTCACCGATAATATACTGATTTGTGATCTGTCCCGACATGCTCATATCGTAAACACTTAACTGCTGCTGTTTTTCATCCAGCTTTAATACCTCTTTTTTGGTCTCCGGAGAAAATGGAATCTCGCCAAACACTTCGATAACAGCAGGACCAGCCTGACCGTTTGCAAGTTTTTTCATCTCTTCAAAAGAAGTTTTCATTACTTCCAGACGTCTCTCCACATATGCCTTATCATAATATAATGCTTTGTCCTCTTTGTGGTCATAATCATACTGTTTATTTGCTGCGGAGGAACATGCCCGCATTGTTACTTTTAAATTTAATTTTTCCAGATTTTTTACTGCGGCACGCACCATGCGCTCAAAACCGATCGGATAACGCACCTGTGCCGTTGTTTTCTTTGACAAATCTTTTCCAGTTGCCGCAAAACCAATGCGGTATCCTTCTGTGTAAGTATCTGCCATTGCCTGAATCTCTTCGTCAGACATGCCATTTAAAAATGCCGCGATCCCCGTCTCATTTTTTCCGATATGCTGACCATACTGGTAGAGATAACGCAAGTCGTTCAAATCTGAGTTCATCACGATCTGATATAAGAAATCTTCTTCGGAATCCACAAGTTCACGCACAGAATCTTCAATAAAGATTTCACTGTAATCATGGAAATACCAGTAAATCGCCTGCTCAATTGCAGTTTTATCAATCCCCTCTTTGTCTTCAAAATAATTATAGATCTCAACAAATAATTCTGCGGTGATCGTCACGTTCATTTTTTTTGCAGCATAGACATCCGTAATACGTTTACGACACTCTGCATACAGTGCAGATAAAATCTGTCCGTACTCTTCTCCCAGTTTTTCTACTGCATAAGTCGGATTTCCATAGCTTTTTCCATAATTTTCCGCTTTGATGTCATCATAAAGACCTGCATTCTGTTTTTCGCACTCTGTAAGAGAAGCATCTTTTAATGTATCTTTCTCCGCTTTCTCTGACACATTCTTTAACTGTAACAAAAATGCTGCGGTCTTTTTAAAATAATCGTCAAATTTCTCCGGCACGTCCGTTTCTTCTGCGATCTCTGCAATACGCTCCATCACAAGCGAAAAACGCTCCTCTGCCTGCTCATTTGACTCCTTATAAATATCTCTGTATCCCATCCTGATCTCCCTTATTAACTATACGATTAAAAATCCAATTACATAAATTGCAATCCACATACCGGCTGCAAGAAACGACAGCACAGTCGACATATATGGAAACAGCTTAAAAGACTCCTCCTCCCGAAGGCTCATCACTGCCAGTACCACAGCGACCAGTGCTACCAGCATAGAGGACACTCCTGCACTTCCAAGGTACATGCTTCCATTTCCGCCATGATGAAATGAATTTACAATTACATAAATAAAAATTGCAATCGAAAGCACAGCCAGAATAAAAGCTGCAATTCCCTTTTTTGACTGTGTCTTCTCTGTAAACTTATATCCGTATTTTCTACGTCTTCTCTGTGCCATAATGATCCCCTGCCACTCATATTCTTTTTCTTACTTTTCCATGTACGATTCGCAGATCCATAAAAATCTGCTTCTTACTTATTCACTATATGCCTTGCTTTTTCATATCTTTTCCACAAATAAAGCAATCCTTTGTACACCAGATAACCAAGCAGTCCACCGATCGTGTTCAAAAACAGATCATCCACATCAAAACTACCCACCTTAAACACAAGCTGAAGCAGTTCCACAAGCAGACTCAGTTCAAAACTGTATAGCACCGTCATCCACACATTTCTGCATCTTTTTGAATAGATCGGCAAAAATAAACCAAAAGGCATAAATGCAATGATATTTCCCCAGATATTGAGCACTACAGCCTGCCATCCAAGCACATGCCGATATTTAACAAACCGCATGATCTCATGAAACGGAATCAGATTGTAATGATACGCTCTCTCTGAATAAGTCCGCCCCATCTCCTCGGAAAAAAAGAGGAAATAGAACAGCACAGCGAAATAAATCAGAAAAAACACGAATGCCAGTACCCGGTGCTTACCTTTCCGTATCAACGGGCAGCGCTCGCTGCCTTTCTTATTTGCATCCATATTCTTCGTAGTATTTGTCAATAGCGGCTTTGATCTCATCGTTGATCACGACTCTGCCATTGTGTTCTCTGTTGTAAAGGTACTCTGTCACCTCTGCCATTGTGACAATTGCTTTTCCTTCAAAACCGTATTTTTCTTTGATCTCATCCAGCGCACTTACTTTTCCGCCCTGTCCGACTTCCATACGGTTTAAACTTACCATAAGACCAACGATCTCAACGTCTGCTGCTCCTCTTACTTTTGGAACAGTCTCTTCCATGGATTTTCCGGAAGTGGTCACGTCCTCGATCATGACAACTCTGTCACCGTCTTTTAAGCTGCTTCCGAGGAAACCGCCCTTGTCAGCTCCGTGGTCTTTTGCTTCTTTTCTGTCTGAGCAGTAACGGACTTCTTTTCCATATAATTCACTGTATGCGATCGCTGTGACAACCGCAAGTGGGATTCCCTTATATGCCGGTCCGAAGAGCACATCGAAATCATCTCCATAGTTGTCATGGATTGCCTTTGCATAGTACTCTCCAAGTCTCTTTAACTGGGAACCTGTCACATAGGCTCCTGCATTCATGAAAAATGGGGATTTACGTCCACTTTTCAACGTAAAATCTCCAAATTTTAAAACATCACTCTCTACCATAAAATCGATAAATTCGCTCTTATAACTCTCCATCTTGTCATTTCCTCCTGATCTTTATTTCCTGTGATCCATTATTTTCTCTTTGGCATTTGTTTCTTATTCATGCACTGCGCCAACCAGATCTTTGATATCGGCAACCTGATAACGCTCCATATAATCTCTGATTCCTGCGACGATCTCCTCTGTCACATGCGGATTTGTGAAATTTGCGGTACCTACTGATACTGCGGTGGCTCCCGCAAGGATCATTTCAATCGCATCCTCTGCATTCATGATTCCACCCATTCCGACGATCGGCAGTCTGACTGCCTGGGCAGTCTGATAAACCATGCGGACAGCGACCGGGTGAATGGCCGGACCTGACATGCCGCCTGTCTTATTGGCAAGCACAAACTTCTGGCGGTTGATATCGATCTTCATGCCTGTGACCCTTGTACGGGCCGATCGCGTTGTTGAATTGCACACGATATCCCAAGTT
>OGWY01002385.1_pt1 | contig 13569 bp, 11 predicted proteins | sample 1576121 | NCBI WGS metagenome assembly OGWY01 (sample SAMEA3541543, study PRJEB24748) | human gut metagenome | biome: human gut; feature: human-associated habitat; material: faeces | place: China | collected 2012 | reverse complement strand
GGGATATGCTATCACTTCCGTTAAGATTGATGGTGTTTTACACGAATTTTCAACAATTCCGCACGTTAAGGAAGATGTTACTGAGATCGTTCTTAACCTCAAAAATGTTATCTTAAAGATACATGATGAGATGCCCAAGACCCTTTACATTGAGGCTTCGGGTGAGGGCGAAATTACTGCTGCTGATATTAAGCATGACGCAGACGTTGAAATTCTTAATCCTGACCTTCACATTGCTTATCTTGATGAAGGTGCAAGTGTAAATATGGAACTTACTGCTAATCACGGCAGAGGATATGTTCCTTGCGACCGCAATAAGCAGCTTATGGATTTACCAATCGGCACTATTGCTATTGACTCAATCTATACTCCTGTTTTAAAGGTTAATTACACAGTAGAAAACACACGTGTAGGTCAGCAAACTGACCTTGATAAGCTCATTCTCGACGTTGAGACAGACGGTACTATTCCGGCTGACGAGGCAGCTTCACTTGCTGCTAAAATTCTCAATGACCATCTTATGCTCTTTGTTGACCTTTCTGAAGAGATTGGTAATCAAGACATTATGGTTGAAAAGGATGACGATAATAAGGAAAAAGTTCTTGAAATGACTATTGAGGAGCTTGACCTTTCAGTTCGTTCGTTCAACTGTCTTAAGAGAGCAGGCATTAATACAGTAGAAGATTTAATTGGTAAATCTGAAGAAGATATGATGAAAGTTAGAAACCTTGGCCGTAAGTCACTTGATGAGGTCGTAGCTAAGCTCGGCTCATTAGGTTTCGGACTTGCTAAGGATGAGGACTAAAGGAGGGAATTTCAATGCCAGGTAGCAGAAAGTTAGGACGTCCTACTGACCATAGAAAATCTATGCTCAGAGGTATGGTTACTTTTCTTTTAGAAAACGGCAAGATTGAAACTACCGTTACAAGAGCAAAAGAAGTTCGTGCAATGACTGAGAAAATGATTACTCTCGGCAAGAACGATACTCTTCATTCAAAAAGACAGGTTCTTTCTTATGTAACTAAGGAAGACGTAGTTAAGAAGCTTTTTGATGAAATTGCTCCTAAGTATGCAGACAGAAACGGCGGTTATTGCCGTATTATCAAAACAGGCCCTCGTCGTGGTGACGCAGCAGAGATGTGCATCATCGAGCTTGTTGACTGATAATACCTAAATAATATAATTAAGGACTTAGAGTTATGCTCTAAGTCCTTTTTTGTTTGTAAAAATGTTAAATTGAATGTTTGTGAACTTGATAATTATATTACGTTGCGGAATAATCATGCGCAGCTGGGAGAAAGAGCTTCTGCGCGCCGCCGCGCCGGACGCGGACGCCGCTTTCAAGGTGCTGCGCACCCAGTTCGGCACCCTGTCGGATGCCCGGGACACTGCCCAGCAGACGGCCAGCGCCGCGCTGGAAGCGGCCTTCGACTTTATGGAGCAGGCATTCGCCGAGAGTCAGGAGATGGTGGTCTTCGTCACCGAGCTGACCCTCTCGCCCGCCGCCCATGCCTTCATCGCCGAAAACGGCTGTGAGCGGTATTTCCAGTACAACAAAGACCTCCTGCTCGACCACCGCAAGGCGGCCCTGGATCAGGAGCTGGAAGCCGAACAGCGTCGGCACGGGATGCTGTAAAAGATATAAACGCAAACGAGGGGCCGCACAGCTGTGCGGCCCCTCGTTTTGTATGCGAAAAAGAAAAAGCATCTTGATAAAATCAAGATGCTTGGTGGCAAATAACCCTGAAACTACTACCAATTTAGGTAGGGGGTTCAAGGGGGTTCACTTTTTTAGAGGGGGTTCGACTCTTATGCCATGGTTTCAAAAGCAACAGTCATGTACAGCGTCTTCCAGAGATTGGCTTCCTTACCCACAGACTGAGGGTTATTACCAAGAGAGCGGCTCATAGAAACGGTGGACTCAACCAGATCACCACCGACCTTTTCCAAGACTGCAAAAGGATTCTTTTTCCAACAATACTGTCCATCTTTTTCTTCAACCAAGGCGCGGAATGCCGCTAAGATAGGATACAGGAAACCATTCGGAGAAGATGCATCCATGTCATTGGCAAAAAACTTGGAATGGAATTCCTGACCTGGTTTGGGAATCTGAACACCCTTTGTTGCCCCGTATCTACCGCCAGCGTTCTTCTGACGATAGAACTTGTTCATCCCCACCTCGATTGCATCGTACAGCTTAAAAATGTCCGGCATAATACCGATCATTTTGACATACGGATTTTCCAAGCTTTCGCCATATTGCTTGTGATCCGAGATGTACAAGTCAATGCATTTCTTTTTGGAACTATAGGAATTTATGGGGAAAGAATTCATGCCGCTATACCGGGAGATATTGAACATATTCAGCAGCGCAAGCAAATCTGCTACATCAATATCACCATTATCGTTTTCCTTGAAGAAAACACGAGAATAGTACGGTTCGGCAGAAAGTGTGTTCTTAATAATGTTAAAGCGATCCTCCAGTTCAGCGATCGACTTATCCTGCACCTGAACAGAAGTGTTTCGGGCAGCAGCCAAACTTTGAAAAATGCCTTCGATGCCAGAAAGGATTTCAATTTTAACATACTGCTGTCCTGCATCAAGCTGGTCGCGGTACTGTAGGATCGTCTTATATGTATGACCACCATCCACGTTCCCATGAACTTCAAAATCCTCAAAGCTCACCGTCATTTCATTGGAATAATTGCTATAAGAAACATCTTTCGCAGAAAGCAAAATACCACGGTTTAGTAGGTAGAAATTCAGTTCGCTGGTATTGAGCAACGAATCTTTGATTTTCCTTGCGACATTGGTAGTCATTTTCTGCTCACGCGGGTTAGTCTCCATGGGAAAGTTATCCGGCAGATCTTTAACATCACAGATGGCCACATACATTTCTGCACCCTTTTCGCCTTCTTCAGACTTGAGGTACGGATTGGGGATACGTCGGAAAGATTGCACCTTAAAGGTTAGCGTACGACTTTCTTGATGGTTCATAATGATACTCCTTTGTCATTCGAGACATATTATTTGGATACACAGTCAAAACCGTCATCCATGCTTAAAGTATAGTTTGCATTGCTTTTATTTTCAACGCCATATATAGCGTTTTTAAACAATATCTTCAAATAATTCTGAAAACGATAATCCTGTTGCCTCTGAAACCTTTTGGCATAGCTCCAATGTAATACTGTGTTCTCCTCGCTCAACCCTACCATAATATGCGCGGCTGATCCCACAATGCTCTGCAAATTCTTCTTGCGTCATATTTCTGCTTTCACGGATCTTTCTTAATATGTTTCCAAACTGGATATTGATATTATTCCACGTCAAGAAGAATCACCCCATTACGGTTCTTCATTTCGGACGATTGCTGGATGGTGATAGCTCATCACGTATTTATTTACCTCACCGCAGTTGACAGTCTGTTTACCTGTAAAGTAATCCGAAACATATGTCTTCCCTAAAACAACCGTCCCATAGTACTTCTCATTATACAAAATTGTTCTTATGGTTTCAATATGCCAGTGAGTCCCGCCTCGGGGTGCTGGAACACCATCGGCCTCCAGATCCTTGGCAATCTTTCTAAGAGAATAGCCGCTGTCCCGTTCTGCAAAAATACGTTTCACAATGGCGGCCTGTTCAGGATGGATTTCCAGATGTCCATCTACACCGTTTCTGTATCCGTAGCACGGTCGATCATATAGCTTGGATGTGCCATTTTTAAATCGCACATGGTGTCCCCAGACAGTAATAAAGCTTTTTGTTTCGCTTTCTTGCTGGTAAAGGCTGGAGTAGATTGTCATAGCCTTTACAGCTTGCGGATCCCGACCGTGCAGATTTTCGACCTGAAAAACCACATCGACTCCCAGTAAATTAAGTTCATTTATTGCCTGTAAGAACTGAAGTGTATTGCGTCCCAATCGGCTGATTGATTTAACAAGGATCAAATCAATTTTTCCTATTCGACAATCCTGCATCATATGCTGAAATTCTAGCATTTTTCGATTGTTTCGCCCCGACGCCTCGTCAGCATAGATTCCAGCAAAATTCCATCCGATATGCGATTTTATCAGTTTTTCAAAATATGCTTTTTGCACCGCCAGACTATGAAGCTGAATTTCTTGATTGGTACTGACCCGGCAATAGGCCGCAACATTTTTGGGCTTTGCATACTCTATCTTTTCATGGGCCGGAATCGTGGTAACTTTCATAAAAACCTCCTCCTTGCTTCGGTATCTATTACCATAAGGCATGGAGGAAGTAAAGTTATTTTTCAATTATCTGCGTCGGCACTTTGGGAGAAATGATACCCTATTAGGAGAAATGATTGCTTTAATTGCCGCTTTAGGTGCAAAGTTATTTGTAGTCGGCATCAAAAAAGCTGCGAAAAAAGTTCGGAATTCATCAAAAAAGCAAAGAAACAGGACGATAATTTTCATCAAATTACCGTCCTGTTGTTGTGGTTGCGGGGGCCGGATTTGAACCAACGACCTTCGGGTTATGAGCCCGACGAGCTACCAGACTGCTCCACCCCGCGATATTTATTTTTTGCTGTCGGCCTCTCGCTGACTGCTCAAGTATAATACCACAAGGCGGGGGACTTGTCAAGCGTTTTTTCAAAAAGAATATGACTTTTTCGAAAAGGCCGCTGCCAGAAACAAAAAGCGCCCCATTCCGGGGCGCTTCGACAGAGCGAATATCACTTGCGGGTGCGGCGGCGCACGAAGCGGACGACGAGGGCGGCTGCGGCCAGAATGACCAGCACGGGCCAGACGCCCACGACCCAGACCGTCAGCTGCTGGATGCCGGAGACGAAGCCCGTCCAGCCATTGCGGAGGGCGCTGGACAACTGGGAGAGGTAGGATCCCTCGGTGGGGGTGTATTCCTTCACCTCGTCCAGCGAGAGGTAGACCGTGGAGCAGGACACCTGCTGGCTGTACCAGTCCAGCTGCGACTGCCAGCTCTCGATCTGGTACTGGACGTCGCTGAGGGAAGATTCGATCTCCAGTAGATCGGAGAGGTTTTCGGCGTTGGCCTGAAGCTCCTGCAAACGTGTGCGCTGGGCCGTCAGGTTGGAGAGCCGGGCCTCGATGTCCATATACTGGGTGGTGACGTCCTGCACCTGCTCGCTCTTGTCCACGAGGTTGCCCGCTTGCGCGGCGGCTTCGAGGAAGCTCGCGTAGTTGTCCTGCGGGACGCGGATGGTGAGGGAGAGGCTGCGGCCCATGCCGGAATAGGAGGACTCATCGCTGGATTCCATATAGCCGCCAGCGGCGCTCACAGCCTCGTTGAGGGCGGTGCGGGCGGCGTCGAAGTCCTTGCTCTCGATGGTGAGGTTGGCCGTGTAGATGAGCTTTGTGCTCGTCTGCGCTGCCTCGGCGCTGAGGGTGCCGGTGCCGCCTGCATCGCGGGCGCTCATGGTATCGGCGCTTCCACCGGCCTGGACGGCCATCTTGGGTGCGGCAAGGGCGCTGTTCACGTCGTCCATCGAGTAGGCAGCGTAGGAGGCCGTCTCAGCGGCAGAGCTGAGGGCCGCGCCGCCCACAGGCAGCAGGCTGATGGGGGAGTGGACTGCCGCGTACAGACCAACGCCGCAGAGCAGGCCGCAGGCGGCGATGCTCAGAGCCTTGCGGGGAAAGTGGATGGCTTTTTTTGGTTTCTTGGCGGGTTTCGGTGCCTCTTCTGCCGGCTGCATGGCGAGGAGCTTTGCTTTCAAATCGTCCGAAGCGTGAAGGTCGTCTACCTCCATCTTGTACTCATACCACCTCATCTTCGATCTCCTCCTTCAGCATCGTATGTAACTGTGCGCGGGCGCGGCGAAGCCAGCTGAGCACCGTGTTGGTGGGTGCGCCCAGCATCCGGCCCACCTCGGCGGCGGTGTACCCCTCGTAGTAGTGGAGGTAGACCGCATTGCGGTAGTTCTCGGGCAGGGCGCGCACGGCGTCCAGCACGCTGCCGTCTTCCATCTGGTCCGGAGCGGGAAGATTCTCGTCCAGCTCGGTGTCCTTCTGGCGGGCGGCGCGGGTCAGGTCGTGGCAGCGGTTGATGGTCACACGCAGCAGCCAGGCTTTCAGGTGTTCCTCGCTCTCGAAGCGGCCATTGTAGCACAGCAGCTTTTCGAAAACATCCTGCACCACATCTTCCGCATCGGCGGTGCAGCTGCAGTTGTGCATGGCGGCTCGGAACACCGTGTCACTGTATCGCTGCACGGCCAGCGCAAAAATCTCGTTTTTGGTCAGCTGTCCCATAGTTCTATGCTCCTTTGATGTCCTGTGTACAGCAGGACTCGGTGGAAAAATCATCTTTTATTGGGGACATTCACCCTGTATACGGATGAGCGGCCCCGATTATTGCAGTTTATGGTGCAGAGCGGAAAAATCTTCCGCCCGGCATCGCACAAGGTACCCAAAGTATAACATGAATACGCCAAAAACAAAAGGGCCATTTGCCGCCATGTTTTGGCAAATGACCCTGAGAGCTTCTGTTCAGTTATCGGTAGAGCCGCTGGAAGAGGGCTATCCGCTCGGAGAGATACGTCTCGGCCCGGGGGTGGTGGAGCCAGCGCTTGCCCGCCTTGTCGCAGGCGAGACGATGGCCCAGTGCGGCGGGGCAGGCGTCTATCTCTTCCACGTCCCGCATGGTGAGGGTGAGGCTCAGCGCCGCCGGAGCGTCCGGCAGGGGCGGGAGCGGGTCTTCCCAGACGAAGGGCGGCAGCAGCTGGACGGCGTATACCGTCCGGGTGCATTCTTCGGTGAGCAGCAGCGCGGAGGGCGCACCATCCGGCATGACGTGCAGGGAGGAATAGAGCAGCTGCAGCTGCGCCGGAGCCAGCAGACGGGCAGAACCTGCCTCTTCGTCGGGGGAGAGGGTGAGAAAATCCGCCGCCTCGTCGGCGTAGATGCGCCGGGCCGGAGCGCGGAACTGCGCATACAGCGCGGGCAGGGCAAACACGCCCTCCCGGTCTAAGGCCCGCTGCAACAGGCAGTAAAACTCCGTCAGCGGGTGGGCCGGGTCGGGCTGCGGCATCCCGAAATCGGGGCGCGAAACGTGTCCTCCGCCCATCAGCCGTTATAGCCCAGCGTGGCCGCCATGACGGCCTTGATGGTGTGCATCCGGTTCTCGGCCTCGTCGAAAACGATGCTCTGGGGGCCTTCGAAGACTTCGTCGGTGACTTCCATCGCGTCGCGGCCAAAGCGCTCGCCCATTCAGTCGTAAATGATGCCTTCGACAATTTTGTAGTTCGCTTACAACAAGCCTATCCTTCTTTGGGAGAAAAAGAAATCGGCTTCTGCTGCCTCGTCAAAATCAATGTCAATATACAGGATTTATCAGACATCTACTGTATCAGCAAAGCAGCTATCACCAAACGAAAATATCGAATCAAAACCGACAAGCTGGGAATCACTGATGAAAACATAAGCCTTGACAGTTTTCTCAAAGCATTTTAGTAATTAGTCCAACCTCATTTATATTTTGTCCGCCTTACAAAATAATAAAATAGCGTATACTCTACTAATAATCAGATATATAAACGACAACCAAGAGAGCATTCTTGTCCGCCTGTTTTTTTGTTTTTCTATTTGTTTCAGCCTACTTTTGTCCCGGAGCCAATTAGAAAAACAGTACTAACTAAATACATATCAGTATGAAAAACAGAAGTATTATTTTCAGTTTATGCGCTTGTTCTTTATTAGCAATTTTTGCTTTTACAGACAACAGCAAAGCAACGAAAGACCCACTGGCACTATCGCCTGTCGTAGCCAAGAGCGTCACAACACCTACGGGAACATTAATTTCCTGTAATTTAAAAAGCCTGAAAGATACGGTAGACATTCCCCTGAGCTATCTGACAGAAGAACTCCAAGTGGTACAGTTAGACAATCGGGATGAAGCACTGGTAGGAGGTTGGGTACGTACTACTGTCAGCGACAATTACATTCTGGTAAGTAATAACAAACAGACTCCCTATAAACTTTTCACCCGTGACGGCAAATATATCACCAACATTGGCGCCTATGGCCAGGGACCGAACGAATACGGAAATACGTACGCTGAACAGTTAGACGAGGCCCACAACCGTATCTATATCCTACCCTGGCAAAGTGACAAATTACTTGTATTCGATTTGAAAGGAAATCCACAAGCCCCCATCCCATTATGCCTGCGCGTTCCTAAAGGACAATTCAGAGTAGACACGGAGAAATCGGAAGTCACAGTGACGGTACTGCCATTTCAGGGTTGGCCGGCAGTAGTATGGACACAAGATTTTAACGGCAAACGCAAAAACTTCGTTGCTCCCGCACATCTGACCGTTCCACGAGACTTCAGTAATGAAGTATTTATGGGTAACAACACCTCCGATTATGATGTCATGCTAATGGTCATTATGCCTACCCCGCGAGTAGACAGCCTATACCACTACAACAATGCCAAAAACCGTCTGGAAGCCCGTTTCACTGTCGAATATGCCAATAAAGATAAAATTCCCTGGCATGGCTATTCCGAATATCCGCGCCATTTTATAGGCGACGTTTCTTTCCCGGTACAAATGTCTAAAAACACATGGGGAAGCACTAAGCCTGCCAAATATATTGTAGACAAAAAGACACTGCACGGCAACTATTTCCACTTGTACAATGACTTTTTAGGAACAAAGGAGATGCAGATATGGCCGTCTTTCGGCAACGGATATTACGTCTCTAACATGGAACCGTCACAACTAAAAGAAACACTAGAGAAAGAACTGGCAAGAAAAGATCTCCCCAGCACAGTACGAAAACGTACACAAGCGTTAGTGAAATCATTAAACGAAGACAATAACAACGTTGTTCTCTTTGCTAAAATGAAAAAATAAAAATCCTCCAAAAAGCAATAAAAAAGCTGCACCCCAAAAGTTTTTTGTCTAACTTTTGGGGTGCAATGCATTTTGAGACAGCCTCTTCTTTTTTTTTATCCGTAAAAACCGTACTTTCGCAGAAAAGAAATCAAAGCAATGAAAAAGAGTAGCATTTTAATCCTCATAATCATTTGTCTATGCAGTTGTGGTAAATCTTCAAAGAAGGTTAGCATAACCGGGGAAATCAAAGGTCTGGGCACAGATACGCTTTATCTGTATGGAATGGATGAATCATTCGACCGGATAGATACCATTTTCGCGAAGAACGATAAATTCTCTTATACAGCTTCAATAGACACCATTACTTCTGCCTTTTTACTTATTGACAATCAGACAGAATATCCAATCTTCCTTGACAAAGGAAATCAGATCAAAATAAAAGGAGATATCAATCACCCGGAATATCTGGATATCAATGGTAATATATATAATGAAGAGTTTACAAACTTTCAGAAAGAACTAAATAGCCTGCCTACCCCATCCGAGAAAGATTTAGAGCAAAAAGCAGAAGAATTCATCATGAAGCATCATTCTTCTTTTGTCAGCCTCTACTTGTTGGATAAATACTTTGTTCAGAAAGATTCGCCCGATTTCAACAAAATAAAGAAGCTAATTGAAGTCATGACAGGAATATTGCAAGACAAGCTGTATATCGAACAACTCAATGAAGCCATCTCACTGTCAGAGAAAACAGAAACAGGCAAATATGCTCCCTTCTTCAGTCTATCTAACATAAAAGGGGAAAAAATTACCCGGTCATCAGAAGATTTCAAGAAAAAGAACTTGTTAATCAACTTTTGGGCTTCATGGGGAGATAGCATTTCCAATCACCAAAGCAATACCGAGTTAAAAGAGATCTATCAGAAATATAAGAAGAACAAACATATAGCCATGCTCGGTATCTCCCTTGATATAGATAAACAAGAATGGCAAGATGCTATAAAACGTGATACGCTCAATTGGGAGCAAGTCTGTGATTTTGGCGGACTAAATTCCGAAGTAGCCAAACAATACGCCATCAAGCAAGTTCCCAGCAACATTCTTCTGTCGGCAGACGGTAAGATTCTCGCGAAAAACCTCAAAGGAGAACAATTAAAGAAGAAAATTGAGGAAGTAGTCACTGCTGCTGAAGAAAAGGAAAAACAAGACAATAAGAAGAAAAAATAATCAATAATCAAACGTGTTAATTAAAGTATTCGGAGCGGCTGTTCAAGGGATTGATGCAACACTCATCACAATCGAAGTCAACAGCTCGCGCGGCTGTATGTTCTATCTCGTCGGCCTTCCGGATTCTGCGGTCAAAGAAAGCCATCAACGTATTATCTCCGCATTGCTGGTAAATGGCTATAAAATGCCCACTAGCAATATAGTAGTCAATATGGCACCAGCCGACATCCGAAAAGAGGGTTCAGCTTATGACTTGCCTCTTGCCATCGGATTGTTAGGGGCTAACGAAACAATCTCTTCCGAGAAGTTTTCCCGCTATTTGTTAATGGGCGAACTAAGTCTGGACGGAAGTATACAACCTATCAAAGGTGCGCTTCCCATTGCTATCAAAGCGCGCGAAGATGGTTTCGAAGGACTAATCATCCCCCAACAAAACGCACGGGAAGCTGCCGTTGTCAATCAATTAAAAGTATACGGAGTCAGTAATATCAAGGAGGTCATCGAATTCTTCAATAATGAACGCGAATTAGAGCCGACTGTTGTTAATACACGGGAAGAATTCTATCAACAACAGACGAACTGTGACTTGGATTTTGCAGACGTTAAAGGGCAAGAGAATGTAAAAAGGGCACTAGAAGTTGCAGCAGCCGGAGGGCATAATTTAATAATGGTAGGTGCTCCGGGTAGCGGTAAATCGATGATGGCCAAACGCCTTCCTTCCATTCTTCCTCCTCTTTCACTGGGCGAAAGTTTGGAAACCACCAAGATACATTCAGTTGCCGGACAACTGAAACGCGGTTCATCATTGATTTCCCAACGCCCATTCCGCGACCCGCACCACACAATTTCCCAGGTGGCGATGGTTGGCGGAGGTAGTTTTCCACAACCCGGAGAAATCAGTCTGGCACATAATGGGGTACTTTTTTTAGATGAATTGCCGGAATTCAACCGAGGAGTGTTGGAAGTGTTGCGTCAACCATTGGAAGACCGCCAGATCACTATTTCCCGCATCAAAAGTACTATCAGCTATCCGGCCAATCTGATGCTGATTGCATCCATGAACCCATGCCCCTGTGGATATTACAACCATCCGACAAAAGCATGCGTATGCAGCCCCGGACAGGTTCAAAAGTACTTGAATAAGATATCCGGTCCATTATTAGATCGCATCGACATTCAGATAGAGATTGTACCTGTACCCTTTGATAAGATTTCCGATCAAAGACAGGGAGAATCGAGCAATCTCATCAGGCAACGAGTGATAAAAGCCCGTCAAATGCAGGAAAAACGATACACTGAATATACCGGAATTTATTGCAATGCACAAATGAACAGCAAACTGCTTGCAATGTATGCTCAACCGAATGAGAAAGGACTCGCATTGCTAAAAAACGCAATGGAACGATTCAATTTGTCTGCCCGAGCCTATGACCGGATTTTAAAAGTTGCCCGTACAATCGCTGATTTGGAAGGAGTAGAACAAATACTTCCTAGTCATTTGGCAGAAGCCATCAGCTATCGGAATCTCGACAGAGAGAACTGGGCAGGATAATAATAATGAATAGAAACAGAATAGAATTATTTCATCGATAACACTATCTTTTTTCATATATTTGTTTTACATTTGTGACAAACAAATATGCAATAAATATGAAAACGTCGATAACAAGTCTTTTAATGATATTTTGTTTGAGCATAATGGCTTATGCGCAAACTCCCCAAGACAGAGCCACAGAACTAAAAAAACAAGCACAAAGCAGTCTTAATCAAAAAGATTACATCAAAGCACGTTACTTATTCAAAAAGGCATACGAAGCATTTGCAACCCGCGAAAACTATCCACAGGCAATAGAATGTGGTGTTCAGGCCAACGCTTTATACGTCAGAGAGAACTTTTACAAAGAAGGATTCGAACTTTGTCGTGACATGGACCAACTTATATGGGCCGGAGAGCAAAATCAGAAGAAAGTCTTTTATGACCTCCGCTTCCTCGTGAACAAGGAGCGGTTGCAGATGTACACGGCACTTAAAAATCCAGCTCAGGCAAAAACACAGCTGAATAAACTGGAAGAAACTGCTAACCTTGCCAAGAATGACTCACTGACAGAGGTTTTACTGTATACAAAAGCCAACTATTACTATACATTTAACCAAAACACACAAGGTGATGCCTGTTTCCGCAAACTAATTAATCAATACAAGGAAAAGAAAGACTACGCCAAAGTGAGTGATTGCTACAAAAACCTTATCGGAATTGCCCGTAAAGCCAATAACGCCCCTTTAATGGAACGCACCTATGAAAGTTACATCGTTTGGACAGACTCCGTGAAAGCACTGACAGCTCAAGACGAACTGAACGTACTGAAAAGGAAATATGACGAAAGCCAACTGACTATACAAGAAAAAGACGACACGCTATCAGCCAAACAATACATCATTATAGGTCTGTGTGTTCTTGTAGTCATCCTCGTTGCCGGACTGGCAATACTGGCCGCCATATTACTGAAATTTATCGCCGGCAACCGCAAATTAAAGAAAAGTGTGAAGATTGCCAATGAACATAATGAATTAAAAACCAAATTCATACAGAACATATCTTCACAGATGGAGCCGACTTTGAATACGTTAGCTACTTCTGCGAATGAACTTTTACAGAAAGCCCCTCAAGAAGCGAGCCAAATGCAGAGCCAGGTCGCTGCTCTAAAGAAATTCAGCGATGATATCCAGGAGCTGTCTTCATTAGAGAATTCATTAACCGAACTCTATGAATTGGGTGAAATCAACGTAGGTACTTTCTGCGAAAATGTAATGGACAAGGTTAAGGAGCATATAAAAATAGATGTTACTCCTTCAGTTAATGCTCCCAAACTTCAGGTAAAGACAAACAAGGAACAACTGGAACGTATCCTTCTCTATTTATTGAGAAATGCAGCCTTCTACACCGAACAAGGACGTATCAGCCTTGAGTTCAAGAAACGTGGTGCGCACACTCATCAGTTTATCGTGACGGATACGGGAATCGGTATTCCGGCAGAGCAACAGGAAAATATCTTCAAACCTTTCACGGAAGTGAAAGACCTCACTACAGGAGATGGGCTAGGATTACCAATCTGCTCACTTATCGCCGCAAAAATGAATGGTAGCCTAACGCTAGATATCGGCTATACCAAAGGAACCCGTTTCATACTGGAACTTCACGTCTAAATTTTGCATAAAACGAATAACTTGTATCATTAGATTACTTCCTAATTTGTTTATTATAGTTACCTCCGACAGGCACTATTCCAAGCTTTTGTTTTGAAGTATACAAAAATATGGACAGGTTCATACATAAACGCATCTCATATTTATAATAAACTTTGGAGTAGTTTATTATAAACGGTATCCATGTTTATTAGAAACTCCAAAAGCTGATTTCCGGTTTTTTATTTCTATTTTTTACAACAAGGTAACCATACTATTTTCCGCCACGCCAATTTTATCGGCTGTCTTTCAGCCGATAA
>OGWY01002381.1_pt1 | contig 13577 bp, 12 predicted proteins | sample 1576121 | NCBI WGS metagenome assembly OGWY01 (sample SAMEA3541543, study PRJEB24748) | human gut metagenome | biome: human gut; feature: human-associated habitat; material: faeces | place: China | collected 2012 | reverse complement strand
TTTTGTATCTTCATTATATAATTTATCAATTCTAACACTCAAGTATTTTGTTTGATTTGGTTCTATTGTAAGACTGTTTTCATATATTTCACTTGTAAATGCAGTATAATTTAAATTGCTTCCTGAATATGTTGCATAAATTCCATCATTGTCTTCTTTTCTATTTATCATAATTGTATTACTACTGTTATTTGTTACTTTGATGTTAAAAATTTCATATTCATCATATATTGTCCTGTCAATTACCTCAACCGTTGCAACATTATTTGAGCCCTTCTTATTCTCTGTGATTGTTGCTACATATCTTAATACATTTATCTTGTTGTCTGTATCAACAGTTATATAATCTTCAATACTATTTCCAACATTTCCGGTTGATAAAATATCATTTGAAAAAGTTACTCTATAAGTTACTCCAACCCCTGTATATTTCCATGCCTCAATATTATAATCTTTTTTGCTTGTAAATATTTTATCATAATATTTTTGTTTAAAATCATTTTGAGTATTAAACAACTCCTTTTTACAACCATCGCTTAATAAATTATAAGCCGACGCAATATCATTATTATTACAATAACTTATAAAAGAATTCACAAGTTCTTGACTTTTCTTTGCCACTTCTTCTTCTATTTTTGTTCCTCCAGTTGAAACATCAGTCTGCAATACATTTGGTGACTTTGAACTCGTGTCATTTCTTCTTGTTGTCGTTTCATTTACAGTCTGTATGTTTGAAGGTTGTGAATCAGCTGCTATTTTATTAAGACCTCGTATCATAACAATTACAACAATGGCAACAATTATAAAAGTCCATATTTTTCTTCTATTTAAATTATAATATCTTATAATGCTGTTAAACATAGTCTTATTCCTTTCTTTCCGAATACAATGTATTAATTTTAGTGAATTAATCTTTTGTCCTTTAAAGCACACAATAATAATCTTATTTTCATACTTTATTGTGTCCTTTAAAATACAATGAATTAATTTTTTCTTGCATTACTATTTTCTAAATAAAGCCAAAGTTGGAGTGCTTTGGCTTTATTGTTCTTTTGTATTATTTAGTTTTTTCTTTTTTTAGGCACTTTAATGTTATCCATTCCTTTTTGTCCATAAATCATACGAGTTAAGTCAATTTCATTCTCAGCATACATTCTTGCATTTTCCTCTTTAACACCTTTGTCCTTATATTGTTCTGCAAGGTCTGCAACATATCCGTCTCTCTTCTTTCTATCATTTAATTCAGACTTGCTCCAATCATCTGTTCTTGCAAGTGCACCTTGTGCAATTTGTGCTGCATATTTTGTTGCATCTTCATCAGAATATTCAGCTGATTTGTATGCCTCTCTGTATATGTCTTCCATTTTCAAAGCTTTGTCTGCAAACTTAGCATTATCAACACCAGTTGCATATTGAATATCGAACTCTCTAGCAGCCCATTCTCTTACCTTTTTAGGTTTTTTAAATTCTGGATGTTTAGCTGCAATTCTCTCAAGATTATCCCTATCGTTGATATAATTATTTCTTGCCTTTCTTCTTTGATTTTCTTCATATCCTCCATGTGCAACATTTGATACAAAGCTTCCAAAAGAATTCTTTCCTGTTAAAGTATCTACCGCTGCTTGTCCAGCAACTCTGTTTCCAAAATAAGCTCCTGCAGATGCACCTGCTGCACCATATTTAAACACATCTGATATATCGCCGCCTACCATGCCAAGTCCAATTCCTGCTGCTGCTGCAGCTCCGCCTACACCAAGTGTGAATGCAGATTTAACTGCGCCTTTTCCAATTTTCTTACCCATGCTTGCCAAAACAGCTTTTCCCCCACCAGCAAGTTTCAATCTTCTATCTGTTTCATTTTTAACATTGCCAGCAAAGCCTTTTATCATTCTAACTGCTTTATTTCCCTTAACATCTGTAGGTGCATCAAGATTCATACTTGTATCTCCAACATATGTTTGAGATATATTTGGATCTGGTTCAGATACTGGTTGTACGTTTTGATCTGTTCCAGGTGTTGGTTGTGCATTTGGATCTGGTTCTGTACTTTGAGTTGAAATTTGTGGATTATTTGAATCGTCTTCAGAGTTTTGATCAACCTGTGCATTCGGATCTGGTTGTGTAGTCTGCTTAGGTGTTTCTGTTTGATCTGTTTTAGCTTTATCTTTATCGTCTTTAGCTTCTTGCGCTTTTGTATCTTCTAAATCCCAAGGTTTTGCAACATCCAAGTTTGCTCCACCATCAACAGTATTTGAACTCTTTGGAATTTTAGGAACTTTTTCCTCTCTTGGCATTCCAGGAGCTCCCTTAGGTGGCTTAGGTGGTTTTCTCATTAAGTTGAATAATGAACTTGCAAGTGCTCCACCTGCGAATCCACCGATTCTGTCTTCTGTATTTCCTTGGATATGGAACATTTTCTTAACAATTTTCTCTGCTGGTACTATAAATGCCATAGCAAATATTGCATATATCATGTTTTGTGCTGCTAAGTCCAATGCAGATGATACAAATACTGTATATAATAGCATGTGTAATACTGGTAATAAAGCATAGAATATATAATCTTTCAACCAGAAGTTGAATGCCTGCGCTTTTCCATCACGAATTTTATCTAATGGATATGTAAGTGCCACTGCCGGTGCTATCATCGTATAGAATGCAAGCATTAATAATCTCTTCAAGTATATAATAGTAAAATATACCGTATAGCCAGTAAAAGCAAAATACAATGCCATATAACCAAATTTCGCAGGCAAATTATCATATTGAGTCTTCATTCTTGCAACATTCACGAAGTTAGATTTCCACTGTCTTTCAGCAACAGGTTGTGGATTTCCATTATTATCTGTCGAGTCGTATAACCTTATTATGCACTCATTAATTGTTCCTTCTTCATCGTTTGTAAATACTTTTATAATCTGCTCTGATACAGTCATTGTAAATGCCATAATATAGTGCATAAAGAATATTAAGCAAAGTGCGACTAACCAGTCAACAAGCATTTGTTTATATTTTGCTTTATCGTTTGAGCTTGAGCTAATTACGATTCTTATACCCATATATAGTAATACAGACATAAGTCCTACTATAGCAATATTTCTTATTGCAACATACCAATTACTTACAACATCTCTTAGACTTCTAACTATTGATTTGTCTTCTCCTCCTAAAAGTTTATCATAGTCCTGATCAGTCTTAAAAAAGTTAGCATTTAATGCCGAAATTCTTCCTGCAAATATTTCCACTGGTGTATAATCTATTGCAGAAACAGCATATGTTGTTCCATAAGAATGATCTATTCCTGTTCTTGATATATATACCGTTGGAGGCTCTGAATCATTTGTTGCATCATTTGCTTTCATATAATCTATAGCTCTTTGTCCTGCTATAACAACTTTGTAACCCTGACCATCTGCTGCTTTGCTTCCAACTATAGCTGTACGTAAAATGTAGTTTACTCCATCTGCAATTCCAACAAACAATGCAGTAAATGGTGAGAATAAGACTCCAAAAATGTCACTATCAGATTCAGTGTCTTCAAAATCTCCAGAAGAAGAAGTATCTGACGTAGAATCTTTTGCAGTGTCTTGAGATGACGCTGCATATTCCGCATAAACTCTTGTACTCATAATAAAGTTACTTAGCACTAGTATTACAAATAAAGCCATAATCTTTTGTATTACTTTTCTATTAAAAATTTGTTGCATTTCATTCCTCCCTTATTATGCCCTATTTTGATTATTTTCCATTAGTTTATTTAGATTTGTTTCCACAAATTCAAATTCTTTGGCAGTTGGCGTAATTTGTAGTATTGCCGTATCAGAACCCACTTTAAGTAGTCCCTCTCCTCTATTACATGTGGTTAAAAATCCTGCTTCTCCTTCGCTTAGTTTAAATACTTCTTTTACATATTGTATTTCAGATTTATCTTGTGCTAGTAATAATTTTGTATCAGATGATGTAAGTACTGCTTGTACCTCTGGTTTTTCATAGAAATCTTGGAATCTCTGAGAGATAATTGCAAGGGATACATTTCTTTTTCTGGCACGTCTTGCCATAGTGTTTAAGAAATCTACTGCCTCAGGATATGGAAGTAACATCCATGCCTCGTCGACAAGCACTCTCTTCTTTGCAGCCTTTCTTCTATCCTCACTGTTTTTCTTTACGTATTTTTCCCATATCCATGATAGAAGAATTTGTTGTGCAAGTGGTCTTGCAAATCTTTCCTCTAGTTGAGATATGTCTAGATTTATGAATAATGTTCCATCTAACAAATCGAATGTTGATTGTCCATCGAAGTATGCCATCTGTCCATCATATTCTCTTATATACTGTTTCATAACTTTTAATAAGTAACTATAATGGAATCTGTAATCTTGATTTTGATTCATCTCTGCATTTCTTTGTAATCTTTTATACCAGGATCCTATTGTAGGCATTTTCTTTCTCATTCTTCCTAGTAATTCTCCACTATTAGAAGTTCTAGATTCGTATATGCTTGCTGGATTATTTGTGATTCCGTAAGCAGCATACTCTTGTGCTACGGATTCAGCAATTATCTGTTTCGTTACTTCGTTTACTTCTTGGCTTCTTGTACTTCCTCTAGCCATTGTAAGTAAGGCTTGCGTAACGTCTTCAACTTTATTTTCAACATTTAGTACTGTTTTATCTCTACCTGTTATTTCGTCTTTAACAACTTCTGTTTCTATATCAAAAACATTTATAACTGTTTTTGAATTTGGGCTTAATACAACATTTATTCCTCCCAAGCTTTCTGCAACAAGGCTGTACTCGCCTTCAGCATCTAGTGCCAAACTTTGAATTCCCATAAGTACTGCTGACCTTGATATCAAAGTCTTCATAGTTACTGATTTACCAGCACCAGACTTAGCAAATATAACCATGTTGTAGTTTGATAATGAACTATGAAAGTTATCAAATAAAATTGGTACACCAGTCTGTTTATTAAATCCAAGTGGAATACCTGTTGTATGTCCAACTTCTGATGTTGTAAATGGGAATACTGTTGCCATTGATCTACGGTCAAAAGTATGTGTTTTGTTTATTTTATTTTGTGCAAATGGCAAATTTGATTGGAATGCTTCTTCTTGCATAGCCCATGCACTCTTAACTCCTACTAATGATTTAGACATTTCCGCAGATAGCATTTTTGTTAATCTATCTAAATCTTCAAGACTATATGCAAATAATGTTGATATAACAGATGCTTCATATAATTTGTTATATCCTGCGGCGATTTCGTCTCTTAAATTTTCTGCTTCAAATCTTTTTTGTGTTAAGTTACTTTCTCTGTTTATGTTTCCTCTGTCTGCAGCAACAATTCTTTCTGTTTCAAGCTCATTAATTGTTCTGTTTAATTCGTTTTGAGACCTTGCTTCTGCAATAGGATTTATATATATAGAAGTATTTATATCTCCAAACATATACATATCTCTGAATATTTCAGGGAATGTACACATTCTTGGAAGTGCAGATACGAAGAAGCTTCTTGCATATCTTTTAACGTTTGAGGCTATTTCCAAATGGTCAATACTGCTTGCATCTATTCCAGATGGAGCTATAAGCTCTTTTATGGTTTTCTTATGCAATATTCTAACTTCTTCATCACTCGTATAATCATTTCTAATATTGAAATCATTCATTTGTGATTTTTTATTTTTCTTGAACATTAGGCTTTTTTCTCCCTTCTAACTTTTTCCTTAGATTTCTCTGCAATGTCTTTTCCAAGCATTGCTTCGTTTTGTTCTATTATAAGTTGTGCAAGATTACTTATGATGTCATCTCTAGTTGTTACTTTCTTTTCATATTCTTTTTGTTTTTCTGTTTGAGCTTCTATAACTTTTTCATTTGCAAGTCTTGCAGCATCTCTTGCTATTTGTTCATCCAGCATTCTCATCTTCTTGTCCATGTAATCTGGTGCTGTTGAATATAGTTCGTTGTATCCAGCCTTCAAAGCTTTATCAATTCCATATACATCAGCATCATCTCTGTTGTATGCCACATAAAGTAAATCAACTAATTCTGTAGATGTCATTACTTTTCCTGTAACTCCACACACACTTAAAGTTCTAATTATTGATTGTGCTTTTGTATAAAGTTCAGAGAAAGCCATCTCTCTTATTTCTTCTTGAGCATAATCTCCAACTTCTTCTGAATAATATGGTATAACTACATAATATTTTTTATTAAGAATATTTTTATTTAAGCTCATTTTTTCTGTGTTATATATTATGTCTTTTCCATATTCATATAAGTTCTTTTGTTTTGTATATTCATATAAGGCTTGTTTTCTTTGTTCATCTGTTGCATTAGGAGATTGCATAACCTGTCTATATCTTAAGGTTTGTCTTTGATATTCTTGTTCAAGTTTATCAACTTCAGTTTTATATGTTTGCAAACTGCTTTCCAAATTAATTTTTCTTGTTTGAGTATAAATTTGAATTGGATGTGATAATGTATTTAAGAATTGAACAAATCCTTCTTCAACAGATACTTTTTCTGCTTGTGACATCAAGTCGTAGTTTATACCTTGACATTCAACAACCATAATAAATCTTTTTCCTTTTTTTTGTATAATCATGTTGTCTTCGATTTTATCAAACTCCATGAAATCAAATATAGATCCAACATTAAAGGTTTTAGTTTTTTCCTTTGTAACATGCTTTCCTTCATCTTTACTGTTTTGTTCTTCTTGTTGTTTTTCTTTAATTTTAGTATTTAGATATACAAATACTAAAGCAATTAGGAGTGCCATCATTATTGCAAGCATTATATATAATATAATTGTTAAAATACTTGTACTATTTGTCATTTGTTTCTACCTCCTTATTATCATACACGTATATTTTGTTGCCTTTTCTTTTAAAAAGAATTGCTCTTTTGATTACGTCGTCTAGATTTTCTCCACCAACGGCTTGGGTATCTTTCAATACTCCGATATTAGGAACTTTAAGCATACCAATTCCATAACCAATTAAGGCAAATACAGCAATAAGAATTATCCCAACAAAGCCCATCTTCATAAGTCTAAATATTAAATAAAATATAAGACCAACTCCAGCACCAACTGATGCATAGATTAGACTCTTGGGAGTAAATATAAATAATATTCTTCCCTCACCCTTCACATTTCTTGGCAAATTGTATGTTCCCATATTTTTCCTCCGTTTATATCATAATTCTACTTATATAATGAGTATAACATATTTTATTAAAAAATGTAACATAAATGCAAAAAAAAGTGCATTTTTATGCACTTTTAATTCTTTTGTAATATTCTTGCAATATATATGCAATATTTTATTTTTAACTAAGCTTTTACTTGGTTTGCTAATTGGTATACAACTTTTACAATTGATGTACCAGCAAATATTAATAAAGCACCAACAATGTATGGTATCATTGTTTTCTTGTATTCTGCTTTTTGTTCAGCACTTCCTATTATATATTTAATACCTATAACTAATAGAACAATGATAGAAATTACTATACCAACTACTTGGATAATATTTACTATATTTGCTCCTAATGTTGTAATGTTGCTTGTGTCTGAAACAGTGCTTCCATTTTCTACTTGGCTGATTGTTCCATCAATATCAACTACTGCAAATGCAACGCTTGCTACGCTCATAACTAACATTATTGCTAATAATACTGTTGATATAATTTTAACTGATTTCTTCATACTTTATTCCTTTCTAGGTTTTACGCCTTCAAATAAATTTCTTTTAAAATTTTGTTAAGCTTTAACTTGTGATGCTAATTGGTATATAACCTTTACAATTGAAGTACCTGCGAATATTAAAACAGCACCAACTATATATGGTATCATTGTTGTTTTGTATTCTGCTTTTTGTTCAGCACTTCCTATTATATATTTAATACCTATAACTAGTAAAACTATGATAGCAACTACTATACCAACTACTTGGATAATATTTACTATGTTTGCACCTAGTGTTGTAATTTTACTTGTATCTGTTGTAGTTCCTCCAGTTTCAACTCCTGATATAACTGAATCAACATCAACTGCAAATACAACGCTTGCAATGCTCATAACTATCATTACTGCTAATAATAGAGTTGATATTACTTTAACTGATTTCTTCATATTTTCCTCCTTATCTTCGATTTTTATTAAAATCTCTTTTAGAGAATATTAAAAACTATTGAAATGATTGTAGTACTGTTAATACTATTTTCCATATTCCAAATGCACCAAATATTATAACACATCCAATTACATAAGGAATAAGTTTTTCTTTTATCTGTGCTTTTTCTTCTATAGAACCTGTTACGAATTTTATACCTATTATAAGTCCCCAGATTAAAGCAACTATAATTCCAACACCAAATAATGTGTTATAAATCAAGTTTGAAGTGTCTTTTATGTTTTCAGTACTTGGTAGTCCTACACCAGTTTGATTCTTTCCATTATTTACAAAATCGTCTCCACTTGTTACTATACCACTCAATGCTCCACCATCTGCATTACAGAAAGTAGGTAGTAAAAATAACATCATTATTAGAATTAATAAACAACTAATTATTTTATAACCTTTTTTCATCCGCCTTACCTTCTTTTTCCATGCTTAGTTATATTATATAACATTTTTCCTTTTTTTTCAACTATTATTTATTTGCTCTTACTTTAGCCTTTTATTCATGCTTTTTTCAGCCTTTTATTTGAGTTTATTTCTGCCTTTTATTGGCTCTTGTTTTTACTTTTTGTGCAATTAGTTTAACTTTTTATTGCCTTATTTTTTATTTTATTAGTTTAAAGCTTGATTTGTAAGATTATAAATAAGTCTTAAAATTGTTGGCGTACAAGCTATAAATATAATTCCCACAATATACGGAATCATTGTCTTTTTGTATTCTGCCTTCTTTTCTACACTTCCTAATAAGTATTTAACACCTAGTACTGATGCACCAACAGTAGAAACTACAACTCCAACAATTTGTACTATAGTGAATGCTGTATTTACTTTTGATTGAATTTCGCTTGGCATATCTTCAGCACCTTTTGACGGATCAAAATCACCAGGATTTATTGCTCCTCCCCAATCTGTTCCACTATCTGATGGATGCGCGGCAAAAGACTTGGTTGTATAAATAGAACCAAGCATCAATATTAATGTTATAATTATAATGCTAATTTTCTTTAAAGATTTATTCATATCCCATTTTATCCTTTATTTATAGCAAAATAGCTAATTTTATTACATGAATTTATTATATAGAATAATCTTTTATAAGTCAATATTTTTTATTTATTTTTTTATTTCTCCTCTTTTCTCATACAAGTCGCATTTGCTTTACATAATTTCATTTAACTTTTCACTTGACGTTCTTTTTTTAAACCGCATTCATTTTATAGAGTTAATTTCAGGTTTTATCTCGGAGTTTTACCTCACCTTCAAGTTGTATTTTCATTATATCTTGGTCCATTTATTAAAAATCTTTTTAGCCTTTTGCTTGATGGTTCACCGATCTTCTATAATATTCGGCAATTAGTTCGTCTAATTCTATGCTAAGTTTGTATATAATACTATAATCTTCCCCTTTTATTATACTATTGTTTAATTTTTTTCTTAATTTACAAATTTCTTCATTTAGCATTTTCTTATCCCTCTTTTCGCTTCATTTTATTTGATGCATATAAAATATCATAGTATCTTTTATAAGTCAACATTTTTCGTTTGTTTTTAGAGGGTTTGAGCCGTTTTTCGTATTCCATATTTTGGTGTTTTTTTACTAATTTTGATTGCATTTTTCTTTTTATTTTTTTATATTTGATTTTTTGATATTTGATTTAATATTTTCGACATTTTTCAGCACACATATTTTAGTAAATTATTTGCGTATTTTGTTTATATTTTGCCTATCATGAGCTTATATTGTCTTTTTATTTCGTATATTATTTATTTTTAACGACAGACATTACCATCATATCTTCTTTAAAAGCATCGTTTAATACTTGTTTTACATATTTTTCATCTACTTCGTCGAATTTTTCTAAGTATTCAAAACTGTTTATTCCTTTTACATAGTCACTTATGAACATTCTTGCGATGTCACTAACACTATTGTATTCGCATACATAATCTCCATAGATTTTTTTCTTTATTCTTTCAAAATATTTCGAATCTATTTCTTCGCTCTTCATTTTTTCTATTTCAGCTTTTACTCTTTTTTCTACTTCTTCAGGATTTTTTGATTGTCCTGCAATAAGTATATGCGAGTATTGTTTTGAAAATTCGTAGTCTAAATCTGGTTTTGCTAAAAGTAATCCTTCATTATATAACTCGTTGTATAATTTTGAGCTTTTTCCTATTAACATATTAAGAATTATTTCTATTGCAATATGTCTTTTTACAACCTCTTTATATTTTTCAGTTAAATCATCTTTTATTCCTATCATAAATAGTGGAAGGCTGACTTCCATTGTTTTAGTTACTGTTTTTTTATTTATTTCTTTTCCTTCTTTTGGATATATTCTTGTAACTTCATCTCTTCTGTCTTGAGTTTTTAGTCTTTTCTTTATTTCTTCAAGAATTTTTTCTGGTTCAAAATCTCCAACAACTATAAATACCATGTTGCAAGGGTGATAGAATGTATTGTAGCATTTAAACAAAACATCTGGTGTTATTTTGCTTATACTTTCAACTGTTCCCGCAATATCTAGTTTTACAGGATTTACTTTATAAAGACAATCCATCGCTCCAATGTATAATTGCCAGCCCGGATCGTCATCATACATTCCTATTTCTTGTCCTATTATTCCTTTTTCCTTTTCTACATTTTTATCTGTGAAATACGGATTTTGAACATAATCCATTAATTCATCTAATCCTTCATAAAAATTTGAAGTACATTCGAATAAATATGCAGTATGGTCATTAGTTGTATAAGCATTTGCATCTATTCCAAGCGCCATAAGTGTATATAAACTATCTGTTCCATCTTTTTGTTCAAACATTTTATGCTCTAAGAAGTGTGCCACTCCATCTGGAATTATTACTTCTTCTTTTGCGTCTGTTGTAATGAATCTGTTGTCGATTGATCCGAACTGAGTAGCCCACATAACATATTTTTTCTGAATGCCTTTTTTAGGAATTATAAGAACTTGCATTCCATTCTCAAGTTTTTCCATGTAACATTTTTCTTTTACATTTTGGTTTTCTATTACTTCCATTTGCAAATTTCCTTTCTATTTTCACTCTCTTGTTGCCCAATTATTCTTTGTTACTTGTTAAGAAATAGATTGTATTTATGTTTATTTTTTTAGCGATTTCAACAATCTGTTCCTTGGTTACGTCTTTTATTTTTTCTACATACCCCTCGATGTCTGGCTTATTGTTTTCAATTTCTTGATTAAAACTATATGCAATACTTGAATCCTGTTCATCATTTATAGCCTCGTAACTTGCTATTATTATTTTCTTTGCATTTTGCATATCTTTCTCATCAAACTTGCCATTTTTCATATCTTCAAGTTGTTCTTTTATAATGTTTAATGCTTTTTCATAATTTTTTGGCTCTATTCCACTTTTTATTATTATGTTGTTCTTATTTTTTATATAAAGTGAACCTGCACTGTATGCAAGGCTTGCTTTTTCTCTTACATTTTGGAATAATTTTGAGTTTGCTCCTCCTCCAAGAATTGCATTATAGACTGCTGTTTGAGGTCTTTCATCTTTTATTGTGTTTGTTATGTCTAATCCTATTACAAGTTTTCCTTGTGTTACGTCCATTTTTTCTATTACTTCTTTGGTTTCTGTAACATTTTTTACTTCATTTTTCAAATACAAGTCACTAACATTTCTTGAATCAATTTTAAATTTTTCTATTTCTGTATCCACAAGTTTTACACATTCACTTTCATTTATATCACCTGAAACGAATATATCAATTTTGCAGTTTGCTAGCATTTCCTTATATGAGTTATATACTTCTTGATTAGATAATTTTTCTAAATCTTCTATATAGCCATAAGTATATAGACCATATCCGTCTTTTCCATACATTTCTTCTAGAGTTCTTGCTGTTGCATACTGTGCTTTATTATCCTTTTTAGCTTCAATTATTTGTTTTAAATTGCTTTTTTCATTTTTGAAATATTCATCTTTAAATCTGCCATTCTCTGTTAATGGATTGAATATTACATCAAATAATAATTCTATGCTCTGTTTAAGAACATCTTCATTTTTTAATGTAAAATTATCATTTAATGATTCAATATAAAATTTCAAAACCTCGTCGTTTCCGACTTTGTCCATTCCAGAGTTCAATTCAGCACCATACAATTCTTCTAATTTGCAATTTATATCTTCTTGTGTTTTTAAGTTTTCAGTTCCACGTCTAATAATTGCCATACTAAGAGCCTTTTGAGTAACTTCTTTTTTGGTAAGTGGCGAACTTAAGTACACAGCTAGTAAATTTGTTTTAAATATTTCTGTTTTTATTGTATGAAGGGTAACTCCCTCTTTAATATTCATTTTTCTATATTCCATTTACTTTGGTTCTCTCCTTCTTATTTAGTTTTATTTGCAAACTATGCTAATATTTTCTTAACCATTTCATTTATTCTTTTTCCATCAGCTTTTGCACCAATTACTACTTTTGCTTCTTTCATTACTTTTCCCATGTCTTTGCCGCTGGTAGCACCTACTTCAGCAATAATTTCTTTCAGTGCGGCTTCCAATTCTTCGGCACTCATCTGCTTAGGCAGATAAGTTTCCATAACTTGCACCTGAGCCAATTCTGCATCAGCTAAGTCCTGACGACCTTGTCCTATATATATTTCTGCGGCATCCTTACCTTGTTTTACCAGTTTTTGCACGATTTTCAGTGCATCTGCATCTGTAAGGGTGTCATTAGCTCCCGGAGCTGTTTTAGCTTCCAAAAAGAACTTTTTTACATTTCTGAGAGTTTCGAGAGCTACTTTATCTTTCGCTTTCATTGCGTTTTTAATGTCTTCGCTGACTCTTTCGAATAAATCCATGATGTTATTATGATTTAACGATTTACGGTTTACAATTGGTAAATCCGGGTTAATGATTCGATATTTTACTTTAATTAAAATGTGATAACTCCACTGTCATCTATAGCCTCTTCTGTTGCTATCTCTTCTTCCAGTGCGGCTTTTGCTTTGATTTTACCCAAAGTTGTTTTGTCGCGTAAGTAAGTAGGAGAGTCCTCTACCATGGCGATGATGTCATCGTTATCCAGGTCTTCTGCATTGAAGAGATAGATATGCCGGCGTTTACGCAGATTGCGTGTTCCGATTCCACTGGCACTTTCACCGTATGCTTTGCGGATGCGCTCTTTGTTCTTCTCCTTCTCTTCTTCCAGTTGCAACTGTCGCTCTTCTTCTTCCTGACTGCGTTTTTCGTGCAGGTCGTCCATGCCCGGTACGTCTTCTACACCGAAACCGGTAGCCAATACGGTGATCTTTACTTTCGTATCCAGTGAGTTGTCCATAGCTACACCCCAGATCACTTCCACACCTTCGCGGAATTTGCTCATGAACTCGTGTATTTCGTTCATCTCCT
>OGWY01002380.1_pt1 | contig 13579 bp, 10 predicted proteins | sample 1576121 | NCBI WGS metagenome assembly OGWY01 (sample SAMEA3541543, study PRJEB24748) | human gut metagenome | biome: human gut; feature: human-associated habitat; material: faeces | place: China | collected 2012 | reverse complement strand
CAGCGCGCGTCGGGGCGGTCAATCTTGTTGATGACAATCAGCACCTTCAGCTTCAGCTCCAGTGCCTTCTTCAGCACGAAGCGGGTCTGCGGCATCGGACCTTCAAAGCTGTCCACCAGCAGCAGCACGCCGTCCACCATTTTCAGCACGCGTTCCACTTCGCCGCCGAAGTCCGCGTGACCGGGGGTGTCGACGATGTTGATTTTCGTCTTGCCGTAATGCACGGCGGTGTTCTTCGCCAGAATCGTGATACCGCGCTCGCGCTCGATGGCGCCGGAGTCCATCACGCGGTCAACCGTCTGCTGATTCTCATGGTAAACGCCGCCCTGCTTGAGCATCTGGTCAACCAGCGTCGTCTTGCCGTGGTCAACGTGGGCGATAATTGCAATGTTACGAATATCTTCACGAACCATAACGTGTTCTCTCCTTCTATATAATCGAGAGGCACCAGAGGCGCTGCCTCTGGACTCCGCAAGGGGCGCTGCCCCTTGCCCCCGCCAAAGGGTCTTCGACCCTCTGGACTCCCTTTTTCGCGATTGAGTTGAGCGCAACTGCATACTGTATGCGCGTGTTAAGCGCTGCGCAATTACTTGCGATTGGCGGTTTCCGCCAGTTCCAGCCATGCGTTGTTCTCGCAGGCAAGGCGGATGCTCCACTCGTTCTCAAACAGCAGCACATCACGGTCGCGGCTGTCCTTTGCGCGCCCGGACGTGGATGTCAGCTTCAGCTGGTCGATGGGCTTGGGCGTGCTCACCACCCACCGCACGAAGCGGAAGGGCATGGACTCCATCACAATGTCCACCTGATACTCGGTTTTCAGGCGGTGCTCCAGCACTTCAAACTGCAGCACGCCAACGACGCCGACCATGAATTCCTCGCGCCCCGTCTCTGTGCGGATGAAGGTCTGAATCGCGCCCTCTTCCGCCAGCTGGGTGATGCCCTTCTGGAACTGCTTGCGCTTCATGGAATCCGCCGGACGCACGCGGGAGAAGAATTCCGGCGCAAAGACCGGGATGTTCTCGTAGTGCAGCTTCGGGCCGCCGGAGAGCGTATCGCCAAGCTGATAGATGCCGGGGTCGAACAGACCGATGATGTCGCCCGCCCATGCTTCCTCCACGGCTTCGCGTTCGTCCGCCATGAACTGCTGGGGCTGCTTGAGCGCGACGGTCTTGTTCGTCCCGGAGTGCCAGACCTCCATGCCTTTCTCGAACGCGCCGGACACGATGCGCATGAATGCCAGCCGGTCGCGGTGCGCGGGGTTCATGTTCGCCTGAATCTTGAAGATGAAACCGGAGAAGTACGGCTCTTCAGGCTGAATGTCACCGATGTCGCTCTTGCGGGGCAGGGGCGGCGGCGTGTATTGCAGGAAGCGCTCAAGGAACGGCTCAACGCCGAAGTTGGTGACGGCGGAACCGAAGAACATCGGCGTCAGCTCACCGCGGCGCACCTTGTCGAGGTCGAAAGCGTCGCCCGCTTCGTCCAGCAGGTCGATTTCCTCCGCCAGCCGCTCGCGGTAGTGCTTTGCCAGCACATGCTCCAGCGCGGGGTCGTCAATGGCGATGTCAGTCTTCTGCACCATCGATTTGCCGTGGTCGCCGCCCGTGTACAGCTCGACCATCTTTGTGTCGCGGTGGTAAACGCCTTGGAAATCGCCGTCCGTGCCGATAGGCCAGTTGATGGGGCAGGAGCGGATGCCCAGCACCTGTTCCAGTTCCTCCATCAGCGCGAAGGGGTCTTTCGCCGCGCGGTCCATCTTGTTCACGAACGTGAAAATCGGGATGTTGCGCATCCGGCAGACCTTGAACAGCTTGATAGTCTGCGCCTCAACGCCCTTCGCCGCGTCAATCAGCATGACGGCTGCGTCCGCCGCAACCAGCACGCGGTAGGTGTCCTCAGAGAAGTCCTGATGGCCCGGCGTGTCCAGAATGTTGATGCGGAAGCCGTCAAACTCAAACTGCATTGCGGAGGATGTGACCGAGATGCCGCGCTGCTTCTCGATGTCCATCCAGTCGGACGTGGCGTGCTTATCGCTTTTGCGCGCCTTGACGCTGCCCGCCGAGCGGATTGCGCCGCCGTACAGCAGCAGCTTTTCGGTCAGCGTGGTTTTGCCCGCGTCCGGGTGCGAGATGATGGCAAAGGTTCGCCGTTTTTCCACCTGCTGGTGGAGCAGCTCCCGGAAAGCCGGCGTGTCGTGGGCTGGCAGCATGAATCGTCCTCCTCGTAAAGTGTCTGTCGCTCCTTGAAAGTGGATATTTCTTCCAACTCAAAACGTGCAAAATGCACGAAAAAGACAAGAATGTCCGAAAAGATATTTTACCGCCAAGAACGTGCCTTGTCAAGCCATTTTCCGCGCCTTCATGGCGTTCATGGTGCTATTTTTTCCGATTTTTCAGCAAACGGCAAAAAAAGTTTCAAGCAGCTTTTTGATTGACCTTTCTGTGCGATGGTACGACACTTTTGTGCAGTGTTCGCGTGCGGCGCAGGGGTTTCACCTTCGCAGAGGTGATTCCCCCTGCAGCGAAAAAGTCAAGCCGCATAGGTGCAGCGTGAAGGGGCTTCATTGGGGACAACCCCACTGCCATTGGAGTTATCCCCAATTTATCCACTTTTCATCCCCAAATCATTCACAGATACACCGCTTTATCCCCAGCCCCGTCCGACGAAAAACGCGGTGAAAAGGCACGCTTCGTCACATTGTCCTCCGCGGGGAATGCCCATGCCATTTGGGACAAGCACCAAAGAACATTTATGCACAGAAATGAATAATTATCCGCAAAATGCGAACATCCGACACCATTTTCTGGTTATCTGCAAAAGAATCCACAAGCCGCGCAGGGGGTGGACAACTTCTGTGGATAACCCTGTGGACAATGTGGATAATTTGCGGTCATACGCGGTTTGTCAAGGCAAAATCGGCAAAAAACACTGTGGATAATCCTGTGGAAACTGTGGATGCTTTCGCCCAATTTGAAACGATTTGAAGGACAGGATACATATACAGCGGATGGATAGCAGACTTGAATACATCAACAAAAGCATAATCATGCGTCAATTTGGTGTGCTTCGGACATGCCTATACCGTATCCGACATAGACTGGAGAGAGGAGGTGGGTTTCTTGGCAGAAAAATCGCCCTTTTTCCGCAATTTCGCATCGCACATCCTGCCGGTGCTGACTTTTGCAACGCTGCTTGTCGGTACGGCGCTGGTGGGTGTTGCGCTGACTCGAATTCCCCAAAGACCGACGGACGCAGCACCCCCGTCTCCCACGCCGGAAACGACATATATCGCCGCGGGCAGCCTGACCGGGCGGACGATCCTCGTTGACCCCGGCCACGGCGGCTATGACGGCGGCGCGCGCTGCCGAGATTCTGGCGTGTGGGAGAAAGAGGTCAACCTCGCCGTAGCGCTGGAGGTGGAAAAGAGCCTGACGCAGCGCGGTGCGACGGTGCTGATGACCCGCCGGACAGACACCGATCTCTGCGACGACACAACCCGCCCGGCGAACGTGACGAAGAAGCGGCAGGACATGCAGTGCCGCGTGGATATGGCGGTCCAAGGGCAGGCGGAGATGGTGCTGTCCATCCACATGAACGAATATCGCGTGCGGTCGGAATCCGGGCCGCAAGTGTTCTACCGCGCAGGCAGCGGCGCGGGACGTCTGCTCGCCGGAACGATGCAGGAAGCGCTCATTACCGCCCTTTCGCCCCAAAAGGAGCGCGCCGCCATGCCGGGCGACTACTTCATTCTCCAGCTGGATACGCCGTCGGTGCTGGTGGAATGCGGCTTCATTTCCAATCCGGCGGAGGAAGCGCTGCTGCTCTCGCCTGCCTATCAGGAGAAGCTGGGCGAAGCGATTGCGGATGGCGCGGCGGAGTATTTCCGCTTGGCACAGGCAGAAAAATGAAGGTTGCATTTTTTCGCCGCGCATGGTAAAATAAAAAGAAAAGGAAACGCATTATATCCGGAAAGGAGTATCGAATGAACATTCACGAATCCGCTGAGGACTATTTGGAAGCAATCCTCCGCCTGAAAGAGGCAAAAGGCTATGCACGCTCTGTGGATATTTCTCTGCTGCTGGGGGTCACGAAGCCGTCTGTCAGCGTGGCGATGAAGCGTCTTCGCGAAAACGGCTATCTGACGATGGATGCTGACAACTTGATTACGCTCACACCCGCCGGGATGGAGATTGCGAGAAGCATTTATGACCGCCACAAGACGCTGTCGAGCTTTCTGGAGAGTTTGGGCGTTGATTCCGATGTTGCCCGCGAGGACGCCTGCAAAATTGAGCATGATATTTCCGAGGAATCGTTTACCGCGATTCGGAAGCTGATGCAGGAGCGGGAGCAGCACCCCGAAAATCCGCAGGAGTAATGGCATATCAAAAACAAAGCCGGGTCGAATCTCCCCTGTTTCGGAGGATTCGCCCCGGTTTTTCTGTATTACTTACGTTCTGCGCGCCGAAGAGCAGCATCACCTGATCGGGCAGCAGCTCCACCACAAGCAGCGCAATCAGCCCGATGACCGCCATGCCAAAATGGCAGACGAAAATCAGCAGCGGGTCAAGCACGAGGTTCGTCAAAGGGGTATGCGGCTCATTTTTTCCCGCCCGTCACAAGGCTTCCTGCAAAGCACGCGCCGCCCGCAATCCAGTACCCCATTACGAGGCGACTCGTCGTGCCGTAAATCTCCAGCGCTCCTTGAAACAGGCAGCCGACTGTCAGCGCAATGATGCCCCAGTGGTACAGCCGCACGCACCAGCGCCCCGGCAGCGCTTTCCCGCGCAGGGCGCGAATCAGCAGCGGACACGCTCCCAGCACCAGCGGCGGCAGGAACGCATACACCATGAAGCCCGAATAGACCCCGTGGCTGAACTGCTCATACACGAATCCACCCAGCGCGGTCACGGCGGCAAAAAGCAGATCGTAGAGCGCAAGTTTCACGCATTTGCGGTCAATAGCCGATGTAGACAATGTCGCTCACGCTCCTTTCGCGGATGCTGCGCCCGTTCGTGGTCGGGTTGTTGACGACGCGCCCCTGAAACACCATCGTCGAAGAACCGCCGCCATCGAGGTTGTAGGCGATTTGTGCGCCCAGCGACTGCATCAGCTCTGCCAATTGCCGCAAGGAAAGCCCGGCGCTCTCCTTCGTCCGCCCGTCGGACACGACCAGCAGGTAATGCCCTTCTCTGATTTGCCCGATGGCGGTGCGCGGGTTGGAGGTCATGGCGCGCCCGACTTCGTCGCTGCTGCTGACGGTCACTTGTCCGCCGTTGATCAGCGCCGGGCCGAACGTCAGCACTTGCCACGCGCCTTCACGCACCAGCGTGTCGGCACTCGTTTCGCCCTCGGTGATGATGCGGAAATTGCCGTCCGCACCGATGACCAGTGCGTCCGTGCCGCTTTGCGCCGATGCGCGGTACAGCACGCCGTTGCGTAGCACATACCCGCGCTCCTGTGCGCCGTAATAGTCGCCGTTGATGGCGAGAATCGCGCCCGCGTTCGCCGCCTGCACGGAGGTCGTCTCGGTCAGATTGCGGGCGTAGGTGTTCCCCGCCAGCGCCGTTTTGAGCAGGGAAATGTCCGCAATCTGCACATCCGCAACGTACACCGTCGTGTTCTCAACGCGCATCGTTGTCAGCACAATGTCGATTTGGTCATCGTGATATTCCGTGTCGGTGGAAATGGGCGCGGTGGTCGCCTGTTCCGCCGGAGGTTCCGTCGCAGTCGGCGCGGTGGAGGCTTCAGCGGTTGCCGTCGGCAGCGTGTCTGGCGTCAGCACACGGACAATCACGAACGTGTCCAGCGCCGCATAAACCGTGTATGCCGCCAGAATCAAAGCAAACACCATGTTTGCGAAATGCCGCTTCATGGAGCTTCACTCCTTTCCGCTTCTATCATATCCCCGTCAAGTGACGAACAGATGACGAACCCATGACTGCTGCCGGAAAAATTCCCTTCCCTTGACGCAATCGGGGGAAAGGCGTATACTGGAAGCGGAAATTTCCACGGATGACCGCGAAAAGGAGAAGAATGATGCAGAAACTGCGGGGATACTTGGCGCTGGGAATATTCATCATGGGTATTGCATCGTTTTTATGCCTGCTTCTGCCGCTCATCGAGATAACGGATGATGCGCTGATGCTGATGGTGTTTGCTGTGCCGCCGCTTATCTGCGGATTGTTCATAGCAGTGGCACTGCATATGCTGCTGTATATGCTGCTTCTGGTGCTGTACGGCTGCAGAATACAGGTGTTGGATTTGTACTTTCTTCAGTATATCCGCAGGAAAACCGTCGGCTGGCGCGTGCAGTACCTTCCGGCGGCGGAGCGCAAGGTGGGCATACTGCTGGCGGCTGTTCCGTGGGAGCAGGAAACCGGCGACTTGCAGCAGCGGGCGCAGATTGTCCTGTACTATGTGCAGAGCGTACTGGCAATACTGTTCTATGCGCTGGCAGTCAATTTGTATGGGACAGCATCCGCCATTGCCTGCCTTGTGCTGGCGTGGGGGTATGCGTTTCTCGGCATCATCATGCCGCCAAGCGAAATTCGGAAAGTATTCCAGCCCGAAAAACGGCGCAAAATGTGGCAGATGCAGTGCCTGCTGGCGGAGAACCTGACGGATCGCCTGCTCACGGAAATGCCGGAGGAGTACTTCACGCCGCCGGACAAAATTCAGGATCAGAATGATGCGGCTCTTATGATTAATTGTTCCGCGCGGCTGATGATGCAGAACCGCTACGAAGAGGCACTGGACATCCTGACCATGCTGGCGCAGGAGCATCGGGAGCAGACGAAGCGCCTTTGGTGGCAGCTGATTCCGCGCGGCGTTCTGTGCGAGTTGGCATTGGACAAGCCGGGATACTTCCTGAAAGAATATGACACGCTGTACATGCAGAAGGAATTGCGCAAGCATGAAAAGCAGCCGCTTGTCTGGCGGACGGCGTATGCGGTGCATCTGCTGCGTGACGGCGACGAACAGAAAGCGGAACAGTGCCGCAAGCAGTTCCTGCGCCGCATCCGCCATACGACCATGCCGCGCTGCTATCAGTGGACGATAGACAGAATGGCGCGGGAAAAGGCAATCTACGAATCAAGAAAGGCAAAGGAAGCGCAAGAATGAAGAATCGGACATTTCAGCGCCTGTTTCCGCTCCTGCGGATGGGCAGCATCCTGCTGGCGGCGGTACTGTTCTGCGCGGCACTAATCGGCGTGAACGCACAGCTGACTGTCGGGACGAATGAAGAGCGGAATCTGGCGACGTATCTGGGGCTGGCACTGACGGCGGTCGTGACGTATCTGCTGCAAGATGTGCCGAAAATGCTGGTCGGCAGGCACTTTGGCTGGAAACTCGTGCGCTACGAGGCGTTCGGGCGGGTCTATCAGGCGGACGGCGCGGGGGCGTTCGTGCGCATTCAAGCCCCGGCGCAAAGTCGTCTGCGCTATCAGCCGTATCTGCTTCCGCCGGAGGATGCCCCTCGGCACGACGTGACGCTGTACACGCTCTGTCCCCTGCTGTATGGCGGGGCGCTGGCGGTGGTGTTTGGCGTGCTGACCCTGCTGACGCTGGGGCAGCCGGTGTCACTGGTGCTGTGCGAACTGGCGATGGGCGGCGTGGCGCTGGTGATGACGTGCATTCTGCCGATGGAGGAGCGGTTTATCGCATCGCCGATGGCAATCGCACGGATGCTTCGAGATCCGGAACAATTGGCGGAGTGGCTGTATTTCGCGCGTATGAAGGCGAATGGCGGGGTGGAGGTGACAGATGTTTCGATTGAAAACATTCCGCAGCCTGCAACAGTGAAGACATGTCAGGATGCAATCTGCGTCTTTCAGCGAGCGCAGATTGCGCTGATGGTTCAGTGTGATGCACAGAAGGCGTATGGGCTGATGAAACAGGTGCTGGAAAGCGAGGCGCGGCTGTCATATACTGCATGGAAACTTCTGCTGAGCGATGGGGTGGTTGCGGAACTTCTGGCAGGTGAACCGGGTGAATTTACGGCGCTCTATCGTGGAAAAGCCGGCGCAGCAATACGGCAGGTGATGTTTCGCATGGTGGACTATGCGCTTCCTGCCTATGCGGTGGCGATGCTGGTGACACATGAAGCGCGGGAAGCGGAGGTTGTGCGGAACACGCTTGCGCCAGTGCGAGAGAAAATGCCGGAGCTTGATGCTTTGATGAAAGCCATCGAAGAAAAAGCCGCACGAATCGAAAGCTGATTCGTGCGGCAGGGGTTTCGCCGCTGCGGCGGCGACCAAAGGGCATGAAAACAGGTGAAACCTGCGATCGCCCTTTGGAAACCTTCGGCGCCGCAACTTTTAGGGTTTCATGTTTGTTGGCTTGAACCGAAGGTTCATCGGATAAACACGCGGGCACTGTATGCAGAAGTCACCGACCCAATCGCGCGGAAGGGTCAAGGGAGGGGACTTCGTCCCGTTTCATTCTCCCTTGCAGGGTGCAGGGGCAGCGCCCCTGCTGGGGTCAAGGGGCGACGCCCCTTGGTTCTCCCCCATCACTCACTCCTCTGTGCATCCTCCCACGCGCGACGGATGGCGGTGAGAATGTCGCCGTGGGCGTCGCGCAGGGACATGGTGGCGCCGGAGACAATGTCGGCGGCGCGGGCACGGTCGTCGTCGGAGAAGGCTTCCCAGCGGGCGCGATCAGCGTCGGAAGAGGAATTTTCCGTCAACGGGTGGCCGTTCTCGGCGGAAAAGTACCGCCCAAACCACGTCTCTACCTCGTCCACCGTCATGCCGACCATCATGTTCTGATAGGCGTCCATCTGCTCGCGCCATGAACCGCTCGTCAGCTGGTAATCCTCTCCACGGGCGCGCTTGCTCGTCCATGCGGCAATTTCCTGCATGTAGTTGTCCTCGCTGTCCTCGGTGTAGCCGACGACCTTCCCGGTATTGTCATCCCAGAGCGAATAGCCGCCCTGTCCCGGAAAGCCGCTGAACTGAGGCATGGACGCGCCGCTGTAATTCGGCGTTGCCACTTCGAGCTGGTCAACCGCCATCGACACGATGCGCCCGTCCTCGTCGAACGTCCCGTGCGCAAACACGACGTTGAAGGAGTAAACCTGCCCGTCCTCGTCATCCTTGCCCGGCCCGACGCGCCCGGTCGCCGCCATGCCGATGCCCTCGCGAACCGCCTGACCCGCGCGGTTTGCCGGATTGCCCGTTGCCTCGTCCATTGTGTCCGACGCGTTCAGGGCGACGCGGACGGCTTCGCGCAGGGCATTGCTCGTCGTCGTTGCGCCCGTCACGACATCCACATCCCATGTGTTCATGCGAATCATCTCGTCCGGCAGAATATCCAGCGCGCGGCCGCCGATGCCGTCCGTCTCATGCTGCTCCAGAATGTTCACGGCGCTGATGGCGCCGTCCTCCATCATCACCTGCACGCGCAGGATGCCGCCGTAGCCATCCGCCTGACCCGTGCGCGTGTCGGCGCTGGCGCGGCAGGACGCAAGCAGAACGGCGCAGGAACACAGTGACAGCGCCATCAACAGGCGCTTCCGCGTTATCCAACTGGTTTGCATTAAAAAATCCCCTTTCAATCTTCCAGATTGCAGGGAAATCGCTCCCTGCGACGTTGTTATTGTGTCCCGCGCAGGAAAAGTCATTCAATCAACACGCTTTTTGATGCAGATTTTTTCCGCAAGCAGGAAAATCGCCCTTGCGCGGCGAATAGAGATAGAGAATATGCCTGTGCTGACTGATTTTCCGCCGCGCGGGCATCCTGATGAAAGGGTTTCACCCGAAAAGGCAGGTGTTTTTCGTATATGAAGAAGTCATCCGGGAAGAAGCGCGTCAGTTCGCTGACGTTCCTGATTGCGACGACGGCGGTGCTGGCGGCGGTGGCGGTGCTGTGCCTGTTCGGCAGCAATCTGCTCTACGCCATGCGTGTGCGCAACGTCAATGAGCAGCGCGCCGAGGTGGAGAAGCGCAACACGGAGCGCTACGAAGCGTATCGGCAGGAAGTGCAGGAGCTGCAAGACCGTCTGACGGCGAACAACAACATCAGTGCCGACTGGCCTACGCCGGACACGCAGGAAGGCATCTCCATTGTCGACCTGACGAATTATCCGCTGGATAACCCCGGCACGGTCACGGTGTCGCGTCAGGACGTGATGCTGGGCGGACTGCTGCTGGTCAACGAGTGGCATTCCCGCCCGTCGGATTTTGACGAATCATCGCTGGTGTCCATCATGACCTACGCGCGGAGCATGGGCGTGACGAAGAGCATTTGGCGCAATTCCGACCAGCGGCTGTTCCCGGTGGCGGCAAATGCCCTGCTGGATGCGCTCAATGCCGCGAAAGAAGCGGGGCTGGAGGGCTATGTCGTCCGCGAGGCGTACCGCAGCATTTCCGACCAGCAGACGCTCTGGGACGCGGAATACAACCGCTTGAAAGGCCGCCACAGCGCGTGGACGGATGATGAGCTGATTGCCGCCACAAAGAAGAGCATCAACCTGCCCGGCACGAGCGAATATAACTCCGGCTTGGCCTTCACGCTGTACCTCTATGAGAACGGCAATGACGAATTGAACAAGATGGTGTTCTCCGAGAGTGAGCAGGGCAAGTGGATGTACGAAAACAGCTGGAAGTACGGGCTTGTGTTCCGCTTCCCGCTGCAGAACTTCCCGACGAAGGGCACCATCAGCCGCGCCTACAAGACGGGCGTGAACGTGGAGATGAATCTGTTCCGCTTCGTGGGTATTCCGAACGCGACGGTGATGCACCATCTGGACATGTGCTTGGAAGAGTACATCGAGTACCTGATGGCGCACCCGCACATTGCCGTGTTTGAGGACGGTCGGCTGAAGTACGAAATCGTCCGCCAGCAGGTGGGCGACGACAGCAGCACCTTCTCCGTCAGCATCAGCCGCAAGACCAGCAACTACACCATGTCGCTGGACAACATGGGCGGCTTGGTCACGGTGTACGAGTATTGATAGGGATACGAATCCCCCGCCAGCGGATGATGATGTCCGGCTGACGGGGGATTTTTATGATGGGATGATTACGATTGCAGAGGCGAAATCCCCTGCTTGTGGGCAAAAGCAGCTATGGTTGCAAGACCAACTACTCGGTCGCGCCCATCTGGCGCGACAATATGCAAGTGGTGGGTAAAGCAGCTTGGGGGCGCATCTGCGGATGCGCAAAGTTACTGGCAGGGACGCTTCGCTGCCTGCGCCTTTTGTTGACTTTTCTCTTTGAATTGATTTGACGAGGAACAGTTGGGGCGTTGCCCCAAACCCCACCAGAGGCGCTGCCTCTGGACTCCGCAAGGGGAAAAGGAAAAGAGACGAAGTCTCCCCCTTGACCCCTCCGCGCGATTGAGTTGGTCTCACTACCATGCTCTACCCGCGTGTTTATCCTCTGTTTTCCCTTCCCTTATCCTTACTTCGCTTCCGCCCAGTTTGTTCCCTGATGCACCTCCGCCAGCAGCGGCACGCGCAGTTCAATCACATGCTCCATCGCATCCTTCAGCAGCTTCCCCGCTTTTTCCACTTCCTCCGGCGGGCATTCCAGCAGCAGTTCGTCATGCACCTGCAAAATCAGCCGACTCTTCAGTCCCTCCCGGCGCAAGGCTTCGTCCACCCGTACCATCGCCAGCTTGATAATATCCGCCGCCGTCCCCTGCACGGGCGTATTCATGGCGGCGCGCTTGCCGAACTCGCGCACAACCGCCTTGTCGCTCTTCAGCTCCGGCAGATACCGCCTGCGCCCCATCAGCGTCAGCGCGTAGCCGTTGTGCTGCCCGTCCTCGGCGGCGCTGTCCATGAAGCCCTTCACGCCCGGATATTTCGCGAAATAGCGGTTGATGAACTCCTGCGCCTCCTGACGGCTTACGCCCGTGTTTTTCGCAAGACCAAATCCGCTGATGCCGTAAATCAAGCCGAAATTGACCGCTTTTGCGCGGGAACGGAGCGTAGAGTCCACCTCATCCAGCGGCACGTCGAAGATTTCACTGGCAGTGCGCGCGTGAACGTCCTGCCCCGTGCGGAAGGCTTCCACCAGTGCGTGGTCGCCGGAGAAGTGCGCCATCAGGCGAAGCTCAATCTGGCTGTAATCCGCGTCCAGCAGCACCCAGCCCGCGCGCGGCAGGAACGCCTGACGAATTTCTTTTCCCTCCTCCGTGCGGACGGGGATGTTCTGCAAATTCGGCTCGCTGGACGAAATGCGCCCGGTGGCGGTGGCGACTTGGTCGAAGGTGGAGTGCACGCGCCCGGTCGCGTCCGTCAGGCGCAGCAGACCCTCGACGTAAGTCGAATTGAGCTTCGTCAGCTGCCGATAGCGCAATAGCGGCGTAATGACCTCCGGCGCGATGTCCTGCAAACCTTCCAGCACTTCGGCGGAGGTGGAATAGCCGCGCGCGGTTTTCTTGCCGTGCGGCAGCTGCAATTTATCGAACAGCACGTCGCCAAGCTGCTGGGTGCTGTTGAGGTTGAAGGTTGTTCCGCAGGCGGCGAATACCTGCTGCTTGCTCTGCTCAATTTCCTGCGTGTAGCGCTCGCCCAATTGCCGCAGGAATGCCGTATCGACGGTGAAGCCGATGTCCTCCATGCGGTACAGCACGCCGGAAAGCGGCATTTCCACGTCGCGCATGAGGTGACTCATGCCCATGCGTTCAATATTCGCCTGCTGCCACCGGCACAGCGAGAGCATTCCGCGCGCGTCAGTGGGCAAATCACCGCACAGCGCGTCCAGACTGTAACTCTTGCGCTGCGGGTCAAGCAGGTACGCGCCCAACTGCACGTCCCACGCATAGCGCTCCGGCATGGGGAGCTTCGCGCGGTTCAGGCGGTGCCACAGCGTTTTGCCATCGTGGATGACGGCGGGGTGCGCGGCGAGGTCGGGTGCGAGAGCGCGGAGCAAATCCTCCGGGTCAGCGCCGGGAGTGAGCAGATCGCCGCCGAGTGCCGCCTGACAGCAGGACAAATCCTGCGCCGCGCACGTCAGCACCGTGTCATCCAGCGCGACGGCAATCGGGCGGGCGCTGTCCGGCAGGGCGGTGAGCCATGCGGTCAGATCAGCGCCGGAGGAAATCGGGGCAGCGTCCGCAAACGGCAGGAGCGTCAGGGGCGTTTCCTCTGCCGCGGTATCCGGCGCGGGCGCATCGTCAGGTGCTTGCAGGCGGCGGATGATGCTGTTCAGCTTCAGCTTTTCCAGCGCGGGAATGCCATGCCGGAAGTCTGGCATGGCGCACGCCTTGAGGGAGAACGAAATGGGTGCGTCGCGGCGAATCGTCGCCAGTTCGCGGCACATTTTCGCCTGATCCGCCCATGTGACGAGCTTTTCGCCGAGTTTGCCCTTCACTTCGCCCGCATGAGCGAGGATGTTGTCCAGCGTCCCGTACTGGTGCAGCAGGCGCACGGCGGTTTTGTCGCCAACGCCGGGGATGCCGGGGATGTTGTCGCTGCTGTCTCCCGCCAGCCCCTTCCAGTCCACCACCTGCTCCGGCGAGAAGCCATACACTTCGTACACCATGGCGGGTGTAAAGTGCGTCGTTTCGCTGATGCCCTTGCGGGTGAACAGCACCTGCGTCGTATCGGACACCAGTTGGAGCGCGTCGC
>OGWY01002372.1_pt1 | contig 13613 bp, 12 predicted proteins | sample 1576121 | NCBI WGS metagenome assembly OGWY01 (sample SAMEA3541543, study PRJEB24748) | human gut metagenome | biome: human gut; feature: human-associated habitat; material: faeces | place: China | collected 2012 | reverse complement strand
GGGTGAGGATATTGAGATAGAGTTTACGGGACTTCGTCCGGGTGAGAAGCTTTATGAAGAAGTCCTGAGTGATAAAGAGAACACAATCCCTACTGAGAATAAGAAGATAATGATAGCGAAGGTACGTCACTATGAATATGCTGATATCCTTGATATTTATACAGAATTTGAGAATCTATCCCGTACGGTAAAGATCATGGACACAGTGAAACTAATGAAGAGAGTGGTACCAGAGTTTAAATCAAAGAACTCACCGAGATTTGAGGTCTTGGATAGATAACTAGAATGATTCTGAACACTAACATAAATCAACAATGGATACAAAAGATTTGAAGATTGCTGTTGCAGGTACCGGCTATGTTGGTCTTAGCATAGCAACGCTTTTGTCGCAACATCACCAGGTGACGGCAGTCGATGTGATTCCCGAGAAAGTAGATATGCTTAATCGTAAACAATCACCTGTTCAGGATGAGTATATAGAGAAATATTTGTCCGAAAAGGCATTGAATCTAACTGCTACGCTTGACGGTGCTAAAGCATACAGTGATGCGGATTTTGTAGTCATAGCAGCTCCTACTAATTATGATCCGGTGAAGAACTATTTTGATACTCATCATATAGAAGATGTCATAGATCTTGTTTTAAGTGTCAATCCTGATGCTGTGATGGTAATCAAGTCTACTATTCCTGTAGGATATTGTCGGGGACTTTATTTGAAATATGCCCGTAAAGGAGTAAAGAAGTTTAATTTGCTTTTTTCTCCGGAGTTTCTTCGTGAGAGTATGGCTCTTTATGATAATTTATATCCAAGTCGTATTATTGTTGGTTATCCAAAATTAATAGAGAGCGAACAATTTAAAGAGGAAAATGAAGCAATCAAGGCTGTTGCGGATATTCCTGCCCTAGAGAAGTCTGCACGTACTTTTGCCGCATTGCTTCAGGAAGGAGCAATTAAGGAAGATATTCCTACCCTTTTTATGGGTTTGAAGGAGGCGGAAGCTGTTAAACTGTTTGCTAATACCTATCTTGCTTTACGTGTCAGCTATTTTAATGAACTTGATACTTATGCGGAGATGAAGGGGCTAGATTCTCAGTCTATAATACAGGGTGTTGGTTTGGATCCTCGTATTGGCACACATTATAATAATCCTAGTTTTGGTTATGGTGGTTATTGTTTGCCGAAAGACACGAAACAACTATTGGCCAACTATCAGGATGTACCCCAAAACATGATGAGCGCTATTGTAGAGAGTAATCGCACAAGAAAAGATTTCATAGCTGATCAGGTTTTGTCTAAAGCTGGTTATTACACTGCGTCCAGTCAATGGGATGTTCACAAAGAACAAAATATAGTGATCGGTGTATATCGTCTGACCATGAAGTCAAATTCAGATAATTTCCGTCAAAGTGCCATTCAGGGGATTATGAAGCGTATTAAGGCGAAAGGTGCAGAGGTTATTATTTACGAACCAACATTGCAAGACGATGAATCATTCTTTGGTTCAAAAGTAGTAAATAACCTGACTAAGTTCAAGGAGATCAGTCGGGCCATCATCGCTAACCGTTACGACGCATGCCTTGACGATGTGAAGGATAAGGTATATACTCGTGACATTTTCCAAAGGGATTAATTTTATGGTAACATACAACGTCAGTCTGGAGAATAAAGTGGTTTTAGTGACCGGTGCAGCCGGTTTTATTGGAGCCAATCTGGTGAAACGTTTGCTGGCTGAGTTTGACAGCATAAAGGTCATCGGTATTGATAGTATAACCGAATACTATGATGTACGTTTAAAGTATGAACGCTTGGAGGAGTTGTCGGTTTATGGTGACAGATTTGTTTTCATAAAAGACAATATTGCCAAGAAAGAAATCGTAGAGTCAGCCTTCACTAATTACCGTCCGCAAGTAGTGGTGAACCTTGCAGCACAAGCTGGTGTACGCTATAGTATCACTAACCCTGATGCTTATATTGAAAGTAATCTTATTGGTTTTTATAACATTCTAGAGGCTTGTCGTCATTATGGTGTGGAGCACTTAGTATATGCTTCTTCAAGCAGTGTATATGGAAGCAATAAGAAAGTGCCTTATAGCACTGATGATAAGGTAGACAATCCTGTATCACTTTACGCTGCTACTAAAAAAAGCAATGAGTTAATGGCTCATGCATACAGTAAACTCTACAATATACCAAGTACTGGTTTGCGATTTTTCACTGTCTATGGTCCCTGTGGACGTCCCGATATGGCTTACTTTAGTTTTACTAACAAACTGTTGAAGGGCGAGACCATTCAGGTTTTCAATTATGGTAATTGTAAACGTGACTTCACCTATGTGGATGACATTGTAGAGGGCGTTGTCCGTATCATGCAGCATGCTCCTGAAAAGAAAAATGGTGATGATGGATTGCCAATTCCTCCTTATAAAGTATATAATATCGGCAATAATTCTCCAGAAAATCTTTTAGACTTTGTAACAATCCTTCAGGATGAACTTATTCGTGCAGGTGTACTTCCCAACGACTATGACTTTGAATCCCACAAAAAACTAGTACCGATGCAACCCGGAGATGTACCTGTGACATATGCTGATACGACTCCTTTGGAACAAGATTTTGGATTTAAACCGTCAACATCACTACGTGTGGGATTGAGAAAGTTTGCAGAGTGGTATGCTAAGTATTATGGTACATTTAAATACCAACTATAAATCGATAATATAAAAATAAAAAGATAAAATCATTATGAGCATTTTTGCAGGTAAAACCCTTATGATTACTGGTGGAACAGGTTCCTTCGGCAATGCAGTTTTGAATCGTTTCCTCCGTACCGACATCGGCGAAATCCGTATTTTTTCACGGGATGAGAAGAAGCAAGATGATATGCGTCACGAATATCAGGTAAAGTATCCTGATGTGGCGCACAAAATCAAGTTCTTTATTGGTGATGTACGTAATTTGCAGTCATGTAAGAACGCAATGCCTGGAGTTGACTATATCTTTCATGCTGCGGCTTTGAAACAGGTTCCAAGTTGTGAGTTCTTCCCTATGGAAGCGGTGAAAACCAATGTAATCGGTACTGATAACGTTTTGACAGCTGCTATCGAGGCTGGCGTTGGTGCTGTAATTTGTCTTTCAACAGATAAGGCTGCCTATCCTATCAATGCTATGGGTATCACGAAAGCTGTTGAGGAGAAGATTGCTGTAGCTAAGAGCCGCTACTCAGGTAAAACCAAGATTTGCTGTACGCGTTATGGCAATGTGATGTGTTCTCGTGGTTCTGTAATTCCTCTGTGGATAGAGCAAATTCGCAGTGGCAACCCTGTCACTTTGACTGAGCCTACGATGACGCGCTTTATCATGTCGTTGGAAGAGGCGGTAGACCTTGTACTTTTCGCTTTCGAGCATGGGCAGAACGGTGACATCCTCGTACAGAAAGCTCCGGCTTGCACCATCCAGACTCAGGCGGAGGCCGTTTGTGAACTCTTTGGTGGCAAGAAAGAGGACATCAAGATTATCGGTATCCGTCATGGTGAGAAGATGTATGAGACATTGCTCACCAATGAAGAATGTGCCAAGGCAGAAGATATGGGTAATTTCTATCGTGTTCCTGCAGATAATCGTGGATTGAACTATGACAAATTCTTCAAAGAAGGTGAAACGGAACGTAACACACTTACGGAGTTCAATTCTAATAATACTTATATATTGAACGTAGAAGAGACTAAGGCTAAAATTGCAGCTCTTGATTACATCAAAAAGGAATTGAGTGGCGAGGGTAATTTCGTACAGTGATAAAAATATGAAGATATTAGTAACTGGTGCCAAAGGTTTTGTAGGGAAGAATCTTTGCGCCCAACTTAATAACATCAAGGACGGTAAGGCTCGTTGTTATGGTGAACTGAAGATTAGTGACGTATTCGAGTACGATCTTGACTCTACTCCGGAACAACTGGATAATTGGTGCAAAGAAGCCGATTTCGTATTCAATCTTGCTGGGGTGAATCGTCCAAAGGACAATGATGAATTCATGAAAGGTAACTTCGGTTTTGCAAGTACATTGCTTGATACCTTGAAGAAATATCATAACACTTGTCCCGTCATGCTTTCCTCTAGTGCACAAGCCTCGTTGACTGGTCGTTTTGGTAACAGCGAATATGGTCGTAGTAAAAAGGCGGGTGAAGATCTTTTTCTACAATACGGCAAAGAGACAGGAGCCAAGGTTTTGGTCTATCGCTTTCCGAACCTTTATGGCAAGTGGTGCCGTCCAAACTATAACAGTGCCGTAGCTACTTTCTGCAATAACATTGCTAATGACTTGCCTATACAGGTCAATGATCCGAATGTAGAACTTGAGTTGCTCTATATTGATGATCTTGTGGATGAAATGATTCGTACTCTGAAAGGCAAGGAACATCATTGCGAGTTCGAGGGGCTTGATGTACATCCGAAGGCTGACGGCAGATATTGTTATTGCCCTGTCACCCATAAGGTAGCGCTTGGTGAAATAGTTGATTTGCTACATCAGTTTGCAGAAATGCCAAAGACGCTGATGATCCCTGAAATCCCGGCTGATTCATTTGCCAAACGTCTGTACAGTACCTTTTTGAGCTACTTACCAAAAGAAAAAGCGATCTTCGACTTGAAAATGAATGTAGATCAACGTGGCAGTTTCACAGAACTTGTACATACCTTGAATTGTGGCCAGGTAAGCATTAATATCTCCAAACCAGGTGTAACCAAGGGTGAACACTGGCACAATACCAAATGGGAACAGTTTATTGTAGTCAGTGGGCATGGTCTTATTCAACTTCGTAAGGAAGGAACAGACGAAGTGCTTAACTATGAGGTGAGCGGGGAGAAAATGCAGTCTGTCATCATGCTTCCCGGTTATACTCATAACATCATCAATCTTTCTGATACGGAAAATCTGGTGACAGTGATGTACTGCAATGAGATATTTAATTCTAATAAGCCGGATACATACTTTGATAAAGTAGAAAAATAATATGGAAAAACAACCTAAATTTGATTATTCAGATATAAAATTCAAGGACAACGGCAAGTTGAAACTTATCATCGTTGTCGGTACCCGTCCTGAGATTATCCGTTTGGCGGCTGTCATCACTAAATGTCGTCAATATTTCGATGTGATTCTTGCTCATACCGGTCAGAATTATGACTACAACCTCAATGGCGTATTCTTTAAGGATTTGAAGTTGGCAGAGCCGGAAGTATATATGGATGCTGTAGGTGATGATTTAGGAGCCACTTGTGGTAATATCATCAACTGTTCCTATAAACTCTTTGCACAGACAAAACCGGATGGAGTTCTTGTACTTGGTGATACCAACTCATGTCTGAGTGTTATTGGTGCAAAACGTCTGCATATTCCTATCTTTCATATGGAAGCTGGAAACCGTTGTAAAGACGAGTGTCTTCCCGAAGAGACCAACCGTCGTATTGTTGACATCATCAGTGATGTGAATATGGCATATTCGGAACATGCGCGAAGATATCTTGCCGATTGTGGTCTACCTAAGGAACGTACCTATGTCACGGGATCACCTATGGCGGAAGTACTCCATAACAATTTTGCAGAAATAGAAGCTAGCGATGTACATTGGCGTCTGGGTCTGGAGAAAGGAAAATATATTTTGCTCTCTGCTCATCGTGAGGAAAATATCGATACCGAGAAAAACTTCCTTTCGCTTTTTACGGCTATCAATAAGATGGCTGAAAAGTACAATATGCCGATTCTCTATAGTTGTCATCCTCGTAGTCGTAACCGTCTTGCAGAGAGTAGTTTCAAACTTGATGAACGGGTTATCCAACATGAGCCTCTTGGTTTCCATGATTACAATTGTCTTCAGATGAATGCTTATGCTGTTGTTAGTGATAGTGGTACATTACCTGAAGAATCAAGTTTTTTCACCAGTGTGGGACATCCCTTTCCAGCTATTTGCATTCGAACCTCTACTGAGCGTCCAGAGGCTATTGACAAGGGCGACTTTATCATTGCGGGTATTGACGAGAAATCATTACTTCAAGCCGTAGACACAGCCGTTGAACTTTGCCGTGATGGTCAGCATGGTATTCCTGTGCCTGACTATGTAGACGAGAATGTCTCAACCAAAGTTGTGAAGATTGTGCAGAGCTATGTCGGTATCGTCAATAAAATGGTGTGGCGTAAGTGCTAAAAATAATAAGCGTGCGCACTAGCGGAAGTAAGTTGAGATTCAAATCATCCGCACACTTTAAAACTAATCATGAACTATGAATAGAATAATTAACATCATCTCTCTCCGTATTAAGCGATTATATAATAAATGGATGGGTAATAATGTTCGAGGAATCAGTCTGTTACGAAGATTTTATAGTTTTGAGATTGTCGGTGTTAATAACACTATTGAGATTCAAAATCACGTCTGGTTAGGCTATAACGTTAATATTAACAAAGGTGTAATCATTGAAGAAAACTCTGTTGTTGCCGGGCATTCTTTGGTCACTAAGTCTGTACCTTCCAACTCCATTGTAGCAGGATTACCTGCAAAAGTGGTGAAGACAGGTATTACTTGGAGTAGAACAAGGGGCTAAGTATTACCATCTCAATATATAAATTAATGATCTTAAACAAGAGAATTAAGTTTTTTACTTACCATGGTTGCATGGAACAGGGGAAGCGACGAGATAACAGTCCGGCAGCCGATACGAAGATAGACTATATCATCAATGTGTTGAACAGACTCGGATATGGTGTGGATATCATATCTAGAGCGCCGAGTGCTGAATCTCACTTCCTTCCAGCATCAATTGAGACTAAAGGAGAGAATACCTATCTGTATTTTGCAAGTTTTGGAAGAACAAAATCTCCCATCAGAGTTGTATATCGATGGTTCATGGAGCTGCAGTTTTTCTTTTGGTGTCTGCTGAACCTGAAGAAGCAAGAACAAGTCATTGTATATCATAGTTTGGGATATGATGCAGCTTTCCTCAAACTTTGGAAAATGAAGTCAATCCGTATCATTGGAGATATTGAGGAAATCTATCAAGATGTGTGCAAACAGACAGCCTGCAAAAGTCGCAATGAATATCGGTTTATAGAGGCTTGCGAGAAGTATATCTTCCCGACGCAACTTTTGGATCAGAAGGTAAATATAGAACAGAAACCATCGCTTGTGATTCATGGTGTATATGCCACTGAAAATGTCACAGAGAAGAAATTCTCGGACGGAAAGATTCATGTGGTGTATGGTGGAACACTCGACCCGAACAAGGGTGGAGCAACAGCTGCTGCTGCTGCTGCTGCATTTCTCCCTAAAAACTATCATATACATATTTGCGGTTTCGGTGATCCAACGGAAATCAAAACTGTTGTGGCAGATATACAGGCAAAGTCAGAAGCTACCGTTACTTTCGAGGGCGAGCTAAAGGGAGATTCGTATAAGCACTTTATTCAGAAATGTCATATTGGGTTGAGCACACAGAACCCAGCTGCTGCATTCAATGCTACCTCATTTCCTTCCAAAGTACTTGTCTATCTATCCAATGGACTCAAAGTTGTTTCTATCCGTATTCCTGCCATTGCTCAGTCTGCAGTTGCAGATAATTTGTACTTCTATGATGTGCAGACTCCCGAAAAGATTGCCGAAGCAATCATTCGTGCAAGTAAGGAAGAACAGAGCGGGAATGAGATTTTGTATAGATTGGATATGAAGTTTTGTGATGAATTAGACAAATTGATAGCAGAATGAAGAAAGTTATTACACTTACAAAGCAAAAGAGTGTAGATCTGAAAAGAATAAAGCTATGTACCTTTATCATGTGTACCGAAAAATACTGTCCTTCAGTTATAAAAATGATTCTGAAATATGTGGGCAGAAACACACTTTTAATCGTCGTATTTCATCAGATAACATTGCAATTAGTGCACCGTAGTGGCGTGATGCCAAATGGAGGATCACTTATACGAATTTCGATGTGGATCATCCTTATTTTGACTATCGAATTTGTAAATCGTAAATATCCTCAAGTTCTTGGACGAAATTAACATATTATGACTTCCTCTCGACAGTTAAAATTGGGAGCATTGATGTCCTATTTGGCAATAGGTGTCAATATTCTGGCTGGATTGTTATACACTCCATGGATGATACATTCCATAGGGCGTGAGAACTTTGGTCTTTATACACTTTCTATGTCCGTCATATCATTGTTCGTATTTGATTTTGGACTTAGCTCTGCGGTAACGCGTTTTATTGCTAAATACTTAGCCGAAGGGCGTCAAGATAAGGCTGATAATTGTATGGGGCTTGTCTATAGGCTATACATCATTATAGATATCGTAATGATGTTAGTTTTATTCGGTGTATATTTCTTTATACCACAATTATATAAGGAACTAACTTTAGACGAAATTGAAAGTTTTAAGATTATATATGTAATTGCTGCCATCTACTCTGTTATTTCATTTCCGTTTATCCCCATCAATGGAGTGCTTACGGCTCATGAAAAGTTTATACAACTCAAGTTATGTGATGTTGCTCATAAACTAATAATAGTTCTGGCTATGTCTATTTGCCTACTTTCAGGTGGCGGCTTATATTCCCTTGTATCTGTAAATGCCATTGCAGGTCTGATAATGATACTACTAAAGGTTTCTTGCATAAAGAAATTCACACATCAGGGCATTAGTTGGCGATATTTCGAAAAAGGAGAGTTCAAGGAAATTGTAGGATTTTCAGGTTGGGTAACTATCATGTCTATTGCTCAGCGTTTTATATTTAATATTGCACCGAGTATTTTGGGTGCGTTGTCCGGTTCTACATCTATTGCCATATTGGGTATAGCGACGACTTTGGAGGGTTATACATATACATTTGCAAATGCTATCAATGGAATGTTTTTGCCAAAAGTATCGAGAATCGTTTCGAATGATAATGGCGATGTACTACCTTTAATGGTGAAAATTGGACGTATTCAAATATATATAACAGCACTTATTGTATTTGGTGTGATTTGTTTTGGTGAACATTTTATTCAACTTTGGGTTGGGGCAGAATTCAAAGATAGTTATTTATGTGCTCTTTTTGTAATTGTACCATGTTTACTCCAGTTGCCACAAGAAATTGGTAATCAAACAATATTTGCAAAGAATAAAGTAAAGAAATTAGCGATAGTATATGTGTTAATGGCTCTCGTCAATATCGTTTTGGCTGTTTCTCTAGCCCCCAAATTTGGTGCCTTAGGTATTTGCATGTCAATATTTGTGGCTTATATGGTAAGAACTATTGGTATGGATATTATTTTTTACAAGGATCTGAATATAAACGTAATGTCATTTTTTAAGGATACGTTTGTGAAACTTTCGATACCATTGGTTTTATGCTTTGTTTTAGGTTTTACAATAAACGCTGTGATAAGTCTTGATTCATGGTTAGGGTTCGTGATTAAAGGAATTTGTTTTGTGTGGTCATACGCCACAGTGATGTACTTATTTGCAATGAACGAAAATGAAAAAGAACTCGTTCTTTCACCTATTAATAAACTTTGCAAGAAGTTATAGTTTGCTCCGTTATTGAAACATATTTAGAAAATAATGAAAATCATTCAAATTAATGCTTGTTACGGTTACGGAAGCACCGGTATCATCGTTCGTGACTTGCAAGATATATGCATTTGTAACGGGATAGAGTGTGTTGTCGCCTTTCCGTATAGCAGAGGAGAAGTAAGGGGAGGCTATAAGATGGGCAACCTTATTTCCAACAAACTACATGCTGTTTTGGCTCGTATCAGCGGAAAGCAAGGCTATTTTTCCCATCTTTCCACTCGTAGATTCCTATCTTTTCTTGATCAATACAAACCAGATATTATCCATATCCATAACCTTCATGGTTGTTATATCAACCTTCCAATGTTATTGAAATATGCAGCAAAGCGGAAGATAGCTGTAGTTGCCACTCTACATGATTGCTGGTTCTATACAGGCGGATGTTCACACTATACAAGTGTGGAATGTGAAAAATGGCTTATGGAGTGTGGTAAGTGTCCGCGTCGCTATCAAGAGACAGCTGCATATCTATGGGATAATTCTTCCCAAATTCTTGCAGACCGTAAGAAACTGTTTGGCAGTATTGTGAACCTGATAGGTGTAGGTGTGTCTAACTGGATAACTGAGGAGGCTCATAAGACGGTGTTCAAGAAAGCTAGGTGTTTGACCATTTACAATGGTATAGATACAGAATACTTCCATCCTGTTGAGTCCGATTTCCGAAAGAAGCACAATCTTGAAGGCAAAAAGATAATTCTTGCTCCTGCCAATAAATGGTTTATGGCAATCAACCGAAAAACTTTTGATTTTTTTGCCTCTCGTCTCACCGATGATATGTGTATGGTATTCATTGGAACAGGTTGTGACGAGAGACGATTGACAGATAAGATGATTAACATTGGTTTCGTATCTTCGCGTGAGGCTATTCGTGAGATTTATTGTGCTGCTGATGTGATGGTCAACTGCACGCGCGAAGAATCCTTATCGCTTCTTAATGTAGAGGTTCAAGCCTGCGGTACTCCTGTTATTACCTACTCAAATACTGGTGTTAAGGAGACAGTGGATGGAAAGTGTGGCTTTGCTGTGGAAAATGGTAATTCGGAAACAATGTGGAGTATGGCAGTTGATGTATTATCAAAAGGGAAAGAATGTTTCGAAGAAGATTGCATTTCATGGATAAAACATACATTCGATAGGAATCAAAATTATATGAAATACATAGAACTATATAAGAGTATCATTTTTAACTGATTATGACTTATAAGTTATTATTCGTTGTCATATTGGTTATTGGTTATTTGATTTATAATCAATACAACACTGACAGTAGTCGGAGAAAGTATATCACATTCTCTGCAATAGTGTTAGGACTTCAGTCTGCACTTAGAAATGTTGCTGTAGGTGCAGATACATACAATTATTATCTGAAATTTGAGGCTGTCAAATATACAACATGGCAAGAGGTCTTTAGGAGTTTTCCTGATACTTATCTATATGGTGATGGAAAAGATCCGGGATATTTGTTACTCGAAAAAATATTTCAAGTTTTTTCGGGTGATTTTAGAGTATTTCTGTTCTTAATAGCTATTGTATTTTTTTACGCTTATGCCAAATTGCTATTAAGGTATACCAATAACATATTGGAGGTTTTAACTGTCAACTTGGGGTATTCTGCCTTGTTTTATGGATTCTATTCTATTACAGGTTTAAGACAAACATTATCCGTAGCCTTGAGTATCCTCTTTCTATTCTCCTTTATTGATAAGAAATACCGGAAGTGCATATTGCTTTTTATAGTGGCATTCATCATTCACAAGTCATCAGTATTTTTATTGTTAGTTCCTGTGTTGTATTCTATAAAAAAAAACAAACTACTGCTATATTTGTATGGTGTAACATTCATTATTTTCTTGATGGGGCGAAATTATTTTGTCAACTTGGCTCTTGTTGCATCAGAATATGAGGCTGTTGAGATTCCGCTACCGATATTGTTGGATATCTTTTACTTTGTGATTTCATTGTTTATATGGAATAGATTAAAATATGAAGACAATAGAGAGATCTTGAGTTTATTTAATGTTTTTTGTCTGACTTTTGCTTGGATTCCATTACTTGGAAATGATAGTCCCCTTATGCGTGTCATTCTTTATTTTAATATCTATGTATTGGTTTTGCTCCCAAGAGCAATATCTCGTACTTCATTTTATAGGAATGAATTGTTTTTCTGTATAAACCTCTTTTTTATTTATTACGCTGTCAATTCCCATAGTGAGTATAAATTCTTTTGGGAAGATATGCAGTTGTTAGAACACTATTTATAATATTAATATTATTCGTTTGTTTAATGGAAAGAAAATTTGAAGTTCCAGTTTTGTTGATTTTCTTTTGCCGCGACGAAGTACTGAGACAAGTGTTTGAGTGCGTAAAAAAAGTCAGGCCAACAAAGCTCTATCTCTATCAAGATGGGGCACGTCGCGAATCTGATATGCCAGGAATTCAGGCATGTCGCGATATTGTTTCTCAGGTAGATTGGGAGTGTGAGGTACACACATTCTATCAGGACAAGAATGTCGGTTGCGATCCATCTGAGTACATTGCCCAAAAATGGATGTTTGAAACAGAAGATCGTGGAATCGTTCTTGAGGATGATGATGTTGTGTCAGATAGTTTCTTCTATTTCTGTGAAGAACTTCTTGAAAAATACAAGGATGATGAGCGCATCAATATGATATGTGGCATGAACCATCTTGGTCATTATGACAAGTCAGGAACGAGCTACATTTTTACCAAGACTGGTGCTATAACAGGGTGGGCTTCATGGAAACGTGTGATTGATACTTGGGATCCTAATTACTCATTTGTAGACGATGAGTATCAGAAATATTGTCTTAAGAATCTTTTGGGCAAGTATTACGACCGAGTATTTAATACTTGGAAGAAACAGAAGGAATCTGGGAAAGCGCATTACGAAGGTATTCTCGGTTCAAGTATGTATTTAAATAATCGTCTTAATATTGTTCCAACTTGTAATCTTGTTAAGAATATTGGATTAACTACCGATGCAACTCACTCTACAGGAACACTTAACACAATGCCCCGTGCTCATAGATGTATTTTCTTTGCCTCAATTTATGAGCTTGAATTTCCTCTCAAACATCCTAAAACTGTTACAGAGGATATAGGATATCAGAAGTTGATATATGCTATCGTTGCTCCAAGTCCAATAGTAAAATTCTTCAGACGGGTTGAGGGTAGATTATATAGAATGTTTCCTTTCTTGGGTAAATAATACATAAACCATTGAGCGGTTTCTTTGGATTGACAGACTCTGATTTATGTCTTTGCAGTTCATGAAAAAGTTTTAGTGATTGTTGTTATAAGGCGGCTTATGATGGTTTTAAGTACAAGGTGTACGTATTAAAAATGAAAGAAAAGAAGTATAAATAGGTATCTATATGAATATTCTTGTAATTACAAAAGCTGCATGGGATGATCGCATTGCAAGTGGTAATACTCTCTCTAATTTCTTTAATGGATGGAAGGATGTAAATTTCTTTTGTTTGTACTCAAGGGAAGCTATGCCTAATAATAACGTGTGTAGTGAATACTATTCTGTTTCACCGATTTCAATCGTCAAAAATTTGTTTCGCCCTTCAAAGATAGGAAAACGATTCAGATACGATAGTAATTCTGGAAATGGTCAGAATCCTTCAAAAGAGGTAAAGATTATTAGTACAGCCAAACGAAATAGGACAGTTTTTGAATTTGCATATAATTTGGCTTATACCACAGATTTATGGAAAAACAAGTCCTTTAAGAAGTTTATTGCTGAATGTAATCCTGATTTAGTATTTTGTTTTGGCTCTTATGACCCTCTTAATCATAAAGCATTAAAATATATAAAGTCTCATACAAATGCAAAGATTATTTCTTACTATGTTGATGATTTATTTAGACACAACGTTCCTTCTTTCTATTTTGTAAGAAAGTTAAAAAACAAACGTCTTTTAGAAATTGCTTCAATGTCTGATAAATGTTATGCTATCTCTCAAAGAATGTGTGATG
>OGWY01002362.1_pt1 | contig 13656 bp, 17 predicted proteins | sample 1576121 | NCBI WGS metagenome assembly OGWY01 (sample SAMEA3541543, study PRJEB24748) | human gut metagenome | biome: human gut; feature: human-associated habitat; material: faeces | place: China | collected 2012 | reverse complement strand
CGGCTGTGCGCGACATCACGGTTGCCGATGATGATCAGATCAAGGCGGAAGTTTGCCTCGGCAAAAAATTAAAAGAACTTGGCTATCCGACCGGACTTGCACCGGAAGCAGACTATATCGCGATCAAAATGCCGGTATTCTCCTTCGAGAAGATTCGCGGTGCTGACATCAGCCTCGGCCCGGAAATGAAGTCCACCGGAGAATGCCTCGGTATCGCAAAGACCTTCAACGAAGCACTCTACAAAGCATTTATCGGTGCCGGCATCAAACTGCCGAAGCATAAAAATATGATCATGACACTGAAAGATGCAGACAAAGAAGAAGGAATCGAGATCGCCAGAAGATTCGAGAAGATCGGATACCGCATCTACGCAACACGCGGCACCGCAAAAGTACTGCAGGAAGCAGGCGTAAATGCGATCCGCACCAACAAGATCGAGCAGGAGTCACCGAACCTCCTCGACCTGATCCTCGGTCACAAGATCGACCTTGTCATCGATACCCCGTCCCAGGGCGTAGAGCACTCCAGAGACGGATTCCTCATCCGCAGGACAGCCATCGAGACAGGCGTTAACGTCCTGACCGCCATGGATACTGCCAGGGCACTCGTGACCAGCCTGGAGAACACCGATATCAAGAAACTGACCCTGATCGATATCGCAACCGTGAAAAATATCTAAACAAAAAGATGATTACAGGGATTATTTTATCTTGAAACTCTGTACATCTGAAATACGGTATAGCCAAAAATCATAGCAGGAGAGCATCAAGTAGAAAAAACAGAAAAAAACACGAAAAAGAAGGGAAAATATTGCCGGAAAACTATTGAAAACGCAGAGAAACTTTGTTATAATAAAAAAGCTGAATAACAAGCAATTCATTCATACTAATTTGGCTTCTTGTATCCCCAAACTGCAAGAAGCAGCTTTGTGAAAGCAAGGCATCAGGAAGAGAAAAAAGAAAGATATGTAAAGCGAAAAGACACGAAGAAGAACAAATGCTTTTTCGTGTCTTTTGCTGTGGAAAAGAGGTAACTTTTAATTTGGATGTTTTTAAGAAAAGAAACAAAAAGGTTGACACGTATCACATACACAAGTATAATAAACACAAACAAAATCAACACATCAAATCTTATTCGATATTCTATGCCATTCGGCAGGAAAATCCAAACATTAAAGACCTGCACGAAGCGGCAATAAACAGCAGTAATCCAGTCCTGGCAGCTTCGTGCCAAAAACAGAAGAAAAGGAGCGAGGCTTATGGGGCAAAAAGATATTACAGAAAAGGTATTGGAAGATTATAATGATGTTTTTGCAGATATCATAAATGGATTATTATTTGATGGAGTTCAGGAAATCAAACCGGAAGCTCTGGAAAATACAACCGTTCATGCACAGTACAAAGCAGAGGATGACAAGGTTCACGAACTGGAGCGTGATATTGCAAAATACTGGAAAGAGGAAAAGGTAGAACTGGCAATCTGTGGGATTGAGAACCAGAGCAAGGTGGAGAAGAACATGCCGTTTCGCATCGTTGGATACGATGGGGCGGCATACCGGAATCAGTTACAGCAGGAAAGAAGAAAAATGTTGCCGGTGGTGACAATTGTATTGTATTTCGGGACAGACAGGCACTGGAGCAGCAGAAAAAAGATCAAAGAACTGATGGAAATCCCAAGATGTCTGGATATGTATGTAAATGATTACCAGATGCATGTTTTTGAGGTTGCATGGCTGACAGAAGAGCAGATCAGTCGCTTCCACAGTGACTTCAAAGTAGTGGCGAATTTTTTTGTACAGAAAAGAAAAAACAGAGATTATATCCCGGATGATCCAACAGAGATCAGGCATGTGGATGAAGTGCTGAAGCTTTTAAAGGTTATGACGGGAGACAGACGCTATGAGGAAATTTTCAGGAAAAAGAAAGGAGTCCGGAGTATGTGTGATGTAGCAGAAAGACTGGAGAAAATGGGAATTGCAAAAGGAATAGAAATTGGAAGAAGTGAAGGAAAAATGGAAGGAGAAATAAAAGGGAAAATGCTGGTATATAAAAATTTGTGCAGGGAAGGTTTCGGTGAAGAAGAAGCCAGAAGACTTACGGAGTTACCGGAAGATATGAGTTTGGAACAGTAAAGCAAAACGAGGAATGCCTTGAATGGAAATGGGATTAATGTTAGTATCAGATATGAGATTATGAAACAGAATGCCCTCAACTGTTCGGGGCATTGTTATATCAGACGTGAGGAGATTCCCGCCTGCAGGCGGTGAACAACAAGAATATCAGAAGTATTCTTGGAAACAAGTAAGGAAAAACATGGGAAAAATATTTTATATGATGGGCAAAAGTTCATCGGGAAAAGACACGATTTTTAAGGAAATATTGAAAAAAAAGGAATTAAATCTGCACCAGATCGTACTGTATACGACAAGGCCGGCAAGAGCGAATGAGACGGATGGTGTGCAGTATCATTTTGTGGATGAAAAAAGGCTTTCAGAGCTTCAGGATGCCGGGAAGGTGATTGAGCTGCGGGCATATCAGGTCGTTGGCGGAGTCTGGAAATATTTTACGGTAGACGATGAGCAAACAGATCTGGATACAAAAGATTATCTGGCAATCGGAACATTGGTTTCCTATGAAAAACTGCGGGATTATTATGGGGCAGAACGAATTGTGCCGATTTATGTCGAGGTTGAGGACGGGATGCGTCTGGCAAGGGCCTTGGATCGGGAACGCAGTCAGATAAAGCCGAATTATGATGAGATGTGTCGGCGTTTTCTGGCAGACAGTGCTGATTTTTCGGAAGAAAACCTGGAGAAGGCAGGAATAAAAAAGCGTTTTCAGAATAAAGAACTGCAAAAGTGTGTTGAGAAGATTACAGAATTTATTTTTCAGAGTAAATAATGTATAAAGCCATGAGTGACTTCGATTTGGACGCAGAGAAGCATTCCCCCGCTTCAAGTGTGCAAAGCACTAAGCGACTGCGTTCATGAGCAAGTAGCGAAGCGGATTGTGAATGTCCGCTTTACTTTGCGGAGTAAGCAGTGTATAAAATCAGGATTTTATAGTGCTTCCGCTATAATGAAAACATAAAATCTGGCAAGGAGGGATCTATAAATGAAAACGTGTTGTTTAGTATGGGAAATTCCTGTAATAGAGGGAGAACATTATAATCCAATTGTGAATGTCATTTATATGCAAAAAGCAAAGAAATTTTCGAATCAACTAAATCGATATTTTCAGGATAAGAATATGGATTGGAAGTGTGTTTTGGATCGTTCAGCATGTACTTATAATGAGATTTTTTCCAGTGAAAATCAAGCAGTTATTTTTGCTCCGGAAGCCAAAACAAGACAATGGTTATATAAAAAAGAAATGCAAGCGGTAAGTATTCCAAAATATTATTTGGATTTTGCAGAATATAATGAAGGAAAATTAGATAAAATAGCAATTTTCTTTATGGAATACGGGTTTTAGAATGACGCTCTGAACTTTCCACATTAAAAGCAGGTATTCACGCTGCTTTTTTTGATTTCCAGTGAATCTTCTGCATCTATCCACATCTGTAAATTCTCATCAGGATATAATCTTACATAATAAAACTGGTCAGTCGTTTACAGGTATCTTTTTTCAAAAAGAAATGTATCGTAAAGAAAAAACTCTAGGTAAAGCCGCTTATTTATGATATAATAGAAAATCATTGGGTATACGAATGATAAAATCAGAGAGGGGTGAGCATATGCCTGGATTTGAGGAAATCGTAGGACATGAGCAGATTGTTACGCATCTGAAAAGTGCGATGAAACTTGGGAAGGTGTCCCATGCGTATATATTGAGTGGAGAAAAGGGATGCGGCAAAAAGCTGTTGGCAGATGTTTTTGCGGAAACACTGCAGTGTGAAAAGGGAGGCACAGAGCCTTGTGGCAGCTGCCATTCTTGTGTACAGGCACAGAGCGGCAACCATCCTGACATCATACATCTGATGCACGAAAAGCCAAACAGCATCAGCGTGGATGATGTGAGAACACAGATTGTGAACGATGTATTGATCAAGCCATACAGTGGAAAATATAAAATTTATATTGTGCCGGATGCGGAGAAAATGACAGCGGCTGCACAGAATGCACTTCTGAAGACAATCGAGGAGCCGCCTGCATATGCAGTGATTCTGCTGCTTGCAAACAATGCATCAGCACTTCTGCCGACCATCTTATCAAGATGCGTTATGCTTTCTTTGAAACCGGTCGCAGACGATAAAGTCAAGCAGTATCTGATGGAGCATGTACAGGTGCCGGATTATGAGGCGGATGTCTGCGTGGCATTTGCACAGGGCAATATCGGAAAAGCCGTACAGCTGGCAACATCGGACAGCTTTAATGAAATCAAAAATTCAGCACTTCATCTGCTGAAAAATGTATCTAAGATGGAGATCAACGATATTATCGCAACGGTGAAATCCGTATCCGAATTTAAGATTGATATTCAGGATTATCTGGATTTTCTGGCGGTGTGGTATCGTGACATCCTGTATTTTAAAGCGACAAGAGACAGCAATGGGCTTATTTTTAAAGATGAGCTGAATGTGATCACCGATCAGATCAATAAAAGTTCCTACGAAGGTATCGAAAATATTCTGCGGGGACTCCAGACAGCGAAAACGCGTCTGAATGCAAACGTTAATTTTGATCTGACCATGGAACTGCTGTTTCTTCTTATAAAGGAGAATTTGGTATAATGATAAAAATTGTTGGTGTCCGTTTTCGCACGGCCGGGAAGATTTATTACTTTGATCCGAAAAAACTGCCGATCAAAAAGGGAGACCATGTGATCGTTGAGACAGCAAGAGGAATCGAATACGGCAGCGTCGTAGCCAATCCAAAGGAGATTCCGGATGACGAAGTAGTTCAGCCGCTGAAAGCCGTTATGCGTATCGCAACACCGGATGACGATGCAAGAGTAGAACGCAATTTGGCAAAGGAAAAGGATGCTATGCGTATCTGTGCCGAGAAGATCCGCAAACATAAGCTGGATATGAAGCTGATCGATGCAGAATATACGTTTGATAACAACAAAGTCCTGTTTTATTTCACGGCGGACGGCAGAATCGATTTCCGTGATCTGGTAAAAGATCTGGCATCCGTATTTAAGACACGTATCGAGCTTCGTCAGATCGGTGTGCGGGATGAGACAAAACTGCTTGGAGGTATCGGCATCTGCGGAAGACCGCTTTGCTGCCATACATTCTTATCTGAGTTCGCACCGGTTTCGATCAAGATGGCAAAAGAGCAGAATCTTTCACTGAATCCGACCAAGATCTCCGGTGTCTGCGGAAGACTGATGTGCTGCCTGAAAAATGAAGAGGAGACTTACGAGTATCTGAACAGCCGTCTGCCGGCAGTCAATGATACGGTGACGACTGAGGACGGTTTAAAAGGAGAAGTACACAGTGTCAACGTGCTTCGTCAGACCGTAAAAGTGGTTGTGGAAGTCGGGGACGAAAAAGAGATCCGTGAATACGATGTCAAACAGCTCAAGTTCAAACCTCGCAGAAGAAAAGAAAAAAACGGCGGGGCAGGGAAACAGGAAGAAAAAGAGCTGAAGAAACTCGAAGCAATGGAGAAAAAGGAAGGAAAATCAAAACTAAATGACAATTAAACTGTATCCGGATGAGAGACTGGATGATCTGCAGAGAAGCGGGTACCATATCATCCAGAATCCGAAAAAATTCTGTTTTGGAATGGATGCGGTTTTGCTTTCCGGATTCGCAAAGGCAAAGCCGGGTGATAACGTTCTGGATATTGGTACCGGGACCGGAGTTATCCCGATCCTGATGGCGGCAAAGACAAAAGCCGGACATTTTACCGGTCTTGAGATACAGCATGAGAGTGCGGATATGGCGATGCGAAGCATTCGGTATAATCATCTGGAAGAGCGAATCTCTATTGTAGAAGGCGATATCAAGGAGGCCGGGACATTGTTTGCTTCGGCTTCTTTTCATGTAGTCACAAGTAATCCGCCGTATATGATCGAGCATCACGGTCTGGTCAATCCGGATAATGCAAAAATGATCGCAAGGCATGAAGTCTACTGCACGCTGGAGGACATCATCGTCCAGACAGCAAAACTTCTGAAAAACAGCGGAAAGTTTTATCTGGTACATCGACCGTTCCGGCTGGCGGAGATTTTTTATCTGCTTGTGAAGTACGGACTTGAGCCAAAGAGAATGCAGATGGTGCATCCGTATATCGATAAAGAACCGAACATGGTCCTGATCGAAGCCATGAAAGGTGCAAAATCAAGGATCACCTGTGAGCCGCCGCTGATCGTGTATGAGAAACCGGGCGTGTATACAAAGCAGATTTATGATATTTACGGATACAATGATGCCAGGGTCAAAGAGCATTCGGAAAGGTGAGAAATATATGAGCGAAAATCAGGGAAAACTGTATCTATGTGCAACTCCGATCGGAAATCTGGAAGACATTACGATGCGTGTTCTGCGAGTGCTTCAGGAGGTTGATCTGATCGCGGCGGAGGATACCAGAAACAGCATCCGGCTTTTAAATCATTTTGATATCCATACTCCGCTGACGAGTTATCACGAATACAATAAAATCGAAAAAGCCTATGTTTTAATAGAAGAAATGAAAAAAGGGAAAGACATCGCCCTGATTACCGATGCCGGTACGCCGGGCATTTCCGATCCGGGTGAAGATCTGGTGCGTCTGTGCTATGAAAACGGTGTTGAGGTGACTTCCCTTCCGGGAGCCTGTGCCTGCGTGACGGCACTGACACTTTCCGGATTATCCACCAGACGTTTCTGTTTTGAGGCATTTCTTCCATCGGATAAAAAAGAAAAACAGGAAGTTCTGGAAGAATTAAAAGACGAGACCAGGACGATCATCATTTACGAAGCACCGCACAGGCTGGTGCGTACCTTAAAAGAACTTCTGGAAACACTTGGCGACCGCAGAATGACGGTTCTGCGGGAACTGACGAAAAAGCATGAGACAGCATTCACCACGACACTTTCAGAGGCAGTGGCGTACTATGAAGCGGAAGCACCGCGAGGCGAATGTGTACTGGTGCTCGAGGGCAGAAGCCGGCAGCAGATGAAAGAGGAGAGTCAGGCAGCCTGGAAAGAGATGGACATCGAAGAACATATGCAGAAATACCTGGATCAGGGCATGGATAAAAAAGAAGCGATGAAACAGGTAGCAAAAGACCGCGGAGTCGGAAAAAGAGATGTCTACCGGGAATTAGTTGACAGAGACAAAGCCTGAAAAGCAGAAGGAGGAAAGCTGTGAGTACGACATACGACACGTTAAATAATGTTCTGGTTCGATTATTCCATGATATTATGACACTGGAAGAAAAAGCGATCCGGACGGGGGAATTCAGCGAGATCTCCAATAACGATATGCATATCATCGAGGCAATCGGCATTGATGAACCGCGAAATATGTCTTTCGTAGCCAAAAAACTTTCTGTTACGGTCGGAACGCTGACGATTGCGGTTAACAATCTTGTAAAAAAAGGTTATGTAAATCGTACACGCAGCGAAAAAGACCGAAGGGTCGTGCTGATTTCTCTTACCGAAAAAGGTCGGAGAGCATATGAGCATCATCGCCTCTTTCACGACAAAATGATCAAGGCGACGATTGCAAATATGAGTGAACAGGAAGAAGAAGTGCTGGCACAGGCACTCACCAATCTGATCGGCTTTTTTGAGCAGTATCAGCAGTAAACGACATTTTGACCTTTAGACCCTGGCATCATGCAAATAACCGCAAAATTTATTATGATTTTTGCAGAACGTATTTATACAATACTGGAAATGGACAAGGACCTGTTTCCAGTATTTTTTTATGGAAATTTTTCAAAGAAAAAGAAGCACCTTCTTTTTTCAGGGCTGCCTGTTTTAAATCTTCAAAACAAAGATAGCCAACATAGTATTTCAGATAGTTTGCAGGAGCCTCCAAAATGGTGTTGAAAAAGGCATCGGCAGTCCCTTCTCCATTTAATCCAAACTGCGAAAGAACCTTTGCCGTCTGCGAGCGGTCATATCCATAATAATGGATCAGAATATCAAGAAAAGAAGAGATGCCGAGGTTTAAAGAACGGTTCAGGCGATAGATTTCGGCAATGATAGTATCAGAACATCCGTAAGAAAATGACTGCATTTCCACGTAGGTTGCCCAGCCTTCCACATAACCACCGAAATTTGTCAGACTGCGGACAGGGCGGATACCGGAGTCGTTCGAGAAAATCGTCTGGTACAGATGGCCCGGATAACCTTCGTGTGCAAGTGTTGAATAGAGATCCAGTCCACGGTAACCGATTTTCGGATTTATGTAGATGACATTCTGGTTGCGGTTGTCGAGCGGTGCGGTCAGATAAAAAGCCGGGCTTAAATAATCTTCCAGAGCTTTTTCAACGTATTTGACTTCGTATGTCACGTCCGCGATTTCCGGAAAATCCTCTGCCATTTTCCGTTTCAGATCATTCAGAATCGCCTTTGGATCAGAAGAAATCTGATCATTCACCGTTTTCAGCGTTTCATCCCCGGAATCGGAAAATAATTGTGGATTTTTCTGTGCGATCTGACGCAGCGTGTGGATATCTTTTACGAGCTGTGACTGGATTCTTTTAAAAATCGTTTCCACGCTGTCATAACAGCCGGTCGTGTCTTTGACAAGATAAGCATAATAATTTTTGCCATCCGGAAGATAACAAAGACCGAGAGTGTTTTTGCTGCTGTCTTTTAACGCAGAAATCCCTTTGGAAAGTTTCCGGTAAGTCGGGATAACATAGGAAGCAAGGGCTTTCCGATTCAAAGAGCAGTATTTCTCTTTTTCGGTTTCATTTAAAAAATCAAGAGAGGCGATGCGGCTGTCAAAAGTGGTAAACAGAATATTCTGATCGCCGGTCTTAAGAAAAGCATCGCACTGGTCGATCACGCCCTGAGCGACAGAAGCATCCATGAAAAGTCCGGCAGCTGATTTGGCACATTCAAACTGCAGAATGCTGTCATAGTATTCCGGAAGCCCGGAAAGAAGAGCCAGATACGTTTCAATATCTTTTTTATTATGAAAACTGTATTCTGCAAGCAGAACCGGCAGCTGTGCCTGTGTGCCGAGAGACGGACCGAGCGGCTCATCGTAAAGCAGGTATTTTTCACCCTCTGCCTGTAACGAAAAAGCACTTGTTAAAATATCATAAGTGAGACGGTTTTTTGTGGAAAGCCAGTCTTTGGGAAACTTGAAAAGTTTTTCCAGATAAATATTCTGCTGTGAAAAAGAATCTGCGAGAACTTCCGGGTTCATGGAACCAAACGAAACATCCGGATCAGAAAGATTTAAAATTTCCGGGTTTTCCAGTGTATAGTGCAGATTTAAAGTATTTTCTGTAATTTCATTTCGAAAGACCGTATCACAGAAAGCGACAAAAGAATGATTGATTTCATAATAAAAAACAGAACAAAAGAGAAAGATAAGAGCAGGAAGAAAAGCAAGCAGAAGTTTGTGCCTGCGAAGTCTGGAAAGAAAGGAGGACATAGGCAGATACCTGAACTGTTTTTTACAGTGTACGTGCAGAAGGGAAAAAATATGTGCCATTAAGAAGCAATCTTTACAAACCATATCTGCTGTGATACAGTTATGAAAAAACAGGCAGGTGGTAAGAAATGAAGAGTTTAAAAAATGTCATCCTGATCGGCATGCCGGGTTCAGGAAAAAGCACCGTTGGTGTTGTGCTTGCAAAAGTACTGGGATATCGTTTTATTGATTCCGACCTGGAGATCCAGAGTCAGGAAGGAAAGAGGCTTCCGGAACTGATCGAAGAATTTGGTACGGAAGGATTTCTTGATATTGAAGCACGCGTCAATGCTTCCATTGAGGCAGAAAGATGCGTGGTCGCAACCGGCGGAAGTGTTGTATACAGAGATTCTGCGATGCAGCATTTAAAAGAGATCGGAACGGTCGTTTATCTGAAACTGACCTGCGAGGAGCTGGAGGAGCGACTCGGTGACCTGCGGTGCAGAGGTGTCGCACTTCAGGAAGGCCAGACCTTGCAGAGTCTTTATGAAGAACGCATTCCACTTTATGAAAAATATGCTGATATCACCGTCGATGAAACGAACATGAGCGTGGAAGAGACCATGGAACAGGTGGTTTTGCGATATCAGAGCAGAAAATAGCGGTTGTTACAAGAATGTTACGGAGAATATAGCTAAAATCCACGGTTCCTGAAATGTATCTTCGTTGCTTTTTACTGAAATCTTAATTTTTGTTTACAAACACCAAGTTTGTGGTATAATAAAAATTATGATGTTAGGGGAATCGCTTTTTGTCCTCGGCACATATTCGCAGGTGTTTACGTCATTTCCGGACGTTTACAGAATTTCGTTAAAAAGTAAAAAAAGCAATTTAAAAAATGATGATAATGATGCAGAGCGGTAACGGATGCATCAGAGATAGAGAGTATATTTTAATAATAGAGGTGTCTATGGAACAGTATGTAATTAAAGGCGGCAATCCCCTGGTGGGCGAAGTTGAAATCGGCGGAGCGAAAAATGCGGCACTTGGTATTTTGGCAGCGGCGATTATGACAGATGAGACCGTGGTAATCGATAATCTTCCGGATGTCCAGGATATCAATGTCCTGCTCGAGGCGATCAGTGTGATCGGAGCCAGAGTTGACAGGATCAGCCGCCATAAAGTGGCTATCAATGGTTCTATGATCGGTCAGGTAAGTGTAGATTACGAGTTTATTAAGAAAATCAGAGCTTCCTACTATCTGTTGGGAGCACTTCTTGGAAAATATAAAAGAGCAGAAGTACCGCTTCCGGGCGGATGCAACATCGGCAGCAGACCGATCGACCTGCATCTGAAAGGATTCAAAGCACTGGGAGCGACAACGAGCATCCGAAACGGTTCCATCGTTGCAGAGGCAGAAAAGCTGAAAGGAACACATATTTATTTAGATATGGTTTCCGTAGGTGCGACGATCAACATCATGATGGCAGCATCTATGGCAGAGGGATACACGATCATTGAGAATTCAGCACGTGAGCCGCACGTTGTCGATGTGGCGAACTTCCTGAACAGCATGGGTGCCAATATCAAAGGTGCCGGTACCGATGTGATCCGTATCCGCGGTGTTCAGAAGCTTCACAGGGCAGAGTATTCCATTATTCCTGACCAGATCGAAGCCGGAACCTTTATGTTTGCAGCAGCAGCGACCAGAGGCGATGTCATGGTTAAAAATGTCATCCCGAAACATCTGGAAGCAACGACAGCAAAGCTTGTCGAGATCGGCTGTGAGGTAGAAGAATTTGACGATGCTGTGCGTGTGGTAGCATCCAAACGTTTAAATAGCACAAACGTCAAAACACTGCCGTATCCGGGGTATCCGACCGACATGCAGCCGCAGATCGTAGTTGCCCTGGCTCTGGCACACGGTACCAGTATCGTGACAGAGAGCATTTTTGAGAATCGTTTCAAATATGTGGACGAGCTTACCAGAATGGGTGCGACGATTAAAGTAGAAGGCAATTCTGCTATTATCTACGGAACCGATGGGTTTACAGGAGCAAGAGTCAGTGCACCGGATCTGAGAGCCGGAGCAGCACTGGTGATCGCCGGACTGGCAGCAGAAGGTGTCACCGTTGTCGATGATATTGTCTATATTCAGCGTGGATATGAGTGTTTTGAAGACAAGCTCCGCAGCCTTGGTGCTGAGATTGAACGAGTTAGCACCGAAAAGGAAATTCAGAAATTCAAACTGAGAGTTGGTTGAAAATTAAATAGCTTCTCTTATTCAGAGTGATGGAGATACATAGGATCTGTGAAGTCACGGCAACCCCTTAAAGGAAGGTGCCAACCTGAGCGAGTATTCGAACAATAAGAGGATTGAACTTATCATTGGAATAAGAGGTCCGCTTTTTGTGGACCTTTTTTCGTTCTACAGAAAACCATTCTGTGGGATTATAAAAAGAAACCATGTAGTTTCATATTATCAGGAACTATAAAATTACCGATGTCAGAATCGTAAAAATTCCATACAGTTCAAAGGCATCATACATTCATTTATTAAAAAAGGAGAGACAAATGGAGAAATTATTATTTACATCCGAGTCTGTAACAGAAGGACATCCGGACAAAATGTGCGACGCGATTTCTGATGCGATTCTGGACGCACTGCTTGAGCAGGATCCGATGAGCCGTGCTGACGTTGGCCTGCGCCATACCCAGCAGGGCGGCGGCATCACCAATGCTGTGGGTGGCTGCAATGACGGAGATAATTTTTAATTCGCGTGGTTTTAGCTGTAATGTACTCATTATGCACACCCATCTATATGATTTTATATATAATATTATATAAACCGCAGCGTTGCATTGGCAATTTTGTAACCATTATTATGCGCCTCGCTTGTTTGGCATATATATGGATTACATGGAAAGACTATTAAATACAATTTACTGATCGCTGCCACGTTATTTGCATCAACGTCTGCCATGGCCGGTGAATTTTCACTTGGTGCGGGGGCTGTATTTAATGAGTCTCCTTACAAAGGCTATAACGAAAATACGACCGCAGTACCGTTGATTAGCTACGAAGGCGATCGTTTCTACGTTCGTCAGACCACGGGCGGATGGATCCTGTGGAAAGATGCAAAAAATGAATTGAGCCTGACCGCAACGTGGATGCCGCTGCATTTCGACCCTGACGATAACGACGATCATCAGATGAAGCAGCTGGATGAGCGTAAAGCGTCCGCCTTCCTCGGTGGGGCGTACTACCGCCACGAAAGCTGGGGGTCGCTGAAAGTGGCGGTCTCTGGTGATGCCACGGATGAAAGCGGCGGCGTGATCGGCGAAGTATCGTACTTCCGTCCGATCAAAATGGAGCGCCTGACCCTGACGCCTTCCGTAGGTGTGTTCTACAGCGACGAAAGCTATAACGACTACTACTACGGCGTATCCGGCAGCGAGTCTCGCCGCTCCGGACTGGATCAATACACCGCCGGCGACAGCTGGACGCCATACGTTGGCCTGGCGGCTAAATATCAGTTAACCCAGAAGCTGTATCTTAACGCCAGCGCGGTCTACACCGTGTTGCCTGACGACGTGAAGAATAGCCCGATGATCGACCGCGACGACAGCTTCGCGCTGATGACCGGCCTGACCTGGCGTTTCTGATGCGGTAAAGCCGGGTGGCGGCGTTGCCTTACCCGGCCTACGATCTTGCCTGCAGTGCTGTTCCTTAAAGCCCATCTCAATGCTCGATCACTGCCCGTAGTAGGCATTCGCCCCGTGCTTACGCAGATAATGCTTGTCGAGCAGCTCCTGCTGCATAACCGGTAGCTGCGGTGCGAGCTGGCGTGAGAACAGGCCCATGTACGCGCACTCTTCCAGCACAACGGCATTGTGAACCGCATCGGCCGCGTCTTTACCCCAGGCGAACGGGCCGTGGGAATGGACCAGCACCGCCGGGATCTGCATCGGGCTGAGATCGCGCTCCTCGAAAGTTTTGATGATCACTTCACCCGTCTGGTATTCGTATTCCCCGGCAATTTCTGCCGAGGTCATCAGGCGCGTGCAGGGGATGGTTCCGTAGAAATAGTCCGCGTGCGTGGTACCCCAGGCCGGTAAATCC
>OGWY01002358.1_pt1 | contig 13668 bp, 2 predicted proteins | sample 1576121 | NCBI WGS metagenome assembly OGWY01 (sample SAMEA3541543, study PRJEB24748) | human gut metagenome | biome: human gut; feature: human-associated habitat; material: faeces | place: China | collected 2012 | reverse complement strand
GCTGATTTTGAAATGCCGGTTTCCTGCGCCAGTTCTTCCAGATTTAAGCCCCGTTTATCAACTGCAGAGCTATGAGCTGTTCCTGCTGATATATCTATTATATTTGTTAAAAATCCTTGGCCATCTTCCGAAAGTACTTTAACAGCATATGTACTATTATCATTAGAATTTTGTCCTAATTGACCATAATTATTTAATCCCCATGTATATACATCACCATTAGAAGTCATTGCCAACATATGACTATCACCAGCAGAAATTTTAATTATATTTGTTAAATATGTATTTTCTGATGTTTTAACTTGAGTTAAATCTGCTGTATAATCTAATGTTCCATTTCCTAATTGACCTCTTGAATTAAGACCAGACATCCATACTGTTCCATCATTTTTTAGTACTGCTGTATAACTATTTCCTTGAACAATCATTGGTGTTGCAATACTATTTTCACTATTATTTGTAACATTAATTGTTGCTTGTGCTCTATATCCATGTAAATCTTCTGTAACAATTATTGTTGTTGTACCTATTTTCTTTGCAATCACATTTCCAGCCTTATCTACAGTTGCAATATTCTCATTTGTACTCTTCCATGTTAAATTTCCATATTCAGGAGCCTTAGCAAATAAATTAAAGTTTTCAACAGTTCTTACACTTAATTTTTTACCACTTCCCAATTTTATAGTTGAAATTTTATCTGTTACTTCTAAATAGCTTGTTCTAACATCTTCAATATATGATCTAGTTTCATATTTTCCACCATCTAAAAGTTGACCATTATTTGATTTACCACAAGATAAAATACTTCCATCTTCTCTAATCATATAATTTGTATATGCAGGTTCTGAATTAGAAAATAGTCCTATAATCTTTGGCTCTAATTCATTATAATATCTTCGTAAACATTTAGTAGGCAAATTTACATTCGAAGATGTGATAATTCCTAATTGACTATAATTATTTAGTCCCCATGCATATGCTGTTCCATCGCTTGTAACAGCAAAGCTAGATTCATATGCTGTACCTATGTCTACAACATCTGTTAAATAATCTGTAGAATTTAACTTAACCTGAACAGCAGTTGTTCTTACATAATTTGCATTACTTGATGATGTGCTTGATACACCAATTCCTAATTGACCATATCTATTTAATCCCCAAGCCCATACTGTTCCGTCATTTTTTAAAACAAGTGTTATATAACATCCTGTAGCAACTTTTTTTACATCAGTTACATTTTTTGCTTGTACTGGTAGTGATCTTTGAGTTCTTGCACCATCTCCCATTTGTGCTGATGCGCCAGCTCCCCAAGACCATACTGTTCCATCATTTTTTACTACTGATACATATGCTGCACCAGCACTAACTTGAACAACATCTTTTAAATAATCATTTCCAGTTGAATCTAATACTTGTATTGCATATGCAGAAGATGTTTTAGTATTATTTCCTAATTGACCATAATCATTACTTCCCCATGTAAACACAGTTCCATCCGCTCTTACAGCTATTGCATGATTTCTTGATGCAGAAATACCTACTATTCCTGATAATTTATTGCCATTATAATCCATTACAAATACTGGTTTTCTTGAAATTTCTCCAATATTTCCTAATTGACCATCATTATTTAGTCCCCATGCAACAACATTTCCATTTTTCAAAAGTGCTATTGAAAAATAAGTTCCTGAAGCAATATCTACTACATCAGATAAATATTTGCTACCATTTACACCAGAAACTTGAATTGGATTTTCAGTTTCACTAGTTAAAACTCCTCCATCACCAAGTTGACCATATGTATTATCACCCCAAGACCATACTGTTCCATCATTTTTCAATGCAATTGTATGATTGACTCCTGCAGAAATTTTGTATATATTTGAATTTCTTTCTCCAACAATAATTTGAGCAATAGTTTCAATATTAGTTGTTATATCAGTTATTTTTACTCCTGTCTTTCCATCAGAAATTCCTTTAATTACACCATTATTATCTACTTCAACAATATCTGTATTTAAACTTTCAAATTTTAAATTTTCTTTACTTACAGTATAATTTTTATTTATCTTTAAATTAAATCCTATATTTGATTTAACATCTAATGTTTTCGTTTCATTTCTATTTAATTGATATAGCTCTTCAACATATAAATTTTTAAAATCAATTTTTGTTATTACATTACTACTTGCATATGTTAAATTTGCATGTTGTCCACTAGTTCCAAGACCAGTTATACCAACAGTTCCATCATCAAAGGCAAATCCATATGTTGTTCCTGTTGAACGTCCAAGAGATACAACATCTTTTAATGCCTCTGTTTTGGTTTCATTTTTTACAACTGTAAATACTTTTGATGTAGTAGTTGATGCTATTGATAATTCACCTGTTTTATTTAAGCCTGTAGCATATACATTTCCAGCTCTGTCTTCAATATAAGTTGAAGTTGGTCCTGTACCAATATTTGAAATATTTTCCATAATGCCACTATTTGCTAATCCCTTTAAATCAATCGGTGCTGTTTGATTTTTTGTTGTATTATTTCCCAATTGATAATTGTTATTATATCCCCAAATATATGCCGTAGCATCCTCTTTCAAAGCAATTGTATGATGTCTTCCAGATGCAACTCTGACTATTCCTGTTAACACTCCATTTCTTTCACTATTTATAGATTGAACAAGCTCTGCTTTATTTGTAGTAGTTCCATCTGCCAATTGTCCAACATTATTATAACCAGTCCCCCAAACAGTTCCATCACCTTTTAAAACTATAGTCGAATAATATCCACCTTGTGCCTGAATAACATTGTAACTATCATGCATTTTTGTTGGTAATACTCTAGCAGTTGCAGAATTTATTCCTAAACCATAATATCCATTATAACCCCATCCATATACAGTTTTATCTTTCATAACAGCTATTGAAAAATCATATCCTGCAGATATATCAACAACATCTTTTAAAAATTCTTCTCCTGTACTATCTAAAACCTGTATTGCATATGATGAGTTAACTTTTGTATTATTTCCCAATTGACCATTTGAATTCAATCCCCATGCCCAAACAGTTCCATCTTTCTTTAAAGCAATTACATGTTGTTCTCCAACTTCAATTTTTCTTATATCAGTTAAATATGTATCTCTATCAATCTTTACTTGTGTTGGTATGTTTATATCCATATTTGAAGCAATTCCAGTTACGCCATTTTCAGCAGCACCAGATGTCCAAACAGTTCCATCTTCTTTCAACATTGCAGTAAATGTTGTACCACTTAAAACCTGTGGAATAGCAATTGCTCCTTCTGATATAACATTAATTATAGATTCTGCCTTATAGCCACTTGTTTCATCTTCTGCAATAATTGTTACATAACCACTTGATTTTGCAGTCACTTTACCTGAATCATCAACTGTTGCTATATTTGAATCTGATGATTTATATTTTATATTTCCAATAGTCGCTTTAAAATCATTTATATAAAATCCATTAATTACTTCAACTGATAAATTTAATGTCTTCCCAATTTCCAAATATTCCTGATTATTACTTAAACTTAAATATGATTCACTAATTTTATCTGAATAATTGATCGCACTAACATGATCACTCAAAAATTCATATGCCCCTGCGTAACCATTAGCATAAATATTACCTTCTTCATCAAAAAACATATTTGTAGAAGTATTTTGTCCATCTTGTAATTTTAAAATTTTAGGTAACTGACTACTATTTTTTCCAACTACTTTTGAAGCAACTTTTTGATTTGTTACATTTCCATTTCCAATTTCACCTGATGTATTAAGACCCCATCCATAAAGCTCTCCATCAGAATTTAATGCAAAACTCGTTTCATAATTTGATGCAATATCAACTATATTTTCAAGATTTAAAACTTGAACTGGAGTTACTTTTTTATAAGCTGCATTTGATGTAGATGTCGAAGATGTATTTATACCTAAATTTCCATATCTATTTATACCCCAAGACCATACTGTTTTATCGTCTTTTAATGCTAATGTTTGTAAACCCCCAGCATCAACTTTTGTAACATTAGTAATTCCAATTTTTACAGGAATATATGAAGTTACACCACCACCATTTCCAAGTTGACCACTTGTTCCAAATCCCCAAGTGTACACTTCTCCATCATTTGTTAAAGCAACAGAAAAATCATGTCCTCCAGATACTTGTTTAATATTATCTAATTCACCAATCTCTGTTGATTCTGTTCCATCTTCAGATGTTACTACATTTTTCTGTTTTACTTTTTGTGCTACAACTCTTTTATAATCAGCATTACTTGCAGTTGTATTTCCAACATTCAAACCAAGTTGTCTTTAATCCCCATGAATATACAGTTCCATCATTTGAAACAGCTAAACCATGGAATGAACCTGCTGAAATTTGTTTTATATTTTCTATATCTTTTCCATTTTCATCTTGAACATACACAGGAACACCAGATGAATCTGTTGTATTATTACCCAATTGGCCATATGTATTTTGACCCCATGCTAAAACTTTTCCATCATCTGTTAAAGCCATTGCAAAACTTTCACCTGCTGAAATTTGTTTTATATTGCTTAATTTTCCTTCGCCATTTACTCCTAAAACTTGATTAGGTCGTGAAATTTTTTCATTTGCAATATTTCCATTTCCAAGTTGCCCATATGAATTATTACCCCAACTCCATACTGTTCCATCTGGTTTCAATGCTAACTCAAATAAATTTCCAGATGCTATTTGAGCATTATTAATATCGTATTCAGAAGTACTATTTACACTAAAATTAGATTCAGAAGAGCTCATTGAAACAGTGCTAGATTTTTCACTATCACTGTCATTTGATATAAAATTAGTTTCACTTGTTTGATCAACAGAACTTGTTTCTCCAACAAATATTTTTGAAACATCAAAATTTTCAATTTTCCCATTAAATTTTGCCATAGCAAAACAGCCTGAAATTATTGCAACAATAATCAGACTAAAAAGTAAAACTTTTTGCTTAACCTCTCTCTTAAATTTTTTGCTCATCTTCATCTAAAATCTTCTCCCTTGCTCAAATATTTAGTATAGCTAATTTATAATATATTTAATAAAAATTTATCAAATCTTAAAATATCAATATAAATATACATATCTACTACGGATATCTATATTAAAGACATATATTTCACTTTTATATCATTTCAATTACTTTTTCGTTACAATTCGACATTTTAATTTTCATTAGGGACATAATGAATAGAGCAAAAAAACGCACACTAAAAAACTATCCATTTCTGCATAGCTCTTTAGTGTGCATTTTCCGTAGATTTATTTAACTGGCACACTATTTATTCTTGAAATTTGACCTCCCTTAACTTTTATTTCAAGAGTATTTTGTTTTGATTTAATATAAAAATATTCATCTTCATCTCTTAAAATTTTTAAGCATGAAACATCATTTTCACTTAAATCATTTTCGCCTAGCTTTTTAAACTGTTTAATAGCAAGCTTTTTTGCATTATCCTCTGATATTTCAGAGCCCTCTTTTGTGTTTGATTGTATAACTTCAACACCATCTAACATTATTTTTTCTTTCTTTTCTGGCATAAACACTATTACAAGTGAAACTACAATAATAACAACGCAAGAAATTATAGCAATATTATACAAAGTCAAACTTTTTTTGAATTTTTTACTTAGCTTCATAATACTTCTCCTTCGCCATTTCCTTAGGCTTTCTGTTTTTGGGTTCACTTAATAAACCTCAAAATGCGGATTTTTTTATCCATTTTTAGGCTTTTTTTTATTTTTAATACGTTTTATTTATATTATTTTATATTTTTTTATAAACCTTTTTTTAGGGTTCACTTAATAAACCTTAAATTACGGCTTTTTTTACCCCAATTTAGGTTGAATTTATATATTTTTTCACATTTCTAGTATAATTTTTAATATTATGTTATTTACAATCCCCTAATAGTTCTATCCGTGTGCAAAGATTAAACTATTAGGAAGATTGTATGCACACTAATAACATATATCTTTTAAAACTTTATTTAATAATTATAATTACTTTAGACCTCAATTTTATTTAATAATTATAATTATTTTATGACCTCAATTCTATTTATTACTGAATTATCTAAATTAATCTCGAAAGGCTTATCTGCGTAGTGAATTTTGTATTTAAATACTCTATTTTTGTAATTTATTTCAATAATCTTGCCATCCAATTTTTTACTTATTGAATCATTAAATACTACCTTTACCTTATTATCATAAGTATCCTTATCTAGGTATTGATCAATATCTAATTTTAGATTATTCTTACTTACCTTATCTAATCCTCCAAGTACAAATTCGCCATCTTCTTCTATCAATATTCTAACATTTCGTTTGAATACAATTATTAAAATTAGTATTCCAAGGGCAATTGCTGCTATAATAGCTGCTATTGACTTTTTATTTATACCTTTATTTCTTTCAATATCTTTATCTTCTTGTTTTTTATCATCTTTCGTATTATTCTTTGGTACTTCTTTATTATCTTCTTCTTTTGTATTTTCTTTAGGCTTTGTATTTTGATTTTCTTGTACATTATCATTTGTTATTTGATTATCTTTTGTTTCTTCTTGATTTGGTATATTAGCTTCCTCATTATTGTTATTATTTGTTTTATTATGATGTCTATTTATATTTGTATTATCTTTTGTATTACTATCCTTTGTACTATTTTTCTTTGGTAATACATTAACTATAAAGTTTGTTGTAAATCCACCATAACTTACTTTAATAACTTGTGTTCCAGCATTTTTAGGATTATATCCTGAAATCATATCGCTTGTTACAGGTATTACTGTAATTCCACTTGATTTAACAACTGTAATTGTTGCTCCAGATACATCTAAATTTGCTCCTAAATCGTAATTTGTTTTGTTAGGTTGGGTATTCATTGAAATACCTTTTATTGAGTCTTTAACACTAATTGTGAAACTATTTGACTTACCATCATATGTAACTGTAATCTTTTGTGAACCTACTTTAGTATTATCAAATCCTGATATCATAGAAGCTGTCATATTAGTACTTTCTTTAATTGCTCCACTTGCCATTTTAGTAGTAACTTTACCACCAGTTAAGTCTAGGCTCTCTCCATATTCGTAATTTCTCTTAGTAGGAGGTGTTATAAATAAACTATTTAATTCATAATCCTCTACTGTAACGGGGAATGTTTGAGATAATCCGTCATATGTTACTGTTAAAGTTTGAGTTCCTAGCTTATTAGAATTGTATCCTGTTACCATGCTTGATGTCATACTAATAATTTCAGTTTCTCCACTTTCTTTAGTAATTTCTATTGTTCCACCTGTTAGATCTAATTTTTGTCCATATAAGTATTTTACTTTATTTGGTAATGTTTTTATAACCATACTATTTGTTAAATCTTGAACTGTTATCCCAAATGTTTTTGTGTATCCTTGATATGAAACTGTTAGGGTTTTAGCCCCTATACTTGTACTATCAAATCCTGTAATCATAGCACTTGTCATTGCAACTGGGGATGTTGCAGTTTCACTTGCCATTACAGCCCTTACTGTACCTCCACTTAAATCAATTGTTTCATTTAACTTGTACACAAGCTTTGTTGGTTCAACAATTTCAATATCTTTTACATAGTCTTTTACATTGACCTTATATTGTACTGTTTTACCCTTATATGTAATTATTAATATCTGCTCTCCTAATTGGTTTGGATTAAATCCAGTTACCATACTAGGAGTTACAGTTACATACTGTTTATTTCCACTAGAACTTGTTACTTCAAGCTGTAATCCTGCTACATCTAGTGATTCTCCATATTTATATTCAGTCTTTGGAGTACCAATTAATGTTACTGATTGAACATTATCTTCAACTGTTACTCCAAATTGTTTAGTAATTCCTTCATAAGTTACATTTATAGTCTGACTTCCAGCTTTTGTTTTATCATATCCACTTATGCTTACACTACTATCTGAAAGCGCTACATCTATTTTTGTTCCACTAGCCATTACTTTTTCAATCTTACCACCTGTTAAATCAAGCTCTTCACCGCATTCGTATACTAATTTTGTAGGCGGTGTTAATATAATACCTGTTACATAGTCTTCGACTGTAATTTCATATTCTAGTGTTTTTCCACCATATAATATTTGTAATTTTCTTGTTCCTAATTTAGTAGAATCAAATTCACTTCCATCTAGCTCTTTTATCATATCGTTTGTAATATTTATAGTTTGTACTCCGCTATCTTTTACTACTTCAATTTGTCCACCTGTTACATTTAATGGTTCACCATATTTGTAATTTGTTGGTGGCGTAGTTTTAAGTGATATTGATTGTACATTGTCAGTTACATTTACTAAATAATCTGTTGTTTTTGTTATTCCGTTTTCTGTATAATCTACAGTTAATTTTAAATCTTTCGATTCTTGTGTATTATCAAATCCTGAAACTGTTACTTTAGGTGAACTCATTGTAACTATTTCTGTTCCTACAGCTCTTGTTACAAGTAGCTCTCCTGTTGTAATATCTAATGTTTCATTAACCTTATACTCTGTTTGTGGTAAAGTTTTTATAGTTATTGATTTGACATCATTTATTATTGTTATTGGATAATTTACTGTTCCAGTTTGTCCATCTTTTGAATATTCTATTTTCAATGTTTTATCCACTTTTTGTGTTCCATCATAACTTGCTGGACTCATATTTAATGGACTTCCATCACTTTCTGTTATTGTTGCTTTATTTATATCTAATGTTCCTGATGTTCCATCTTCATATGTTAAATTTATTTCTCCACCTGTTAAGTCTAAACTATCTCCGTGATTATATGTTGTTTTTGTTGGTGGTGTTATTGTTATTCCTGATACTGTATTCATTAATGTTACTTGTAAACTTGCTGTGAAGTTATCTCCGTTTGTATAACTATTTGAATCATTATCTGTATATGTTATTGTTAAATTTTGTGCTGTTGTTGTTGCTTTGTTATATCCACTTACCATACTTTCTGCTAGAGCTATTGGGGATTGTGCTCCTGCTTTTGCGTATGTTACTGTGTATTTTATGTTATTATCTGTTATTAACTTTGATAATTCATCATTATATGTTCCTGTTACACTACTTGGATTTACTTCAATTTTTGTAACATAATCTTTTACTGTTACATCAAATGTTGTTGTCTGTCCTCCGTATGTTATTGTTACTGTTTGTTTTCCAAGTTTTGTTTTATCATATCCACTTATCATTGAACTTGTTACATTTTCTGTAGTTGTTCCACTACCTTTTGTTACAGCTATTGTAACTCCACTCAAGTCAAGCGCCTCTCCATATTTTACAGTACTTGGATTTGTTCCATTTAAACTAATTGATTTTACTGTATCTGTAACGCTTACTGTATAATCTGCTGTTTTTGTAATTTCATTTTCTGTATAACTAATTGTTAATGATAAATTTTTATTTTCTTTTGAACTGTCAAATCCTGTTACCATATCTGGTGTTACAGTTATAACTTCCGTTGTTCCCATTGCTCTTGTTATTGATATACTTAAACCTGTAACATCCAATGTATCTCCAATATTGTATGTTATCTTTGTTGCTGGATCATGTACTGCTATTGATTTGATATCATTTATTATTGTTATCGGATAATTTACAGTTCCTGTCTGTCCATCTTTTGAATATTCTATTTTCAATGTTTTATCCACTTTTTGTTCTTTGCCATAACTTGCTGGACTCATATTTAATGGACTTCCATCACTTTCTGTTATTGTTGCTTTATTTATATCTAATGTTCCTGATGTTCCATCTTCATATGTTAAATTTATTTCTCCACCTGTTAAGTCTAAACTATCTCCGTGATTATATGTTGTTTTTGTTGGTGGTGTTATTGTTATTCCTGATACTGTATTCATTAATGTTACTTGTAAACTTGCTGTGAAGTTATCTCCGTTTGTATAACTATTTGAATCATTATCTGTATATGTTATTGTTAAATTTTGTGCTGTTGTTGTTGCTTTGTTATATCCACTTACCATACTTTCTGCTAGAGCTATTGGGGATTGTGCTCCTGCTTTTGCGTATGTTACTGTGTATTTTATGTTATTATCTGTTATTAACTTTGATAATTCATCATTATATGTTCCTGTTACACTACTTGGATTTACTTCAATTTTTGTAACATAATCTTTTACTGTTACATCAAATGTTGTTGTTTGTCCTCCGTATGTTATTGTTACTGTTTGCTTTCCAATTTTGGTTTTGTCATATCCACTTATCATTGAATCAGTTACTGTTTCTTGTGTTGTTCCACTTCCCTTTGTTACATCTAATTTAATTTTACTTAAATCCAACTCTTCTCCGTATTTTACTTCACTTTGTGGTGTTCCATTTATTGTTATTGATTTTACTGAGTCAACTACACTTACTTCATATGTTGCTGTTTTTGTAATTCCATTTTCTGTATAACTAATTGTTAATGATAAATTTGTATTTTCTTTTGAACTGTCAAATCCTGTTACCATATCTGGTGTTACAGTTACAACTTTTGGTGTTCCTGTTGCTCTTGTTACTAATATACTTAAACCTGTAACATCCAATGTATCTCCAATATTGTATGTTGTCTTTGTTGCTGGATCTTGTACTGCTATTGATTTGACATCATTTATTATTGTTATTGGATAGTCTATACTTTTTGTAACTCCACCTTCTGAATATTCAATTGTCAATTTTTTATTTACTTTTTGTGTATCATCATCATAGCTTGTTGGGCTCATATCTACTGCACCAGAGCCTTCTTTGATCATACTTGATGTCATTGTTACATTATTAGTAGTTCCACTTGCATAATGAACTGTAATTGTTCCATCTAAAGCAAGAGCTTCACCATGATTATATACATTTTTACTTGGTGCAACTATGTCAATACTTGTCACATTATCAATAACATCATATGTGTATGTAGTTGTCTTTAAATTACCAAATTCATCTGTATATGTTATAGTAGCATTTTTTCCTGTTCCAGCTACTGTTGTATCTAAACCTGAAACCATTGAATCGTCAATATTTATTGATTCTGTATTTCCTGCTTTTCTTGTTACTTTAATTGTTCCACCAACACCTGTTGTTGCTTCATTTAACTTATAGCTTTGTTTTGGTGTGTTTTCAATTGCTATTGAATCTATTGGGTTTTGTAATGTTATGTCATAATTCGTTGTTTTACCTCTATATGTAACCAATAAATTTTTTACTAAATTATTATTTGTGTATTTAGAATATTTTGGTTCCATATCTACTTCAGAGCCATCGCTTTCAGTAACAACTGCTTGATTTAAATTAATAACCTCACTGTTACCAGATTTATAAACTATTTTAAGCTCTCCAGCACTTTCATCAAATGTATCTCCATGATTAAATATTGTTTTTGGATTTTTAGAAATTGATATACTTGCAGTTTCATCTTTTATATAAACATCAAATGAAGTATCAAAAATTTTACCATTACTTGTATATGAAACTTTTATTGTTTTAGTTGCAGTTTTACTTACAAAACTACTTGCTGATGGCGACATATTTATAGTACTTCCATCTTGCTCTGTTAAAGTAACTCCTGAGGCTTCCATTGAAATGTTTGACTGTGCACCACTAATATAATTTATGTTAATTTGTCCCCCAGTCGCTGAAAAAGCTTCTCCATATTTATATGTAACTTTTGATGGTTTATATAAAACCGATATATCTTTTATTACATCATTTATAGTAATTACTTGAGTGGCTGTTGCTGGTAATTTATCAAATACATTTGAACTACTATCTAATTTAATTGTCAATGTTTCATTATATTTATGATTTACATTAAATAACGATCCTGCTGGTTTTTGTACATATCCTGTTACCATTCCAGCAGTAATTGTTTTAGGTGAACTTGAACTGCCATCTGCATATACTTCAACATATTTTCCATTTGATATAACATCATCAAGTGATGTGCCATAATCAAATTCTGTTTTAGTAAATGCTGTTGTAATTCCTGTTATATAATTTACTAATTGTATATCAACAGTATTTGTTGAATTTATAGTTCCATATTTTACTGGCAATGATTGTTTTGCAAGTTTTGTTGGATTATATCCACTTGTATCTATTGCAAGAGAACTTGCGCCTACAGTAAACGAGCCACCTCCGCTTGTTGTAATTGTTGCAACAAGACCACTGTAATTTAATGCACCTGCAGAAGTTCCATATTTATTTTGTGCTGTTGGTTGAGTCGTTATTGAAACTCCTGATACTGTATCATTTACAACTATATTTAAATCTGCAGTTTTTCCTTCATATGTCAATGTAATTTTTTGATTTCCGGCAGTTAAGCCATTACCTCCAGCTATCACCCATCTATCTGATGCTGGTATTGAACTTATACTTGCTGTTGTCGAACTTGCAGTAACTTTTGAATCATCAGCTGAAATTGGTGTAAGAGTTTTTCCACTTTTAGTTACTGGTGTAATTTCTCCTCCAGCTAAACTAATTGTATCACCATCATCATATGTAACATTTGTTGGTTGTTTTGTTATCGAAATGCTAGATACTGGATCAGTTACAGTTAATGTCATATCTGTTGTTAAAGACTTATATGTAAATGTTACTTTCTTATTATCTACATCCGCTTTTGTCTTATCAACTGTAATTTCTCCTGTTGCAATTTCACTTGCTATATTTAATGTATCTTCTAATGTATTTCCTGATGAATCCTTATATGTTGCTGTAAGTTGTCCTCCAGAAAAATCTATTGTATCACCATGTTCATAGTTCATTTTTGTTAAATTAGTTTTCTTCGAAATACTATCTAATACATAATAATCAAAATCTATTGTTTCACCATCATATGTTAATGTTGTCTTCTTTGTTGTATTATTTGCTGTTGTTGAATCAAGAGTTATTTTTCCAGATGTTATTGCATCTGATACTGTTACATCTTCTGAACTTCCATCATCATATGATGCTGTCAATATTGCCCCTGTAAAATCTAATGTTTCTGTATTGTAATATTTATTTTTTGTTGGCTGAGATTTAAATGAAATATTATTTATTTTCTTTGCACCAGCTGAAAAGCCTTTAAATAATAAATAATCCTTACCATTCACATAATATGCTCCACCATCATATGCAAGCATAATATCATCTGGATCTCCAATTGAAAAAACATCTGTTGTAATATCTTCCATTGTTTTTCCATCTGCCAATTTAAATGTTAATGTTGCAATTACAGTTTCATCTGCCATTGTTTTTGTAGTAGCTCCATCTATTCTGAATGTACAACTGCTTGTATCTATTCCTGTAGCTGGAGATGTATCAAAATATATTCCATCTGAAGCCCAATCTTCCATGTCTGTTGGCTCTTGTAACTCCCAAATAGGTCTTTTATTTGTTCCTATATTAACTTCTACTATTGGAGATAAAATACTTTTATCATATTTTAATTTTATATTTCCCGCATTTAATCCAGTTACAGTTGTTCCATTTTTTATTATAATATCCATTGTAACTATTCTTGTTCCAGAATATGTTTCTATGGTATCAGTATCTGGATCAAAATCACCAGTTTGGCGCGTTCGAGTGCATCTTTGGCTTGCGCTGTCTTGT
>OGWY01002354.1_pt1 | contig 13677 bp, 10 predicted proteins | sample 1576121 | NCBI WGS metagenome assembly OGWY01 (sample SAMEA3541543, study PRJEB24748) | human gut metagenome | biome: human gut; feature: human-associated habitat; material: faeces | place: China | collected 2012 | reverse complement strand
CCATCCTGCAAATATTTATCAAATAAATTTGCTAACTCTTCCTCCGCATAATTAATGTTTTGATCATACTTAATACGATAAAAATGCGCATCACTTAGTCTATATACAGCTCGGGAATTAAGTAATATTATATGATTATATTCTTCATAATATCTTGGGTGTAGCAAATTATGGTTGTAAATATCAACTATAATCGATAAAATATCAATCTTTTCATTTGTTGTATCACGACTTTCATCTATTACTTTCAACCTTGAAAATAAAAATTCTAAAATGCAGTCATGTTGCCTAGGCTCATTATTTTGAATTACCATCTCAATTATTAATCTTGCCAATTCATCATAATTAGAGTCACCAATCCATTCTCCCAGCAATTTTGTCAGTTCTGCATTATCATAAGTCTTACATATATAGAATGCTAAAAAATACTCATAAAACGTTTTGTGTGCAAAATCATATATATTTTCATCTTTTTCTTGAATTAATTCTGTTCTATCTACAAGATATTGAATAAAATTCCTAACTGCAACACTCCAGTTAATCCTATCTGTTACCCCTATTGCACTATAAACCGCATTTTCTAGCTCAGTAAAAGTAAATTTATAGCCAATGTCTTTCTTCAAATGTTCGAATTTATAATATGCTATCTGGGGGACCGTTAAGTTCATTGCAAGAATACTATTTGCTTTTCCTTCCAACTTAAAAGCCGCTTTAGTATTTTCTCTCTCCGTAAGAAATGTTTCTATACATTTACTATAAAACTCAATTCTTCTAGTGGGCAAATTTTTTTCAACATCAAAAATAACCAACGCCAATATTAATATAATTGGATTTGAGATTATAGAAGCACATCTTGCTCTTTTAATTTCTTTTTCAAATTTATTCCAAAAAGAGTCAAAATCTTCCTGTGTATCATAATACGAATTATACCAGTTTTTACTATATTGTCTTATTTGCTCCATGTTAAAGCTATTTATTTTAACATGAAGAAAAGTATCATCAAATCTATTTTTCAAATATCCTGCTTCTCTACTAGAAATTATAAATCTATTCAAATAATAAATATCGCAAAAAATGGCAATCTCATCCCTCACCTTATTTCTCGCTGCCAAATCAGGTATCTCATCCAGCGCGTCAAAAATCACGAGACACTTTCCTTTATTTAAGTAATCTGATAACACCGCTTGTATTTCTTCTGTATATCCCCCGGTAGCGTTTATTATACGCAGTTCGCATCCGATGGTATCCTGCACAGCCAGCGAGTTATAAGAATTATTGCCGCTCATCGGCAGACTCCAATACGACAGGGCGGCCACTTCAACCGCCGGCTCCCTTTCGAGCTTCTGCAGGATGCTCAGATATTTGTCCGCATTGGTCATGCTGCTGTCCCGGCTTTCACCGCCCGTAATCATTGAAAGCTGGTACACATGGTCTATGTTGTACCCCAACGGGCGATAGAACGTATACTTCAGGCATCCCAGCGAATCGCAGAGAAACCACATCACGATAAACACCAGAAACAGTTCTGCAAGCACCCATCCGTTACTACGGAGACGCGCCCGAATCATACGTAAGTTATGTACTATGAATTTCATAATCAATTTCGCTTTATTTATCGTTCAAAGAATCCACAATCGTGTGTCGTGCGGCAAGCCACGTAGGCAGGCCTGCGCTCAGCAGGTTGATGACCAGACAGAAAAGAAATGCCAGGCAAAACACCGTAGGGCTGAACAGTACCGACATGCTCAGGTCGAAATCGCCGGAAGTACCGATGTTCTGATTATTGGTGAACAGCCACGTACGCATGCCATACACTGCCAAATAGCTGAACACCAGCCCCACTGCTCCACCAATCAGGGTCAGTACGAGGTTTTCATTCAATATCTGCCTTATCAATACGCTGCGCGTCGCTCCGAATGCCTTACGTACGCCCAGCTCGCTGATGCGTTGCTGCATACGACTGTTGCTCAGGCCGCACAGGTTGAGCGACGGTACTAAAAGAACAATGAGCAATGCCAGAAGGTACTGTATGTACAACATCCGCAAATCCGGTCCTATGTTGGCCCACACATGATTGACATGCGCCACTATTTCATCGGGCTGCTCCATGATGTCCATCAGCATTTCAGTCTGTACGGCATTGATGTCTTTCACCCGTTTTGCTATTCCTTGCCTGATGGCCGGAATATCCCCGGAAGAACGTGCCAGCGCCACCACCGTATGCGATTGGGCATAACTCCGGACGGAAGTGACATCCTGCAAACTGGCAGGATACATGCGCCACACTTGCGCATAAGCATCCTTCGCAATGACCGAAACATCCTTTACCACCCCGCAAATACGCGCTTCGTTACGGTTCAGCAGCACCGTCTTGCCCACCGCATCCGTCGTGCCGAACAGTTCCCGCGCCACAGAAGCAACCACGACAATGGCGGACACATCGCCACCCCGGTCGGAATCATCAAATCCCCGTCCTGCAACAAACTGCATCCGGAACACTTTCCAGAATCCCGGGTCGGTTTCCATGGCATCCACTTTCACCGCATTGGTGCCGTCGGGCATAGAAACCAGGGCGACCGATGCCGGAACAAATGCCGTACAGGCCTCTACTTCGGACAATGGCTGCACACAGTCCTTCATGAAAGCCGGCGAACAGGCTGTATAATTATTCCAGCCTTTGTTTTCCTTACCCTGCAAATGCATCTTGCTTATATAGAGAGAGCGGCTGCGGTTCACTTCCGGCTCAATATCGGCATATTTCATCTGCCAAGTAATCACAATCGCCATAATCATGGTGATGGCAAATGCCGTACCCAATATGAATATGGTGCTCAGTAGAGGGTTCTGCCGTAAGAGTATAAAGGCTTGACGAATGGTCTGCATTTTAATTATGAATTTATGAATTACGGGAGTTATTCTACCTGACGGCCGTCGAAGAAGCGTACGGTGCGGCTGGTTTGTTTGGCTTGTTCTTCGTTATGGGTCACCATCACGATGGTGCGTCCGTCTTCTTTATTCAACTGATGGAGCAGTTCCATCACTTCCGCACCCATTTTGGAATCCAGGTTACCGGTGGGCTCATCGGCGAGTATTATCTCCGGATTACCGACGATGGCGCGTGCAATGGCAACACGCTGGCACTGACCGCCGGAGAGCTGTGTCGGCATGTGGCGCATACGGTGGCTCAGCCCCACCTTCTGCAACACCTCCTCTGCCAGACGGCGGCGTTCCTTGGCCGAAACCTTTCTATACAGCAAGGGCAACTCCACATTGTCCAGTACATTCAATGAGTTAATCAAATGGAAAGACTGGAACACGAATCCCAGCTTCCGGTTACGGAAAGCTGCCAGTTCTTTGTCTTTCATGCCGTCCACCTTAGTGCCGGCTATTTCAATCGTACCGCTGGTAGGCGCATCCAGCAGGCCCATAATGTTCAGTAAAGTAGATTTGCCGCAACCTGAAGGGCCCATAATACTCAAAAATTCTCCTTTGTTCACTTCGAGGTTTACATTCTCCAATGCTACGGTTTCAATTTCGTTAGTACGATAAATCTTATTGATGCCGGTCAACTTAATCATAATGGTAAGTATTTAATTGTTATTACTCTGTTTTCATTCAGTAAGAAAGGGGATCGGAAAATCCGTATCATTTCAGTTTCAGTTTATTCTTGTTCTTGTATTGGCTCATGTCGCTCACCACTACTTCATCGCCCGGTTGCAAACCGCCTACCACTTCTACAAATTCAAAGTTCGAGTCGCCCAACTGCACTTTACGCTTCACAATCTCCTTGTCGGAATTGCGGATAAACAGTTCATATTCCCCGCGTCCCACATAGTAAGAGGCATTGGCTATGCGCATCACATCCTCCTTCACTGCGTTCATCACATAGACATCTGTCTTCAAGCCCGAACGGAGGCGGCGGTTGTTATCCTCATTCAGCTGTACGGTAAAGGAGATAACGCCGTTTTTGGACAGCGGAGTGACACTGCTTACCGAGCCCTCCAGCTTTTCATTACCAATCTTTACAACGGCCTTGCCGCCGGCCGATACGCGATCGCCATACGTATCGGCTATCTCGCCCTCCACCTTGAAATGGCTCAAATCGGAGATGACGGCAATCTGCGAGCCCTCTGCCACCTGCGCACCGATCTGATTGTTGATATAGGTGAGAATAGCCTTCCGGGGCGAACGGATCTGCGCATCGTCCAATGTACGCTTCGTTTCGGCCAGCGTTTTCTTGAAAATACTGAAATCCAACTCCTGAACCTGATATTCCGCATTCAGCACTTCTTTCTCATTGGCATACTGCTGTTTCAGTTGTTCGTATTCCAGCTCCGCCACATTATAGCTCAGCTCCGCCTGACGCACCTTGTCGGTGGTGCCGGACCCGAGACTGTCAAGATATTGCTCATTGCGCAACTCCACTTTCTTGCGATTCAGTTGCATGGCAGCAACCTTCACTTTCATCTGCAAGTCATTCAGCTTGGTCATGTTCTCCAGCTTGAGCTGTTTCAGTTTGTAGCTGCGCATCTGTTCCTCGTCCAGTTTCTGCTTGTAGTCGGTCTCGGCGCTCTGCAAGTCCAGCTTCAGGATGGGCGTGCCTATGTCCACACTGTCTCCACCTTTCTTATATACTTCCAGGATGCGGGTACTGATGGGCGAATTGATGATCTCCTCGAAAGCCGGGACCACCTTTCCCGAAGCGCTCACGCTGACCTCGATCGTGCCCCGGCTCACCTGTGAGAACACGAGGTCTTTCTCTTTCACTCCGGTACGCATCAGCGAAATGAGCAGGCTGACGACAACGATGCCCGCAGCACCCATACCGCCATAACGAATGATTTTCTTATTACGTTCTTTGTTACGAACTTCTTTCGGAATTTCTCTATCCATATCTCTTGTTTTTTGTTTATCGGTTGATGTCTTCGCCGGCTGTCGCACCTCCGCCCCGTTCTGTTGCAGAAACGGACAACCAACGCTTCCCACCCTGATACTTGCGAAATTCGTGCCAAAAGCGTAAACCACTGAAAACAAGCATGAAGGCAAAAAAGAAGAGTGTCCGTTTTCGGACACTCTGTACATTTTCGGATAAATCCCTGACTTTTTTCGTGTATATGGATACCGGATTTCCCAATACGACTGAACGCACCTCCCAATACGACTGAAAGCATTTCCCTATACGACTGAATGAATGTCCCACAACGACGGAACAGAGTGGGACATCAACCATTCAACCAGTCAGCAAGTTACGGTTTTCATTCCGCCCGCCGTCCTGTTATCTCAAGCGCAATCTGTCTCCCACTTCCGGCACATATTCCGCATCTTTCCGATTCATCTTATACAGGTTCTTCAGGCGGATGCCGTACTTCTGCGAAATGGAGTGCATGGAGTCTCCGTCTCTCACGATATAAACGGTGTAGGGCTTGGCGGCTTTCTTGCGTTTTCCTTTCAGATAGATAATGTCGCCGGCCTCCAAAGTATAGTCTTTATGCAGGTCATTATATTTCACCAGTTTCCGCCAGCTGATGTCGAACTCCTTGCCCAAGAACTGGAAAGTGTCTCCGTCACGAGCCACAACATAGGCAATGTCATTGGCAATATACACCTGATGCGGATTGGCAAGCCAGGGCTTCTTCTTCAACTCCTTCTCCAGATTGCGGGCTTCCCGGTTGCTCAGGCCGCGCGTGTCATACTTATATAAGTCATAATCCTCGATAATGGTTATCAGGCGGTTGGCATAGGAAGGATCTGTGGCATATCCCGCTTTTTTCAGGCCGCGCGCCCACCCTCTGTAATCGGTGATTTTCAGTTTGAACAAGAAAGCATAGCGTGCACCGCGTTTCAGGAAAAGCGAATGGTCTTCATAAGAGTCTTTCGGATTGCGATAAGCGCGGAAACACTCGTTGCGTGCATCATCATCATGCCTCACACTGCGCCCGCGCCAGTTGCTGCCACATTTTATGCCGAAATGGTTGTTGCTTTTACGCGCCAGCGTGCTTTGTCCGGCACCACTTTCCAGCAACCCCTGCGCCAGTGTAATGCTGGCCGGTATCCGGTGTTCCCTCATCTGCTCTACGGCAAGGGGGGCATATTGTTTGATGTATTCATTGTAACGGGAGTTCCTGCGCTGCGCCTGCACAGCTACGGAAATGAGGAGAAGTGCTACGATAGCAGTCAGTCTGAAAATAGGTTTCATGCTTAAAAAGTTGATTTTGACACAAAAGTCTGCAAAAGAATTGAAAAAACCAATCTCTTTCCTATCTTTGTAACATTAATTACAATAAACTATTACTCTATGAAGGACCTGAACATACAAATTGCAATCAAGATATACGAATATGAAGAATTGAGTGCTGCCGACCGCGAGCTGATAGACGCCGCCTGCCAAGCCACCCACCGCAGCTATGCTCCCTATTCGCACTTCTCGGTAGGGGCAGCGGCACGCCTGTCCGACAATACAATCGTTACAGGAACCAATCAGGAGAATGCAGCCTATCCATCGGGACTTTGCGCGGAACGCACCACCTTGTTTTATGCCAACTCCCAGTACCCCGGCCAAGCCGTAGAGACTCTTGCCATAGCCGCCCGCAACGAGTGCGGAGAATTTCTGGAAGAGCCTATTCCGCCATGCGGGGCCTGCCGGCAGGTGATGCTCGAAACGGAAAAACGCTTCAAACATCCCATGCGTGTACTGCTGTTCGGGAAAACAGGCATCTATGAACTGGGCAGTGTAGGCGCATTGTTGCCGCTGTCGTTCGATGCATCATCCATGTTATAAACAGGAAGTCTCATTCCCTAACCTCAGCCTGTCCCCTTCCTCGGCCTGAGTGCTGCTTCCAAAGAAAAGACTGTTCTTTGCCGCCCGTTGAAACGGATTGGGCGGTGAGGACGAATCTGTCATACCACCCATAATTCTTAAAAAAATCAAAAACAGAACCGAAAACAAGTTTTTCCTGTAAAATCGGTAAAAACAAACGTAATCCATATACAAAAACTTACCATAAACTCCGTATTTTTGTAACGATAAAACTATTATGCTTATGTTACGTACTATCAGACTGACACTTGCAATTGTATTCTTTGCGCTCATCACACTTCTGTTCCTCGACTTTAGCGGAACACTGCATGGATATATGGGATGGATGGCAAAGATACAATTCCTCCCCGCACTACTCGCACTAAACGTAGGTGTAGTACTGCTGCTTGTTGTATTGACCTTACTGTTCGGACGCGTCTATTGCTCCGTAATCTGTCCTCTCGGTGTATTTCAGGATGTCATTTCCCGGTTTGCCGGCAAACGGAAGAAAAACCGTTTCCGCTATTCCCCCGCACGAAAATGGCTGCGCTATGGAATGTTGGCATTGTTTTTCGTTACCCTCGTTGCAGGCGTACGTTTCCATGCCGTCGCTTCGCTGCTTGAGCCATACAGCTCCTACGGGCGTATCGCTTCCAACCTTTTTGCTCCTGTCTATCAATGGGGTAACAACCTGCTGGCATACCTGGCGGAGCGGGCAGACAGCTATGCCTTCTACGAAACGGAGGTGTGGATGAAAAGCCTGTCCACCTTCATCATAGCCGCAATTACTTTTATCGTACTGTTCATCTTGGCATGGAGAGGCGGGCGCACCTACTGCAACACGATTTGCCCGGTGGGTACGGTGCTCGGTTTCCTCTCCAAATACTCCCTCTTCAAACCCGTCATAGACACCACGAAGTGCAACGGCTGCGGACTTTGCGCCCGCAACTGCAAGGCGTCCTGCATCAACTCCAAAGCCCACGAAATAGATTACAGCCGCTGCGTAGCGTGCATGGACTGTCTGGATAAATGCAAACAGGGAGCTATCACCTATACCCGCCGCCATAAGTCAAACACACACCGGACATCTGCCGGAGAAGAAACCGCTTCCGCCCAACCGGTCGACGATTCCCGGCGCGCTTTTCTCTCCGCAACGGCAATATTGGCCACAACAACCGCCCTAAAGGCGCAAGAGAAAAAAGTGGACGGCGGATTGGCAGCCATCGAAGAAAAGAAAATACCTGAACGCGCCACTGCCATCACTCCTCCGGGCTCAATGAGCGCCCGCAACTTTGCGCAACACTGTACGGCCTGCCAACTCTGCGTATCGGTATGTCCCAACCAAGTGCTGCGTCCTTCCTCCGACCTCACACGACTAATGCAACCGGAAATGTCCTACGAACGCGGCTATTGCCGGCCTGAGTGCACCAAGTGTGCGGAAGTGTGTCCGGCAGGCGCCATCCGCCCCATAACGAAAGCCGATAAATCGGCCATTCAGATAGGGCACGCCGTATGGATAAAGGAAAATTGCATCTGCATCACCGACGATGTGGAATGTGGCAACTGCGCCCGTCATTGTCCGGTTGGCGCAATACAAATGGTAGCTTCAGACCCCGAAAACCCGGAATCCAGAAAAATACCGGTTGTCAACACCGAGCGCTGCATCGGCTGCGGAGCATGTGAGAATCTTTGTCCGTCACGCCCGTTCAGCGCTATCTATGTGGAAGGGCATATCATGCACAGGACAGTGTAGGATGTAATAAAATGATAGGGTGATAAACAATGATAATCAATTATGGAAAAGAACAATAACAACAATAAAATAAACCGCCGGGATTTCTTCAAACTCGCCGGCGCAGGAACACTCGCTTCGGCAACTGCATTGTACGGTTGCTCCGGCCAAAAGAACAGTTCGGACAGTGAATCGGCCGCATCAGGCGAGATACCTACCGACAAAATGGTCTACCGCACCAACCCTACAACAGGCGACCGCGTATCCATACTGGGTTACGGCTGCATGCGCTGGCCCACCCGGAAACGGGCAGACGGAAACGGCGATGAGGTGGATCAGGAAACCGTCAACGAACTGGTTGACTATGCCATTGCCCATGGCGTAAATTATTTCGATACGTCGCCCGTATATGTGCAGGGCTGGTCGGAGAAATCAACCGGCATAGCACTGAAACGCCATCCGCGTGAGAAATTCCTGATAGCCACCAAACTGTCAAACTTCTCCAACTACACCCGCGAAAACTCAATCGCCATGTATCGGAAATCATTTGAGGATTTGCAGGTGGACTACCTCGATTATTATCTGCTGCACTCCGTCGGCAACGGCGGTATCAAGACTTTCCGGGCGCGATACATCGACAACGGCATGATTGATTTTCTAATGGAAGAGCGTAAAGCCGGGCGTATCCGCAATCTGGGATTCTCATATCATGGAACGGTGGATGTCTTCGACGAAATATTGGCCATGCACGACCGGATACACTGGGATTTCGTACAGATACAGCTCAACTATGCAGACTGGAAACATGCTTCGGGCAACAACGTCAACGCCGAATATCTGTATGGAGAACTCGTAAAGCGCGGCATACCCGCCATCATCATGGAACCGCTATTGGGCGGACGTCTTTCCAAACTGAACGATCACTTGGTGGCACGTCTGAAACAGCACCGACCGCAAAGCAGTACGGCTTCCTGGGCTTTCCGCTTTGCCGGAACGTTCCCCAATGTGCTGACAGTACTGAGCGGCATGACGTATATGGAGCATTTGCAGGACAACCTCCGCACTTTCTCCCCTCTCGATCCTTGTACGGAAGCCGAAATGGCTCTGCTGGAAGATACGGCGCAGATGATGCTCGCCTACCCCACCATTCCATGCAACGACTGCAAATATTGCATGCCTTGCCCCTACGGACTGGACATCCCGGCCATTCTGCTGCACTACAACCGATGCGTCAATGAGGGCAATGTCCCCAAAAGCAGTCAGGACGAGCACTACCGCGAAGCCCGCCGGGCCTTCCTCATCGGCTATGACCGCAGCGTACCGAAACTTCGTCAGGCCAGCCATTGCACCGGATGCGACCAATGCACCCCGCACTGCCCGCAAAGCATCAATATTCCCAAGAAACTACGGGAAATAGACAGCTTTGTAGAAAAACTGAAACAGGAGACGTTGTAGTACAGATGAGAAAAAAAGCAATATTACTCCTTTCGGTATCCGGCATTTGGGCTATGACAGGATTGGCGCAAACGGCCAAAGACAGCACGCGCGTTGCCCGAAGCCTGACCATAGATGAAGTAGTAGTGACGGGAACAAGAAACGAGACGGACGTACGACATCTGCCGATGACCATCTCCGTAGTCAACCGCAAGGTGCTGGAACAGAGCTTCCAGCCCTCTGTCCTGCCCGTACTGACAGAACAAGTGCCCGGCCTGTTCACCACAAGCCGCGGCATCATGGGGTATGGTGTCTCTACCGGAGCAGCAGGCGGAATGAGTCTGCGCGGCATCGGCGGAAGCCCTACGGCTGGTCTGCTGGTACTGATTGACGGACATCCTCAATATATGGGACTAATGGGACACCCCATTGCCGATGCCTACCAGACGATGCTGACCGACCGGGTGGAAGTTCTTCGCGGCCCGGCTTCGGTGCTGTACGGCTCCAATGCAATGGGAGGCGTCATCAACATCGTGACCCGCAAGATGCAGGAAGACGGCATAAAGACCAATGCACAAATCGGCTACGGCTCGTACAACACATTGCAGACAGAACTCTCCAACCGCATCAGAAAAGGGCGTTTCAGCAGTATCGTTACCGGCTCGTACAACCGCACCGACGGGCATCGGGAGAACATGGAATTCGAGCAGTACGGCGGTTATGCCAAACTGGGATATGATTTCAATGCCGCATGGAAAGTGTGGGGTGACGTAAACATCACCCGGTTCAAGGCATCCAATCCGGGCGAAACCGATAATCCATATATAGACAACGACTCCCGCATTACACGCGGCATGGCTTCTTTTGCTCTGGAAAACAGATACGAACGTACATCGGGGGCACTCAAATTTTTCTATAATTGGGGCAAACATCACATTAATGACGGATATGGTACGGGAGAAGAACCGTTAGACTACCGCTTCAATTCCAAGGACCGGATGATGGGAATCTCCTGGTATCAGAGTGCCTCTTTATTTTCCGGCAACCGACTGACTGCAGGAATAGACTATATGCAATTCGGCGGTGAAGCCTGGAACCGTTTCATTGCGGACAAACATAAAGAAGGTATCTCGGATAAATCGGAAAATGAGATTGCCGGATATCTCGATTTCCGCCAGGCAATCGGCAGTTACCTGACAATGGATGCAGGGCTCCGTATAGATCACCACACCGTCACCGGAACGGAATGGATACCACAAGTCGGTTTGTCGGTACAATTGCCACAAGACGCAAGCCTGAAAGCAATGGCCAGTAAAGGATTCCGTAACCCAACGATTCGTGAACTGTATATGTTCCGACCGGCCAATCCCGACTTGTTGCCGGAACGGCTGTGGAATTACGAACTATCTTATTCACAACGCTTACTCAAAGGTACTTTTTATTACGGAGTCAACCTTTTTTACATCAACGGGGACAATATGATTCAGACCATTCGCACAGACGGACGCCCACTGAACGTAAACACAGGCAAAGTCGAGAATTGGGGAGCAGAAGCCGACATAGCATATCACATTCACCCCATGTGGAGACTGACAGCTAACTACAGTTGGCTTCATATGGAGCATCCCCTGATAGCCGCACCCGAACATAAACTATATACAGGCATCGATTTCACACAGAAGAAATGGAGTTTCTCCACCGGAATACAATATGTGACAGGACTCTATACGGCAGTCGACCCTCAGGAAAAGAAAGAAAACTTCCTCCTGTGGAATCTTCGCGGCAGTTATCGCATTTGCTCTATTGCCGACCTGTTTGTAAAAGGGGAGAATCTGCTGGCACAACGTTATGAAATAAACGCAGGTTACCCCATGCCGAAGGCTACATGTATGGGAGGAATTAATATTAACTTTTAATTATTACATCATAATTATGGAAACAACATCTATCAAGCTTTATTCATTGAATTACAATGATACGAAAACGTATCTGGCAACACTGCTATTCGTAGTGGGCAATATGGCACTCCCCCAACTTTTCCATCTCATTCCGCAAGGTGGTATCACTTGGTTACCCATCTATTTTTTTACTCTGATCGGAGCTTATAAATACGGATGGAAAGTAGGGTTACTGACAGCACTTCTATCGCCTGTTTTAAACTCATTATTGTTCGGCATGCCTCAACCGGTGATCTTACCCGCCATACTCTTAAAATCGACACTTCTAGCAATAGCTGCCGGTTATGCAGCCCACCGCTACAAACGCATTTCCATCCCTATCCTCCTCCTGGTCGTGTTATCCTATCAGGTGGTCGGCACTTTAGGCGAATGGATCCTTGTCAACGATTTTTTCAGTGCCGTACAGGATTTCCGTATCGGTCTGCCGGGAATGGCTCTGCAAATATTCGGAGGCTATCTGTTTATAAGTCGTTTGATTTATAAATAAATGCGATAACAGACAATCTGCTTGATATAGCCCAACCACAAAAAAATGGAAGATATGACTTTCCGAACCGTCTATCTTCCATTCTGCTTATTTATTCTGCATTCTTCTTCAGCCATTCCACTCTGCGCTGGTCCGGCAGATGCTTCACCTGGAAGTATTCAAACTTAGCATTGAATCCACTACCATCGGGACAAGCCGCCATCAGTCCAACTTTCACAGGAATATGATCCTGCAACCAGGCATTACGCATCAGCGTGTAAGTTTTATCATCAAATGAATAGAAAATCTCTACTGCATCCAGCCGCCTGACAGCCTTTATCCAGATATAAGGTACCGTTTTATCTAACGTTATCACACTCCAGTCACTCGTTTTATGAGTAACAACGGTACTTAAATTAAATTTCCCATCGACAAACTCAATACCCGCTTTAATGTAATTTTCATGATCGATACGGAGCATCAGACCGGCCTGATCGAAACGTTCTTTATACTCTCCGACAACCTTGACTTTCGCTTCAAATTCACCGCCATAAGTGGCATAATAGAAAGGTGCGTCATCTACTGTAAAACCGTAGTGAGAAATACGCCAGTAATCACTTTGCGGAGTAACGGACATGGACAATACATTATTTTTTATCTCCCATTGTTCCGGTTCGTTGAACCATTGCATTTTTTCCAGTGTCTGCCCAAAGGTCATTTGTACCATCAGTCCCATAAGCAGGCTTAAACATACTTTTTTCATTTCTACTTTTTGATTATGTTTATTCTATAATAAATATTTTGTTTTATCTTCTTCCGTAATTTCCCGAATCACGCGACAAGGATTACCCGCAGCAATCACATTGGCAGGAATATCTCTATTTATTACACTTCCCGCACCTATCACTGTGTTGTCACCAATCGTCACGCCCGGTAATACGCACACTTGTGCCCCAATCCACACATTATTTCCGACACGAATGGGACGGGCATATTCCAACCCTCGATTTCTCTGCTCCACATCCAAAGGATGCCCCGCGGTATAGAAGCCACAGGATGGAGCGATAAAGACATTATCACCGAACGTTACTTTAGCCTCATCCAGAATGACACAGTTCATATTGGCATAGAAATTTTCACCAATCTCAATGTTATAGCCATAGTCACAATAAAAAGGCTGTTCCAACAGAAAACGTTCTTTCGTCTTGCAAAACAACCGACGGATAATGGCCTCCCGTTCAGCTATCTGCGAGGGAGGCAAATGATTTAAGGTATAACACAACTCTTTGCA
>OGWY01002353.1_pt1 | contig 13678 bp, 10 predicted proteins | sample 1576121 | NCBI WGS metagenome assembly OGWY01 (sample SAMEA3541543, study PRJEB24748) | human gut metagenome | biome: human gut; feature: human-associated habitat; material: faeces | place: China | collected 2012 | reverse complement strand
TATGTTTGCCAGCCACAAACATCAGGATCATTTTGACATGGATATTCTGCGCTGGAGTGAAAAATATACCAATATACATTATATTTTATCCAAGGATATCCGCATCAGTCCGCATTTTCTGCAAAAGCATGGAATTGACCCGGGGGTGCGGAAAAAAGTGACGTTTGTCTCCGCAAACAACCATTATGAAGTGGATGATCTAAAGATCCAGACCCTTTTGTCTACCGATGCAGGAGTGGCATTTTATGTGAATGTGCGTGGGGTGAGTATCTTCCATGCAGGAGATTTAAACGACTGGAAGATGGAACATGTGGGAGAACTTATAAACGGCAAACAGGAACGCACTTTCCGGCACGAGATCCGTAAGCTTGCGGACAAGCCGGTCAATTTTGCGTTTGTCCCGATGGATCCGCGGCTGGGACCGTATCAGACACTCGGGATTGATTTTGTGCTGAAAAACACCGATGCAGAATTTGTTTTCCCGATGCATATGTGGCAGGATTATTCTGCAATCAGGGAATACAAAAAACACATTACAAATCTTGGAATGGCAGACCGCGTAATTGAAATTGAAAGGGAGAATCAGGTATTTCCGTTCGGGGAACTCTAACTCTTGAATTTACAGAAAAATTCATATATAATAATTAAGTTAATGGGGTAACAACAGAGAGGAGAAAACTATATGACAGATTTTCTTTTATGTATTGGCAGATATGTGGTCGAGATGGCTGTTTTGGCTTTGATCGGCGGATTAGGGGCATTTATTGGTATCAGACTCCGCAGACACAAGGATGCGAAGGCTGACACGACGAAAGAATGATTTTGGAGGAACTGGTAATGAAAAAGAGTTATGGCGTAAATGAGCTGCGCCGGATGTATCTTGACTTCTTCGAGAGCAAGGGACATCTTGTCATGAAAAGCTTTTCATTAGTACCACACAATGACAACAGCTTATTACTCATCAATGCGGGAATGGCACCGCTCAAGCCGTATTTTACAGGACAGGAGATTCCGCCACGCAGACGTGTGACTACATGTCAGAAGTGTGTGCGTACCGGAGATATTGAAAATGTAGGAAAGACTGCGCGTCACCTTACATTTTTTGAGATGCTTGGAAACTTCTCTTTTGGGGATTATTTTAAGCATGAAGCAATTGCCTGGTCATGGGAATTCCTGACAAAGGTACTTGGGCTTGAGGAGGATCGTCTTTATCCGTCCATTTATGGAGAAGATGAGGAAGCATATGAGATCTGGACCAAAGAGGTAGGTGTTCCGGGAGAAAAAATCACACGTTTTTACCGTGATCCTGAGACCGGAGAATGTGACAACTTCTGGGAGCATGGTGCCGGTCCATGTGGTCCGTGTTCTGAAATTTACTATGATAGAGGCGAAAAATACGGATGCGGAAGTCCGGATTGTAAAGTAGGCTGTGATTGTGACCGGTTCATGGAAGTATGGAACAACGTGTTTACGCAGTTTGAAGGGGACGGCAAGGGCGGTTATACCGAGCTTTCCCAGAAAAATATTGATACTGGTATGGGGCTTGAGCGTCTGGCAGTTGTTATGCAGGATGTGGATTCCGTATTTGATATTGATACCATGAAAGCGATCCGCGACAAGATTTGTGAGATGTCCGGAAAGAAGTATGAAGTAGATGCCATGGATGACGTATCCATCCGTCTGATTACGGATCATATCCGTTCTTCCACATTTCTTGTATCCGATGGTGTTATGCCAAGCAATGAAGGAAGAGGCTACGTTCTGCGCCGTCTGATCCGTCGTGCGGCACGTCACGGAAAGATGCTTGGAATTGACGGACTGTTTCTTGCAAAATTATCAGAAACTGTCATCAATGAGAGCAAGGATGGATATCCGGAACTGGAAGAGAAGAAAGAATTTATCTTTAAGGTTCTGACACAGGAAGAAGAGAAATTCAATAAGACCATCGATCAGGGACTTGCCATTTTGTCTGACCTGATGGAGGAGATGAAGAAAAACGGCAAAAAGGAACTTTCCGGTGCCGATACATTCAAACTTTACGATACTTACGGATTCCCGGTAGATCTGACCGAAGAAATCCTTGAAGAAAAGGGCTTTTCCTATAATGAGGACGAGTTTAAGGCCTGTATGGAAGAACAGAGGCAGAAAGCTAGAAGTGCCCGTAAAGTGACAAACTACATGGGTGCGGATGCAACGGTTTACGAGCAGATTGATCCTTCCATCACAACAGAATTTGTCGGATACGAGAATCTGACATATGCTTCTAAAGTTACGGTTATGACGACCGAGACCGAGATCGTGGAAGCACTTTCCGATGGGGATGCAGGAACCATTATCGTAGAGAAGACTCCGTTTTATGCCACGATGGGCGGTCAGCAGGGTGATAAGGGACAGATCCGTACGGCAGACGGCGTATTTCAGGTAGAGGATACGGTTAAGCTTCTGGGCGGTAAATACGGACATATCGGGCATATGGTGTCCGGCATGATCCATACCGGCGAGGAAGTGGAACTGATGGTAGATGCAGACCTTCGCGCAAAGACCTGTGCAAACCATTCGGCAACCCATTTACTGCAGAAAGCACTCCGAGAAGTGCTGGGTACACATGTCGAGCAGGCGGGTTCTTATCAGGACAGTGAACGTACCAGATTCGATTTCACCCACTTTGCAGCCATGACTCCGGAAGAGTTACAGAAAGTGGAAGACATGGTCAATGAAAAGATCAACGAGGGCATGGAAGTCCGTACCGATATCATGACCGTTGATGAGGCAAAGAAGACCGGGGCAATGGCTCTGTTTGGCGAAAAGTATGGGGAAAAAGTCCGTGTCGTTTCCATGGGAGAGTTCTCCAGGGAGTTCTGTGGCGGTACACATGTAAAGAATACCGCAGAGATCAAGACATTTAAGATTCTTTCTGAGAGCGGTGTTGCAGCCGGTGTGCGCCGTATCGAAGCACTGACCGGTGACAATGTGATTGCATACTACAAAAAGATGGAAGAAGAGTTTCAGGAAGCAGCGAAGGTTGTAAAATCCACACCTGCAAACCTTAAGGAACGTCTGGAGCATCTGACCGCAGAGATGAAAGATCTGCAGAGCGAGAATGAGGCGTTAAAGAGCAGGGCAGCAAAGGATGCACTTGGTGATGTGATGAATCAGATCGAGGATGTCAAAGGTGTGAAGCTTCTGGCAACCAGCGTATCCGGTGTGGATATGAATGGTCTGCGTGATCTCGGTGACCAGCTGAAGGATAAGATCGGTGAGGGCGTCGTAGTGATCGCATCCGATTGTGACGGAAAGGTAAACCTGATTGCCATGGCAACCGATGCAGCGATGAAGCAGGGGGCACATGCCGGTAATCTGATCAAGGCGATCGCTGGAAACGTCGGTGGTGGCGGCGGCGGACGTCCGAATATGGCACAGGCCGGTGGAAAGAATCCGGCGGGTATTCCGGATGCCATTGCACAGGCGAAGACGGCACTGGAAAACATGTTAAAATAATCTATAACTGATAACGCTTAAAAGAATATAATAAAAATGCAAAAAACAGGTAAAAAAGCGCAATAAGAATGCGATTTTACCTGTTTTTTGCAAATATTTATAGTATAATAACAGTAGATCCACTGTGAAATTTGTGTATATACAACAAAAGGTGGAAACGACATGAAGAAAGGGAGAGACTTTATGAAGAGAAAGAGGTTATTGTCAGCCGTGCTGGCAGGAATCTTTGCCGTGTCCATGCTGGGCGGCTGCGCATCGGCGGTGCCTCAGGGTGCAACGGAGACCACGCAGGGCGGTGCACAGGAGACGGACAGGACGAGCGGAACGGTAAAACTGAGAGTGTGGGCAGAGGAATCAACGTATGATGCGTTGAATAAGATGATCGACAGTTTCAAAGAAGAGTATAAGGGTCAGGCAACTTTTGATATCACCCTGGAACAGAATGCGGATTCCGATACGCGTGACAATGTGCTTGGAGATGTGCATAACGCAGCTGATGTGTTTATTCTTGCAGATGACCAGGTGGCTTCTATGGTGGCCGGCGGTGCATTGTATCCGGTTCCGAATGCGGACGAAGTGAAAAAAGCAAATGTGGAGGGCGCAATAGACGCTGCCACAGTCGATGATACGCTTTATGCATATCCCATGACTGCAGACAATGGGTATTTTTTGTATTATAACAAAAAGTACCTGAGTGATTCGGATGTCAAAACCCTTGACGGCATTTTAAAAGTAGCAGAAAAAAATCATAAGAAGTTTATGATGGACTGGTCTTCCGGCTGGTATCTGTATTCGTTTTTCGGAAATACGGGACTGGATTTCGGTATCAATGATGACAATGTGACAAACCATTGTGACTGGAATTCCACCGAAGGGGATATCAAAGGTGTGGATATTGCGCAGGCGATGCTTGACATCAGTTCCAGCAGTGGATTTGAAAATGCGGTGAATGAAGATTTTATTACAGATGCCAAAAAAGGCAGTGTAATTGCAGGGGTAAGCGGTGTATGGAGTGAGACCGAACTGAAAAAGATCTGGGGAGATGATCTTGGCGCAGCCAAGCTTCCGACCTATACCGTGGCAGGAAAACAGGTACAGATGGCTTCCTTTACCGGCTATAAGCTGATGGGAGTCAGTGCTTATTCGGCAAATCCACAGTGGGCAGCAAAACTGGCAGACTGGATGACCAATGAGCAGAACCAGACTGTCCGGTTTGAGATGAACGGACAGGGACCTTCCAATACAAAGGCAGCGGATTCGGATGCGGTTAAGGCTTCCCCATCCATTCAGGCAGTGATTGCACAGTCGGAATTCGGAAAACTGCAGCGTGTCGGAAACAGTTACTGGGATGCAAGCAAGGCATTCGGGAATACGATGGCAGCAGGAAATCCAAACCACGTAAAGTTACAGGAACTGATGGATAATCTGGTCAGTGGTATTACAAAATCAGCAGCAGGCTAAGAGGTGGGAGCATATGAATCAGAAAAAGAAATTAAGTACCAAACTTATCATTTTAATTCCGGTATTTATACTTGGAATATTCAGTATCATCTCGAATGTGATGTCTGTTTCCAATATCAGGAACGTTAACCGGAGTGCCGTACAGATTTCGGAAGTATCTTTAAAGAATGTTTCGGGTCTGGCAGAAATCCAGAGACAGACGCAGGACATCCATAATCTGGGTCTGTCCCATATCATAGCGGTGGATCTGGATTCCATGATCCAGCTGGTGGAAAAAATCCGCAGTCAGGAAGATGCATTGGAGAAAGATCTGGAAAGTTACAAGATATACGTGACACCGGATACCAAAAAAGAATACAATGATATCAAAAAAAATTACGAAGAATTAAAGTATGAATGTGCCAATGTTATGGCATTTTCCGCAGCAGGGAAAAGTGAAGATGCCTATGAACTTGCCAATGGAAAAATCAGCAAGTGTGCAGATGCCATTGAGTCGGATATCGAAAGTATCAAGAAAATTGTAAATCAGGATGCAAATGCACAGAGACAGAAACTGACATCTGCATACCATAGTTCAATCGGAACAAGCATAGTGACGATTCTGATTAGTATTGCGGCACTTTTTTCAGCAATGGTGGCAGTGCTTCGGTGGGTAATTTATCCGCTTGCAAATACGAACAGGGAAATGAATGAGATTATTTCCGGAATTGATAACCAGCAGGGTGACCTGACCCGCAGGGTTACCATTACCAACAACAAAGAAGTGGCATCTGTCGGTGGAGGCATCAATGCTTTTATGGCAAAGCTGCAGGAAATTTTCCGGATGATCAGCAGCAATTCCAGGGATCTTGAGGGTGTTGTAAATGAAGTGCGTGAGAGTGTGCAGACTTCCAACGGAAGTGTATCCGATCTGTCCGCACTGACGGAAGAACTTTCTGCAACGATGCAGGATATTTCCGACAATGCTTCACGGATTAATGAAAATACCGAATCGGTTGCCGGTGAAGTCAAGTCAATTGCAGAGAAAACGATTGAAATTAATCAGTATACCAAAGAAATGAAAGAGCATGCAGAGGCAATGGAACATGCTGCGCGTGAAAATATGGATACAACGGGTGCAAAGGTAAATGATATTGTTTCCGTGCTGAGTCAGGCAATTGAGGACAGCAACAGTGTCAATCAGGTAGACAATCTGACAAACGACATCTTAAATATTGCAAGCCAGACAAACCTGCTTGCATTAAACGCATCCATTGAGGCTGCCCGTGCCGGGGATGCAGGAAAAGGATTTGCAGTGGTTGCCTCCGAAATCAGCCAGCTGGCAGCCGCCAGTCAGGAAGCGGCTAACAATATCCAGAGCATCAATGCCATTGTCATAACTGCAGTACATAATCTTGCAGACAATGCAAACGGACTGGTAGAGTACATGAATGAAAAAATCCTGCCGGAATTCCAGAAGTTTGTGGAATCCGGTGGCGCATATCATGACAAGGCAACGTTTATTGAAGGTGTCATGGCAGATTTCGAGGCAAAGACGGATTCTTTACAGAATTCCATGGATGAGATTGCAAATTCCGTAAATACGATTTCCCATGCGATCGAGGAAGGCGTCAGTGGAGTCGTTTCAGCAGCGGACAGCACACAGGTTCTTGTATCCGATATGGATAAAATTTCCAAGAAGATGGATGAGAACTTTGCGATTGCAGAGGGATTGAAGAAAGAAACTTCCGTGTTTACAAAGCTTTAAGCATGTGGAAGAAAAAAACTATGCAAATTTCGGAAAAACTATTGACAAATCAGGATATTTTGTTAAAATAATCGATAGTGCAATTAAGATTACCTTACAGTTGATGCACAATATCGCAACTGGAGGGAGGTTAGGAAAGAATGTCTAGTGTAATCGTAAAAGAGAATGAGACTTTAGATAGCGCATTACGTCGTTTCAAGAGAAACTGTGCGAAGGCTGGTATCCAGCAGGAGATTCGTAAGAGAGAGCATTACGAGAAGCCAAGCGTAAAGCGTAAGAAGAAATCTGAAGCTGCTAGAAAAAGAAAATACAACTAATGTATTTAACCCCGCGGGATAACTCGCGGGGTGCTTTTTTGCAGAAATGATCAGGATGAGGTGAACCATGAATCAAAATCTGAAAAAAATGATAAGCTATTACAAACCCTACCGGGCAGTTTTTGCGGCAGACATGTTATTTGCGACACTTTCTGCGGCAGTGGCACTGACCATTCCACTGGTTGTGCGGTATGTGACATCGACTCTGATTTATCAGCAGCCCCAGATGATGCTGCGGAAACTTTTTTTGATTGGCATCGGATTGTTTGTGCTTCTGGCATTGGACTGTTACAGCCGGTTTTTTATCGGAAATTATGGACATGTGATGGGGGCAAAAATGGAATATGACATGCGGGCCGAATTGTTTGGGCATCTGCAGAAACTGTCTTTTTCCTTTTATGATGATGCAAAAGTCGGACAGCTGATGAGCCGTGTGACGGCAGATTTATTTGATATTACAGAACTGCTGCACCATGGTCCGGAGAATATTATCCTGTCGGTATTAAAGATAGTGGGAGCGTTTGTGATCCTGCTCAACATTAATGGGTGGCTTGCGCTTGCCGCGTTTGCAGTGCTTCCGGTTATGTTTGTATTTGCATTTGCGTTAAATAAGCGGATGCGCCGGGCCTTTCAGCAGAACCGCATTAAAATTGCCGAGATTAATGAACAGATCGAGGATAATCTGTCGGGCATCCGTGTGGTGAAATCGTTTGCCAATGAGGCGATTGAAAACGAAAAATTTCGTCATGGAAATGACGGATTCCTTGCGGCAAAGAAGAACAGTTATCATTACATGGGAAGCTTTCAGGCCGGGGTGGGGGTTTTTACAACACTGATTCAGGTAAATGTCATCCTTGCCGGAGGGGTTCTCATTGCAAAGGGAATGGTCACGGTCAATGATCTGGTTACGTTTTTGCTGTATATTGGGGTATTTACGGATCCAATCCGGACACTGGTGGACTTTACCGAGCAGTTTCAGAATGGGTATACGGGATTTGAACGGTTTCAGGAAATTATGAATATTGAACCGGAAATCCAGGATGCAAACGATGCGGTAGCACTGACCGATGTGAAAGGAACCATTGATTTTGAAAATGTTTCTTTTCAGTACAAAGACAATCAGGAGAAGGTGCTTAACCGGATTAATCTGCATGTGCCTGCAGGGGCATATATGGCACTGGTGGGATCCTCCGGTGCCGGAAAGACAACGCTTTGTTCCCTGATTCCGAGATTCTATGATGTGACCGGAGGATGTATCCGCGTGGATGGGAAAGATGTCCGTAAGGTGACGTTAAAGAGTCTGCGTGACCATATCGGAATGGTGCAGCAGGATGTATACCTGTTTTCGGGAACGATTTTTGAAAATATACGGTATGGAAAGCCGGATGCGACAAGGGAAGAAGTGATTGCCGCTGCAAAAAATGCAAATGCCCACGAATTTATCATGGCATTTCCCGATGGATATGATACAGATATCGGACAGCGTGGAATCAAGCTCTCCGGAGGGCAGAAGCAGCGGCTTTCCATAGCCCGTGTTTTTTTGAAAAATCCACCGGTTCTGATTTTTGATGAGGCAACTTCCGCGCTGGATAACGAGAGCGAGAGGGTCGTACAGGAATCATTGGAGAAACTGGCAAAGAACCGTACGACATTTGTGATCGCCCACCGTCTGACAACGATCCAGAATGCACAAAAAATTCTGGTTCTGACAGAAGATGGGATTGCGGAATCCGGTTCCCATGAAGAACTGCTGGCACGGGGCGGTGTGTATGAAAAACTTTATCATATGCATTATTAGACCGGCTGAGTCACAACTTGCATTATTATAAAAAAACGAGTAAAATAGAATAGATTTTGAAAAAACAAAAAGGAGTGAATTATCATGACAAAAATAGATATTATCTCCGGATTCTTAGGAGCCGGAAAAACAACTTTTATCAAAAAGATGATTGATGAGGCATTTACCGGGGAAAAGATTGTCCTTATCGAGAATGAATTTGGCGAGGTCGGCATTGACGGTGGTTTTTTAAAGGATGCTGGAATCCAGATTACAGAGATGAATTCCGGATGCATCTGCTGTTCTTTAGTTGGTGATTTCGGAAAGAACTTAAATGAAGTCATCACCAAGTATCATCCGGACCGTATTTTGATTGAGCCATCTGGAGTCGGTAAGCTTTCCGATGTTATGAAGTCCGTGATTGATATTGAAAAAGAGCAGGATGTAAAATTAAACGCACTGGTAACGGTTGTGAACGCGCTCAAGGCAAGCAAACAGATGAAGGCGTTTGGTGAGTTTTTTAACAATCAGATCGAATATGCAACTACCGTTATTTTAAGCCGCAGCCAGAACGCCACGCCGGAGCAGCTGGAGTTTTGCGTGAATAAGATTCAGGAGCTGAATCCAAAGGCCGCCATTATTACAACCGACTGGGCAAAATTGTCCGGTGAGCAGATCCTTAAGGTCATGGAAGGACAGGATAATCTGGAAATGAAGGCTCTTGCCGAGGCACATCATGCCAAAGAAGAAGCAGAACATGAGCATGACCATGAGCATCATCATGACCATGAGGACCATGATCATGAAGAACATGAACATCATCACGAACATGATCATGAAGACCATGACCATGAGCATCATCATGACCATGAGGACCATGATCATGAAGAACATGAACATCATCACGAACATGATCATGAAGACCATGACCATCACCATGAGCATGGAGAAAACTGTACCTGTGGCTGCCATGATCATGAGCATCATCATCACCATCATGCAGACGATGTATTTACCAGCTGGGGCAAGGAGACACCACATAAATTTGAGCGTGCAAAGCTTGAGGAAGTCTTAAAGAAATTTGTAGATTCCGAGAATATTCTCCGTTCTAAGGGCATGGTAGAGTCTACAGATGGCACATGGCTGTATTTTGATATGGTTCCGGGTGAATATGAGATTCGTGAGGGTGAGCCGGATTACACCGGACGTATCGTTGTAATCGGAACGGATATCCATGAGGACGAATTATTAAAGACATTTGGCCTTTAAAATGCGTGGATAATACCTGATAGAAAAATGTAAGGAGAGCAATTATGGCACAGGATATTCCGGTATATTTATTTACAGGATTTATGGACAGCGGAAAGACCACGCTGGTACAGGAAACGCTATTTGAAAACAATTTTGGTGACGGTGCAAAAGGCATTATCATCATGTGTGAGGATGGCGAAAAAGAGTATGACGAGGCAAAACTTGCCACGATTAATTTTAAACTGGTTACGGTGGAGGAAGAAGCTGATTTTACTCCTGCAAAATTGCAGGAAATTCAGGATGCTTACCAGCCGGAACAGGTGTTTATTGAGTATAATGGAACGTGGGGCATGGACAAGCTGCTGGAAGCAAAGATGCCGGAAGGCTGGGTGATTGTACAGGCGCTTGCCACGGTGGATGCCACAACGTATGATCTGTATATGAATAATATGCGTGCAATGATGCAGGAGCAGGTATTTTCCAGTGATGTGGTTATCTTTAACCGCACGGATGATGATACCGACCGTGGACATCTGCGCCGTACCATTAAAAACATCAACCGCAAGGCTCAGATCGTTTATGAGCGCAAGGATGGAACGATTGATGAGCGTCCGGAAGAACTGCCGTTTGATATCAATCAGGATGTGATTGAATTGACGGATGCGGACTATGCGATCTGGTATATGGATGCTATGGAAAATTATAAAAAATACGATCGCAAGAAAGTAAAGTTCCTGGCATTGGTGTACAATCCGGATAAGCTCAAAAAGGGTGTTTTTGTTCCGGGGCGTTTTGCAATGACCTGCTGCATCGAGGATGTCACTTTTATCGGTTTTAAGTGTAAATATGACAGGGAAGAGGAACTTCCGCACAAGTCATGGATTACAATTACGGCAGAGATCCGTGTCGAATTTGCAAGGGAATATAAGGGAAAAGGACCGGTTCTTTATCCGGTTTCCATCGAAAAAGCCCAAAAACCGGAAGATGAGCTTGTATATTTTTCGTAAAAAGACGTTGCGAAAAGTGAAGAAGTCATATACAATAAAGAGGTGTGTTATGCACCTCTTTTTGTATTCAGCAGAAAAAGAGAACAGGGATTAGATTAAATTTATTACATACAGGAGGCAGTTTATGTACCCGATTGTTCGAAAAGAAACATTGGCAGATAACATTATCCTGATGGACATCAAGGCACCGCGTGTGGCCAATGAGTGTCTGCCGGGACAGTTTATCATTGCAAAGACAGATGAAGTAGGAGAGCGTATTCCGCTTACGATCTGTGACTATGACAGAGAGAAGGAGACTGTCACCATCGTGGTACAGACGATTGGCGCAGGAACCGAGCGTATGATGGCCTTAAATGAGGGCGATGCTCTCGAAGATTTCGTTGGACCTTTGGGATGTCCGTCCGAACTCTGTGAGGAGGAGAACCTTGAGGAGACCAGAAAAAAGAAAATTGTATTTATCGCAGGAGGTCTGGGAACTGCACCGGTATACCCACAGGTAAAATGGCTGCATGAGCACGGAATTGATGCAGACGTGATCATGGGTTCCCGTACCAAGGATCTGCTTTTTTATATGGATGAGATGAAGGCAGTAGCCGGAAATGTATATGTATGTACGGATGACGGTACTTATGGATTTCACGGAAATGGCTGCCAGCAGTTACAGGCATTGATCGATGAGGGAAAACATTATGACGTATGTGTCGCAATCGGACCGATGATCATGATGAAATTCGTTACAATCCTTACCAAGAAGCTTGAGATTCCTACCGTTGTATCCATGAACCCGATCATGGTAGATGGAACCGGTATGTGTGGCGCATGCCGTCTGATGGTTGGCGGAGAAGTAAAATTCGCATGTGTTGACGGACCGGAGTTCGACGGACATCTCGTTGACTTTGATCAGGCAATGAAGCGTCAGCAGCAGTATAAGACAGAAGAAGGCAGAGCAAAGCTCGCATATGAAGAGGGCGCTACCCATCACGGTGGATGCGGCCATTGCGGAGGTGACAAGTAATGGAAGGATTAGTCAGAGTACCGGTTCGTGAGCAGGAGCCAAAGGTCCGTGCTACGAATTTTGAGGAAGTATGTTATGGATACAACGAGGAAGAGGCAGTTGCAGAGGCTTCCCGTTGCTTAAATTGTAAAAATGCACAGTGTATGAAAGGATGTCCGGTTTCTATCAATATTCCGGCATTTATCGCACAGGTCAAGGAGCGCAATTTTGAGGAGGCTTATCATATTATCTCCGAGTCTTCCGCACTTCCGGCTGTCTGTGGACGTGTCTGCCCACAGGAGAGCCAGTGTGAAGGTAAATGTATCCGCGGTTTCAAGGGTGATCCGGTTGCCATCGGTAAATTAGAGCGTTTCGTTGCAGACTGGGCACGCGAGCACGGGATCAAGCCAAAGAAAGCAGAGAAGTTAAACGGACACAAAGTAGCAGTCATTGGTTCCGGCCCTGCAGGTCTGACCTGTGCCGGAGATCTGGCAAAGCTTGGCTACGATGTGACCATTTTTGAAGCACTGCATCGTGCCGGTGGTGTGTTAAGCTACGGTATTCCAGAGTTCCGTCTTCCAAAGGACAAGGTTGTAGCAGCCGAGGTAGAAAACGTAAAAGCACTCGGTGTGGATATCGAGACCAACGTTGTCATCGGTAAATCCGTAAAGATCGATGAGCTGATGGAAAAGGAAGGCTTTGAGGCTGTATTTATCGGTTCCGGAGCAGGACTTCCACGTTTCATGGGAATCCCTGGCGAGCAGGCAAACGGAGTATTTTCTGCAAACGAATTCCTGACAAGAAACAACCTCATGAAAGCATTTGAGGAAGGATATGAAACCCCGATTTCCCATGGAAAGAAAGTTGTCGTTGTCGGTGGTGGTAATGTAGCCATGGATGCTGCAAGAACCGCACTCCGTCTCGGCGCAGAGGTACATATTGTATACCGTCGTGGTGAGGAAGAACTTCCGGCACGTAAGGAAGAAGTACATCACGCAAAAGAAGAGGGAATCATTTTTGATCTGTTGCAGAATCCGACGGAAATTCTTGTCGATGAGAATGGCTGGGTAAAGGGTGTGCGCATCATCAAGATGGAACTCGGTGAGCCGGATGCATCCGGAAGAAGAAGTCCGGTGGAGATTCCTGGTTCTGAGTATGAGATGGATTGTGATACTGTGATCATGTCACTCGGTACCTCTCCAAACCCACTCATTTCTTCCACAACCAAGGGGCTTGAGACAAACCGCCGCAAGTGTATCGTTGCAACCGAAGATACCGGTGCAACAAGCAAAGACGGTGTTTATGCAGGTGGAGATGCCGTAACAGGTGCCGCTACCGTTATCCTTGCAATGGGAGCAGGTAAGGCAGCTGCAAAGGGTATTGATGAGTACCTTTCCGGAAAGAACAATTAGACAATAACGGATAGAACTGATAAAAGTCGAGACGGCTGCCGCGTAATGTGGCAGCCGTTTTTGTATGAAGAAAAATGTCAGATACGAAGAAGCGTTTGACTTTTTCCTCTATGATGTATACAATAATCTGTAGTAAAAAAAGAGGAGAACCCTAGGATGAAGACATTAATAGATCTGATCACCGAGCAGGTGACAAATGCATTTACCGGTCAGG
>OGWY01002336.1_pt1 | contig 13754 bp, 10 predicted proteins | sample 1576121 | NCBI WGS metagenome assembly OGWY01 (sample SAMEA3541543, study PRJEB24748) | human gut metagenome | biome: human gut; feature: human-associated habitat; material: faeces | place: China | collected 2012 | reverse complement strand
GTTTTCGGATCACACTGACAATCTTCTGCTGTGCCTCCTCAACATCCTTCATACGAACAGGTCCCATAAAGTCCATATCCTCTTTTATCATAGCTGCAAGACGCTTTGAAAGGTTCCTGAAAATAACATTCTGAACTTCTTCATTGGCATTCTTAAGTGCAACGGCAATATCATTGTTCTCAATATCACGCAGCACTCTCTGGATAGCCCTGTCGTCGAGTGAAAGAATATCCTCGAATACGAACATCTTCTTTCTGATCTCGTCTGCAAGCTCCGGATCCTCAACCTCGAGAGTCTCAACAATATGCTTCTCCGTTCCTCTGTCAACCGAATTGAGGATATCAACGATAGCATCGACACCACCGACAATGGTGTAATCCTGATTAACAAGCGAAGCAAGCTTGCGCTCTAACACACCCTCGACTTCCTTGATAACATCCGGTGATGTTCTGTCCATCTGGGCAATTCTCTTGGCTACATCAGCCTGCTTCTCAGGCGGAAGTGCTGAGATAACCATAGATGACTGCGCCGGCGACAGATACGATAAGATGAGTGCAATCGTCTGTGGGTGTTCATCCTGTATAAAGTTAAGCAGCTGCGCAGGGTCTGTCTTTCTCACAAACTCGAAAGGACGTACCTGAAGGCTTGCGGTGAGTTTTCCGATAACCTCTTTTGCCTTATCGGCACCAAGTGATTTTTCAAGAAGATCCTTTGCATATCCGATACCGCCCTCCGCGATATACTGCTGTGCAAGACACACCTCATAAAATTCATTGAGAACTTCCTCTTTGGTTCCGGGCGATACACTATTCGTATTGGCTATCTCAAGTGTAAGCTGTTCAATCTCATCATCATGAAGATGTTTAAATATCTGTGATGACATATCCGGTCCTAATGCAATCAGAAGAACTGCTGCCTTTTGGATACCATCTAATCCATTTTTCTTTGCCATATTGTCTCCATTCCGAAGCGTATCACATCACGCCCCACTCTCCATTAGTACTGATTCAAACTCATGCGCGTTTAATCCCAGCCATCGTTGAGCCAGTTTCGAAGAAGCATTGCGACCGCTTCCGGATTTTCCTGTACAAATTTTTCAATAGCCTTGCGTGCCTCAGACTTATCCTGAAGATCAATCTCCTCAAGCGGTGCCTGCTTCTCTCTTGTAGAGGCAAGCATATCCTCCACTGAAAGCTCCGGTTCTGTCTCCTCTACAGTAACAGGTCTTGCACTTCTGAATACTACAAACAGAAGGAGTCCGACAATCAGAACCGCAAGAACGATCTGAATTATAAACGAAGTCGGTGTACTGCTCTTCGGAGTGTCTAAGAATACATACTTCATATTAGCTGAAATAGCTATATTGTTGACATCTATACCTGTACCGAAAGCAATAAGCTGTGCCAAATCTTCCTCAACGGTAATAGGTGTAGGTGAGCTGTTGGCAAGCTTATACTCATCATATGTCATATCGCCAAGCAGCCCCTGTGTTCTAAGGTCATCCTCAGAAACAACATTATACTTAGTAAGAATAATCGACAGGCTGGAATCGCTGTATACAATCGCCTCTGCCGCCTTCTCCTTGGTAGTATATGTGCTGTTCTGCAGCCAGTCTATCTGCGTAAGATTATACTCTCCATTGGTCGTAGTGCCGTTCTCAATATCGTATCCTGTGTCATCGTCATTGGATTCAGTACCTGCTGTTCCGCCGGAGCCAGTCCCATTAGTACTGTTGACCTCGTAGCTGGTGCTTCTTAAGCCCTCCTCAGAGCCATCCGGTATATTATATTTCTGGGTTATCTCAGTCACCTTATCGCTGTCAAATACAAGATTTGCCATAACCTCGGCGTCAGAATAATTCTGCATTGCAAGCGCAAGTTTCTTGACGCGTGCTTCCATATTGGTCATCATTTCTCTCTGGAACTTCGTGCTTGTCTTAAGTCCCGATGAGTTGCCGGAGGCATCCGCAATACCTGAGAATAACAACTGCCCCTTGTCATCTATAACCACAACATTGTTGGTGTTGTTGCTTCCGACATTATTAGCAAGCATAAGACCTATTGCCTCTGTTGTAGACTCCGAAAGTGTCTTGCTGGTGACAAGTGTAGCTGTAATATGTGCATCCTTATTCTCCTCAAAAATTGAAGAGTTGTCCTCAAATTTGATTGTAACCTGTGCGCTCTTTATTCCGTCAATCTTCGCAAGCTGTGCGGCGAACTTCTTCTCAAGTGTCTCTACATATAACTTTTCCTTGTCATCCTGCGTCTGTGAAAAGCTTCCGGTAAGGACATCGGCATAGGAATATCCGGTTGAAGCTATATTGTTAGAGCCAAGTACAAGCTGTGCCTCAATCTCATCTTTCTTGTCGATTATGATTTCAAAATTTGAACCAACCGTACAAGGTATGTCATTGCTGGTGAGCAATTGTCTGACCTCCGTAGCCTCGGAAGCCGTTGAACAATACCGCACCACAACCGTCTGTGGCTGTGCCAGAACGAATCCAAGTATTGCAATCGCAATAACTGCCACCAATACGGAAGAGATAAATATTGTTTTCTGTTTTTTATTGTATTTATTCCAAAATTCCTTTATCTTATCAAGGTATTTTTTTACTATATCCGGCATATGTGCTCTCCTGTATCACTAGTTATCTATTAAATCGGCTATCCGCAATCCGCTGACGTTCTCTGCTTATCAGCCGAATAACTGAATCCGGTTAAATTACACCTGTAGCTGCATAATTTCCTTGTATGCATCCAAAATTCCGTTTTTTATCGCAACAGTGTACTGAAGTGCTATATTAGCCTTGTTCTCAATAATACTCAGCTCATGAGTGCTTGTAAGCTTTCCCATTGCATAATCAATCTCAGCCTGCTGTGCCTGCTGTATGTAACCGTTCGTTCCTGAAATCAGGTTAACCGCTGCCTGATACAGCTCATCAAAGCTGCCGGAGCCTTCCGACTTCCCTGCCTTAGAATTATCAGCAATCGAGTTAGTAATGTAATCTGATGATACACCTGATAGTATATTAACTGTTGACATAAGTATTCCCCGCTTCTATTTGTATAATTAAAATTATTTACCTATCTGAAGGCCCTTGCTCGCCATGCTCTTAGAAGCCTCAAATGCTGTTGCATTCGCCTCATATGAGCGTGAAGCATCGATAAGATCTGTCATCTCCGTTATGATATTGACATTAGGGTATGTTACATATCCGTTCTCATCTGCGTCCGGATGTGACGGATCATATACAAGCTCCATAGGTGTATCTGTATCATTCACTATGGCAGTCGCCTTAACTCCGTTGCCCACTCCGCTTCTGGTCGCATCAAAAATCTCGCTGAACGTGCGTATTCCATAATTATTCCCCTTCTCATTGAGAACAACATTCTTGCGTATATAAGCTCCGCCTTCATTCGTCCTTGTAGTCTTTACATTAGCTATATTCTCGGAAATAACATCCATTCTGAGTCTCTGCGCAGTCATTCCCGATGATGCTATATTAAATGAACTAAACAGTGCCATAATCAACCTCCTGCAAAATTATTTCTATTTAGAAAGAACTGACTTCATTCTCTCGAATTCCTTATTAAGCCCTTCTATTATTCCATCATACATCAACTGGTTAGAGGCAAGTTCAGCCTCCTCCACATCAATATCCACATTATTTCCATCAAGTCTTGTTGAAAGCTGTGAATTATCTGTATATACATAAGGCTTAAGCCTTGTATAATCGACATCAGCCACCTTCTGGTCAAGTGTGGAATTTGTCTTTCCCTGCCTTGCAATCTCATTCTGCAGAAGGCTCTCAAACTTCATGTCCTGTCTTTTAAAGCCCGGTGTGTCGACATTGGCTATATTGTTATTAAGTATCTCATTCCTGGTCCATGCCGCATCAGCCGCCGATGAAAGCACATTGACATATCCAAATGCTCCAGATTCAAACATTCTTCATTCTCCTTTATGATAATAAATTTATCAATTTCTCAAAAACCTAAAGTTATACATTCTTCTTATCAATTATAAGACATCCCCGGAAAAAAACAAGCTTTTTTTACAATATCTTACATATTAATTCAAATAATGCGCTGTTCTAAACAGAGCAGCGCACTCTTCCTAAATATAATTAGTCTGTTATTCAGTCAAATCTATCTTCTTGAGTTCATCAAAGACCACATCATTGAGCACCTTGATATATGTTCCCTTCATTCCCGAAGACCTTGATTCAATAACCCCCGCACTCTCAAACTTTCTGAGTGCATTGACTATAACCGAACGTGTAATTCCCACCCTGTCGGCAATCTTGCTTGCGACCAGAATCCCCTCGTTGCCATCAAGTTCCTCGAAAATATGCTTGATAGCCTCAAGCTCTGAAAATGACAATGTACTTATCGCAGACTTTACAATATGAACCTTTCTCGTCTCCTCTGCATTCTCCTCGTTGACCGAACGCATCATCTCAAGCCCGACAACCGTTGTACCATACTCACACAAAATTATATCGTCTATATCATACTGGCTGTCACACTTATACATAAACAATGTACCAAGACGCTCACCTGCAATATCTATAGGTGCGATAATTGCCTGATACTTTTTAGCATCTCCTCTCCCGAAGCCAAGGGTTTCAAGATTGACATTCTCTTTCGTCGAAAGAACACTGAGTAAACGCTCATTAAGCATGTGATCAATGAATTCTCCCACCTCGTCATCAATCAGTTCCTTAATCTCCTCAACCCCATCACAGGTGCTGCTTCCTAATACCTTGCCCTTCTTGCTTATAACAAGAGTATTGGACACCAATATCTCACTGAGAACCTGGCATATATCGTTGAATACCACCTTGTGAGAATTATTGTTGTGCAAAAGTTTATTGATTTTCCTCGTCTTATCAAGTAACTGAACGCTCATCCGTGCAACCACCCTTTCCATATAAATAATAACTTACCTTTATCAACAAAAAACTTAGCAAATAGAATATTATTGCTTCTACTTGCTAAGTTTAGCATAAATTATTTGAATATACAATAGTTTTTGTATATTTTTTTGTGAATAGTCTGAATAATTGTCATAATTCTTAATATTCTGTTTTATACACAGGAAATTTAGTTCTTATTTTCTTATTTATCCATCTTATCCATGACATATCCGCAGTGTTCATCCGCACAGACAAGCTTATTGCCTTTTTCAACCATATATCCGCCACATTCAGGACATTTCTTGTCTGATGGCTTCTGCCATGACATAAAATCGCACTCAGGGAAGCCTTCACATCCGAAGTATTTCCTTCCCTTCTTCGTCTTCTTAATGACAATATCCTTACCGCACTTAGGGCAGGCAACGCCTATCCTCTCAAGATACGGCTTAGTATTTCGACATTCAGGAAATCCAGGGCAGGCTAAGAACTTGCCATGTGGTCCATACTTAATGACCATCATTCGACCACATACATCACACGGAATGTCTGTAACCTCATCTTCAATCTTAACCTCCTCAAGCTCCTTCTCAGCATTCTTAACTGCCTCATCCAGATCCGGATAGAAGTTTCTCACAACAGTCTTCCACTGTATGCTGCCATCAGCAACACCATCAAGAAGTGATTCCATGTTAGCTGTGAAGTTGACATCAACAATGACAGGGAAGGCCTTCATCATTATTGAATTTACAGCTTCTCCGAGCTCCGTCACATATAGATTTTTATTTTCCTTGGCAACATATCTTCTATTAATTATAGTCGTTATAGTAGGTGCATAAGTACTTGGACGTCCTATTCCAAGCTCCTCAAGCGTTCTTACAAGCGATGCCTCGGTGTAATGTGCAGGCGGCTGTGTGAAATGCTGTCTGCTGTCCGTATCCTCAAGAGTTATAACGCTGTCCGTACTCAGGCTCCCCACCATTGAATTATTCTCTTCCTTCTCCTCATCAGCCTCAGCATATACCGACATAAATCCGTCAAACACAAGTCTTGATGATGATGATGAGAAATGGTGTCCACCAACTGTAATCTTAGCCGTAGTTGTCTCATATCTCGCCGGCTGCATTCTGCTCGCCGCAAAGCGCTTCCATATCAGCTGGTACAGACGGAACTGGTCGCGTGCAAGCGAATCCTTAATCTTAGCAGGCGTGAGCTCGATATCGGTAGGTCTGATTGCTTCATGCGCATCCTGAATTTTTTTATCATTCTCTTTCTTGTTATCTATCGGACAGTAATAATCAACACCATAGTTATTCTTTATATACTCACGCGCAGAGACATCCGCTTCCGCTGCAACTCTTGTGGAATCGGTTCTCAGATAGGTTATGATACCGATTGTACCATGACCATCTATATCCACTCCTTCATATAACTGCTGTGCAATGCGCATGGTCTTCTGGGTTGAAAAATTAAGTGCCTTGGCTGCTTCCTGCTGGAGTGTACTTGTTGTAAACGGAAGAGGAGCCTTTCTTATCCTCTCACTCTTCTTTACCTCATCTATCTTAGCAGCACCATTCTTAAGCCCGGCAAGAACCGCATTCTTCTCGTTCTCATTATGAATAGCTGAATTGCCGTTTTCATCGCCAATGTACTTCGCCGTCAACAGTTTTTTCTCACCCTTGACTTTAAAAATACCATCGATTGTCCAATATTCCTCAGGAATAAACGCATTTATCTCCGCTTCCCTGTCGCAGATTATCCTGAGCGCAACCGACTGAACTCGTCCGGCGCTCAGCCCCCTCTTTACCTTCTCCCAGAGAACCGGGCTAATGCGGTAGCCCACCATACGGTCAAGTATTCTTCGCGACTGCTGTGCATCGACAAGGTTCATGTCAAGCTTCCTTGGTTCCTTTATCGAAGCCTTAACAGCATTCTTGGTAATCTCATTAAAGCTTATTCTGTTGATATCCTTATCATCTATCTTAAGTGCCTGTGCAAGGTGCCACGAAATAGCCTCTCCTTCACGGTCAGGGTCTGTTGCAAGATAAACCTTATCCGCCTTTTTAACCTCTCTTCTAAGATGGGCAAGTATATCTCCCTTACCTCTTATTGTTATATATTTTGGTTCAAAGTCATGTTCCGTATCTATTCCCAGCGTACTCTTAGGCAAATCACGAACATGGCCCTGTGATGCAACCACTTCATAATTAGAACCAAGAAATTTCTTGATGGTCTTCACCTTTGCCGGGGACTCAACGATTACAAGATATTTTGCCATGACAACTCCTCCAGTTATTATTTTCCTCGCACGTACATTCCTCCAATTCGTTTTGCAAGTCCGGCAAGCTCAAGTCTCACAAGACCTTCCGCTGCCTCCTTGAAGCTCACTCCGCTCTTACGAATTAAATCATCAATGCTCTGCGGGTTAAAATCTAAATGACTATACAACATTTTCTCCGGCTTTGCAAGTTTTATTTGTGAATTTTTTATATTGACAGAATAATTTTGTACTTCTGACAGTCCCAATTCAAATAAAATATCGTCCATACATGTTATGACAGCAGCACCTTGACGTATCAGCCTGTTACATCCCATGCTCAGCGCATCCGTCACTCTCCCCGGCAATGCCATGACCGTTCTGCCCTGTTCTAACGAATGGTCGGCAGTTATAAGAGAACCGCTTTTAACTCCGGCTTCAACAACAATCACAACATCTGACAGCCCGCTTATAATCCTGTTTCTCATAGGAAAGAATCCCGATAACGGCTTCGTGTCGGGACGATATTCAGAAATTATCCCCCCACCCTTCTGTATTATCTCATCGTATGTGAAACGATTCTCCGGCGGATAGCAATGATTGATTCCACTTCCAAATACCGCAAATGTCCTTCCTCCATCAACTCCGAGACAGCCGTTATGCGATGCGGTATCTATTCCTCTCGCAAACCCGCTGACAATCTGCACTCCATACCGTGCAAGCTGCGCGGCAATATCCTTTGCCATGCTTCTGCCATATTCGCTGCACGCCCTTGCCCCTACAATCGCCACCGTCTTATAGTTCTGTTCCGGAAGCCTTCCGCGATAATAGAGTATGTACGGCGCATCAAAAATATCCCTAAGTTTTTCAGGATAGTCACTTGAATCAATGCAGACCATATTTATATCCGACGCTGCCAACCCTTCAAATTCCTTGTCAAGCCTTCTCTTAAGGCTCCTGTCGCAAAAAGCTCCAATCTGTGCATCACTGTATTTTATATCTGACAAAGAAAACACCTGTCTTAAGAACTCCTCAGCCTTCTCCCGTCCTACGCTCTCTTCAATTTCATACAGCTCCCACACATCATCCACTGCCGCCCTGAGTGCCGCCAGCTTCTTATATCCATATCCTGGCAGATTGGTAAGCCAGAACCATGCCCTGATACGCTTATTTTCTTCATCCATCATTCATCCCCCTTATCCTTCACCCTGTAGCTCAGCGCCTCGAGCACATGCCGCTCCTCCACATTCTCCGCTCCATCGATATCCGCCAATGTACGCGCCACCTTGAGCAGCTTATAGTAGCCTCTGGCACTCAGTCCGTATACATCATACGCTTCTCTCATAAGCTCCTCGGATATATCGTCAAGTCGGCAGTATTTCTTAATCTCATCATTAGTCATACGGCTGTTATAACGTCCCTCGCCAAGTCTTTCCTGCTGGACTCTCCACACACGTTCAACAATTTTCCGCATATTGGAGCTGTCGAAATTCCCAATTACTGTCTGCATATCACCATCTTCATCTGTTCTTTTACCGGCATTTTCATCTGCTTTTCGTCTGTCTCCTGCTCCGGTCTTTTCATCCATTCTTCTTTCACCTTTTATTCCTTCAGAAGCCACATTTTTACCTATAAGCTCGTCAAAGCTTACCCTCTGCAATGATATGGATATATCAATTCTGTCTAGTATCGGCCTGCTTATGCGCCCATAGTGCTTATTCACATCCCATGTGGTACACCGGCACCTTGTCCTATCGGGATAGAAACCGCATGCACAGGGATTTATAGCCGTCGCAAGCATGAAATCAGCCGGCAGCTCACAGGAGCCTGTAATCCTGTTAATCACTATCCTTCCCGATTCAAGCGGCTCCCTCAGCTGCTCCACAACCCTTGTGTCAAAGCGTGTAAGCTCATCAAGAAACAGCACTCCCTTAGACGCAAGCGACACCTCCCCCGGTTCAACCAATCGTCCACCGCCTATAAGCGCCGCCGACGTAATCGAATGATGTGGTGCACGGAACGGTCTTACACTCATATCCGGTCTGCCGCCAAGCTTTCCGGCTATGCTGTAAATGCAGGCAAGCTCAAGCTGTTCATTCTTAGACATGCCGGGCATAATGGTCGGAATACGCGATACAAGCATCGTCTTTCCAGCTCCCGGAGGTCCCATGAGCAGTATATTGTGTCTTCCCGCAACGGCTGTGAGCATGGCTTTCTTAGCATACTCCTGACCATATATATCTGAATAGTCAGGATTTGTTTTATCTTCATCGCTGTGCCTGTCACAGACTGCATTATTATCAATAACCTCACAACATTTCCCATCATCCTGTTCATCTACAAGCTCCGATAAATGCTGCACAGGAATAATCTCTATCTCCGGCACCATAAGCGCCTCTGAGTAGTTAGCCGCAGGAACTATGCACCCCGCATATCCCTGCTTCTTCGCCTCAAGCACCGCCGGAAGCACACCTCTCACACCGATAACCGCGCCATCAAGCCCAAGCTCACCAATCACAATCCTGCTCTTCAGCTTATCCTCCACAATAATACCTATCTCCTCAAGAATGGCACATGCAACCGCAAGGTCAAAGCCTGTCCCCTCCTTGCGCATTGCCGCAGGTGCAATATTGATTGTCACCCTTCCCTGCGGGAACGGATAGCCGCACTTCTTGATTGCGACCCTGATTCTCTCCCTGCCGTCCTTTACTGAACTTCCAAGGTTGCCTGTCATCTCTATGTCCGGCAGCCCGCCCGACACATCTGCCTCCACCTCAAGCAACGTAGCACCCATCGCTGTGACCATCGCACAGCCCACCTTGCTCACCATAGTAAATCCTCCATTCTTATATTCTCCAAATGAAAAACCTGTAACCTCATTAACTGATGTTGGGCTCAAAAGGTATTTTGCCCCCAATGATACCGAATTGCTTCGTGCCATGCACTCTCTGATTAAGTACTTAAAAACTTTCACAAATTAAAATTGAAATGTGGTCTGAAACAGACCGGATACTGCTGAAATAAGATTAAACATTCTTGAGCCTTCCCTGCTCATTGTATTTTGCAATGAAAGCAGGGAAGATTTATTGCTTATGTATTTTTCTTAGCTTCGACGTTTTCACAACTGCTCTTCTGAAGCATGTGTATTTTCCTTTATATATTCATCATATTTTTTCTTAAAATCCTCTTCCGTCATATCTGCCATGTCTGCTGCTTCCGAATAGCTTATAATCTTTTTCCGCAACAATTTGTCAAATACTTCCATCTGTCCCTCTGTTCTCCCTTCCTGTTTAAACCTCTCAATAGCACTTCCCATATCTCCACCTCCGTCGACTATCTTGTATCTTCTTTTAATCTCCGACGTTTTCGGAAAACGGGTGCTGTACGCATTGTCCTCGACAAAAATTCGCATCAATTCTGATACATCTGAACCATTCCTGACCTTCGTATTGACGTATATCTCCTCAAAGCCATTGTCAACCACAGCACCGGTTTCCCTCACAACCCTATCAACATGATATATCGGACTCTTCCCCTTAAATATATCAAATTTTGAAATAAATACAATACATACATCCGGAACATTTTTAAATTTTGTTCCGGGTTCTGAGATATTGGTGGTAAGTATCGCTCCGTTGTATCTCACCCTTCTCTGGTGATCATCGTCATCCTCTTTCTGAACCTCAATGTTCACCTGCCTGCCGTCCGACTTAACACACTTTGCGTCAAGAATCACCGAACGCCCCTGCAGGTTCGTTCCTGTCCACTGAGGTATCGTCTCAAGCACCTTAAGTTCATTATCCTCAAGTATCACCCGCAATATCTCCTCACAGAAACCCACATCCTCCGCCATCTTCCGGAACATCAAATCATCTATCGGATTCAATGCCCTCGCTTCTTCACTGCTTGTCATTTTCCCCATAAAGCTTTCTCTCCTTACATACTGTGCATAACATCCTGTACGTCGTCTGACTGTACATTGTCTAATTGGTATCAACTTCGCTGTTCCTTGGTTGTATACTGTCTTTCCTGTGGTTATTGGAATAAAAGCATGAACTTCTGATAAATAAGACTACCGATAATAAACGGTATATTTTAAATAGAAGAATTATAGATATGTGCTTTGCGATTAATATAGCACCATATATGACTATTGGCAACAGAAATCGTGTCAAATAAGATGAATCGAATATATTTTAAACCAATGATTAACATTCCGTCATAATAGGCAAAAAAACATGCGGTTCTATCTGATTAGAACCGCATGTTTTTAGGAACTGCATATTTCTCAAACTACATGATTTACAGAAATACATGATTCTCAAAGCTGCATGATTTCCATAACTGCATGATTTCCATAACTGCATGATTTTCAGAACTGCAGGTTTTTTATAATAATGTTAGTCAAGATAATATAAGCTCTGAAGGTTAAGCTTCATATACGCAAGCCCCACCTCAGCGGAACGGTTATTGTTAACCTCGAACGTAAATGTGCTGCTCACGGATCGGATATCCGATTTTCTATAGTAGAAGTAATACAACCCATTATTGTTAAGTCCCGCAAAGAACTTATCGGTATCATCAGCTGTGTGGACAGTACCGGCAGCCTCAGCACCATGGGTCTCACCTGTCCATATCTCAGTGATATAGCCCATACTTCCATCCTTCTTGGCATACGATATACGCACATCCATATCATTTGAAAAGCTCATATCCTCAGGTCTGAAATATATGCGCACGTAATCAGCATACTCATCAGGTACATCTGCCGAATAATCCTTGGCACTATTCTTGTCAATGCTGAGGTCATAAGCAGAGGACTGTCCTGCACCGACACCCGGTGTCATATCAGCCTTCTCAATCTTAACAGTAGGTGCATCATAGCTTATTCTGTATGCCGCTATCATTGTATTGACAAAAAGCTTTGCCTCCATATCACCGGATACCCACGAATGTCCGACACCTGAATAAAATACATTACCCTTACTGTAGATATAGTAGTTATTGGCAGCATCATTAGGAGACACGCCATAGGTCAGGGCACTTCCTTCACCGTTTTCTGTGGACGATGAACTTCTTGCACTTCCGATTCCCGCATTACCGCTTGCAACCGGGTCTGATAAACAATACCATACAGTAACCTCCTTATCCTCCATGTTGAGCTGATACCACTGTCCATGCGTAGGCGCAATCGAAAGAACATCCGATATCTTATACGGATAAGTTGTTATCTGGCCTTCATTTACCTTTGTTGCAGTTGTAGTCAGATCATTGTTGTTTGCAAAGCCTGTACTGCTTGACACACTGTTCTCATTGACAACCGCATTTCCCTGTGGGTTGGTTATCATGTATCTGTATGGCAGCCTGTTATAGCTGTTTCCGGTCTTATTAGGATTGTTCCAATCCGTCTGTTTCTTAGTCCAGCCGAGCCTCTTCATCGCATAATATGTAAAGCCCTGCTTCTGGTCGCTTGAAATCTCATCGTAGCTTAAGCCGCTCTGATATCCGGTTACAGCATTCTTAAGTCTGTCCCCGGATGCTAATGAAGCAAGCTCTGTGCTCACCGCCTTGTACCGGTTCATGCCCATAATATCGCGCAGCATGGCATTGGCTGTGTAGCCGAAGGTCTTATTTCCATTTTGCTTCAGATTATACAAGGAGGTGATATCATGCGTGTAAAGAATACTCTTTCCAAGCTTCGTGTAATACTGCAGATATTCAACAGCGCCATTGGTATTACTAAGGTCAACAGCACCATAGATATCTCCGAATCCAACAATAATCATGTTATAGGAGCTGAGCTTTCCTATGCTCCTGCCATCAAGCTCCGACCTAATCTCGCGCCCCGATTTATCAAGCTCATCCGATACACTCGCGAGAACACCTGTCTCCGGGTTCGTGCTGCTTATATCCTGCGATAGGTCGAATTCAAATCCTTCTCCTGCGAAGAATTTCTCAAAATCCGACCATGTAATCGTGCGGACCGTCACATCAAAATCATTCAGATTGGAGTATCTTTTCCTGAATAAATCATTCTTCTCCAGATTAAGAAGACCCGAATCATTTTTCGGCATAATCTGAAGTACATTGAGCTTCTTTCTCTCTGTATCCGAGCGCAGCTTTGCTGCGGAAGAACCTGTCCTGGTATACCTGACATTCACATTATCGTTTCTGTATACCTCTATCTTCCATTGTACAATACCCACAATACTTGAAGCGACCTCATAGATACATGTATTTACGCCCCTGTTCCCATCATTGTATGCCGCAGTTCCCTCCTGTACAATCTCGCCCGAAGAGAACTTGCTGTCCCTGTCCTGATCCACATAGATACGATAATTATAACCCTCTCCCGGAACAGTAAATTCAAACGTCATATACGCATCTCCTTCTCCGTTAACCGGAAGATAATTAGGATTGGATATCGTAGGGTTGGTGTCACTAACGGTTGTTCCGTTATAGAGTGCAGGAATCGATGTAAATATAACAGCCTCTGCCTTATTTCGCAAGGTATCCTGAAGTCTCCTTGTGTCTGTCCGAACGCACACCATATACAACATCCGCACCATTCATATATGCGGC
>OGWY01002317.1_pt1 | contig 13816 bp, 9 predicted proteins | sample 1576121 | NCBI WGS metagenome assembly OGWY01 (sample SAMEA3541543, study PRJEB24748) | human gut metagenome | biome: human gut; feature: human-associated habitat; material: faeces | place: China | collected 2012 | reverse complement strand
AAGGTAAAAGTGACAACCAGTTGTTACGATTACGGCAATCCGAATTACCCGATTAAGGATCCGATCAAAATGGAGGAGCCAAAAGTATGTCCAGAATAAATTCAGGGCTGCCAGGGCAGGGTTAGCGCCTTGTGACAAAGGGCTGGGATCGGAACCTGTATTCTCTCATTATCCCTCAACGAAGGCGTGTTAAATGAAATCTCCCTTTCTCTTTTTAGTTACAGCGGTATTGCTGTTAACGGGCTGTAACCAGCCTGCTGAATCTGACTCAGTCAGCGGCGGTGGCGGAACCATTGAAGCCATCAACCATACCCACTGGGCCATCAACCACTTTAGTGTCAACGGGCAGTCCGGTGTCGATATTATCGGCCCGTGGCAGGGAGGAGGCGGTGCGGGTTACTTTGGTGTGCCTCCAAAATGGGAACCGGGAATGACCGTTAAAATTGACTGGGAAACCGGTGTTGGCGATATGGATGGTTTTCCTGGCTTTGGTGACGATGAAAAACTCCTTAATTGGTATAGAAAAATGAAATTGTTAAACCGGGAACATAGCTTGATAGTACCTGTTCCTGATTATAACGGCCAAAAAACCTGCGGCATCAAAATACACTTTCTCCCGTGCGACAAAGTAAAAGTGACAACCAGTTGTTACGATTACGGCAATCCGAATTACCCGATTAAGGATCCGATTAAGATGGAGGAGCATGAAGTATGTCCAAAATAAACCCAGACTTAACATGGTATCCACCTCACTTTCCAAAACAAGGGCGTTTACCAACAGATACAGCGGCAACGAAGCGAAACTGTAAACAGCAGGATAGCCATGAGCTGGCATACCGGAATGAGCTCTGTCACGCTGCGGGTAAAGCCGTAGAGCCGCCTTGCTGTAAAACTCTGCATATCAGTTTATTTTTTGACGGTACAGGAAATAACCTTAATAACGATCTGTATATTTCCAGCCCTAAACATCCAACAAATATTGCTCGTTTGTTTCGTGCAACGATCGGTCAGGGTTATGCCGGTGGTGTTCAGGGGCATACTGAAGAGCTGGTTGATTTAGCGGGAACGTCAGGCAACAAATACTATAAATATTATATCCCTGGGGTTGGCACACCTTTTCCAGAAGTTAATGACCTTGATTACAGTACGCCAGGTCTGGCTTTTGCGACCTACGGTGAAGAACGCGTCAACTGGGGTCTATTGCGAATTATTGATGCTCTCAGAAGAACATCGGGTTTAACCGAGATTTCTGACGCCGAGTGTTATGCCGCCGTCAACAGAATGACATCAAATCTGGGATCGGACGGGCCAGACAGGCGTTATACCGTTTTTAATGAACTTTTAAAGGCAGCAGATCTTGCACCTAAACTGAAACAGGCAGTTACACAACCAGAACCAGGGAAACCTAAGCTATTAGGCATTAAGTTATATGTCTATGGTTTCTCCCGCGGTGCAGCAAGTGCGCGAGCATTTGTGAACTGGTTATCTGAGTTGCTGCCAGGGGGCAGGAGAAAGGGAAGTAAACCTGAGCTTTGTCTGAAGTCGGGTGACGTAAAAATCCGCTTAAGTATTGAATTTCTTGGCCTGCTCGACACTGTGGCATCCGTTGGCATAGCAAATATTGCGCCATTCGCAGAAGGGCATATGGGCTGGGCTGATGGTACCATGGAATTACCGGATAATGGGCTGATCAAAAAATGCACTCACCTCGTTTCATCCCACGAACAAAGACTTTGTTTCCCGCTGGATTCAATTTGCCGCAGCGACGGAACTTACCCAAGTTATGCTACGGAAGTGGTTTATCCAGGAATGCACTCCGATATTGGTGGGGGGTATCCCCCGGGGGATCAGGGAAAGGCCACTGGCGAGAATGATGGCAATTTGTTATCACAAATCCCATTGCACGATATGTTCTCTTCAGCATTCCAGGCTGGTGCGCCGATGAAAACACCAGAAGATGCGTTGCCAAAAACATTATCTTTAGACAATTGGAGAGTAATGCCTGCTAATTTGATCTCTGAATTCAGAGTATCAGATGTGCTTATATCTCGATTCAATGCCTGGCGCGTGTTTACTCTTAATTTATCGTCAAGTTATGTAGAAGACTCTGTTGACGCATTGAAATTCAATCCCATCCGAGCAAGTTCAAATATTATTACAGCGTTAGAAGATCAACTCGGCTGGATTACGGCATGGCGTATCGGGCGATATGTAAACGGCGCTTATAAATCTCAAGGATTTTACAAATCTTCAGGTGTCGCGTGGCAAAATAAAGATTCAGATCCGGCCACTCTGGCTGCATCTAAGGCTGAGCAAGAACGGAAACAAAAAGAGGTGGATGATGCGCGCCTGAGAGCAATCGTGAATAATAGGTTCAAAAATAAAAAGTTCATACCATTACCTCCTGGCCCAAAAGATTTTGACCCGGCTATCGCTCAGGTTCAGCTAAGACAGGCGGCAGAAGAATTCAATGCTGATTACCAGTCTAAGCCACGCCCCGTTACGGGGAACTGGAAATATACGGTGTCTCAGCAATTATCTAATGTGATATACTCCTTCAGTGAGAATGATTTCTCTGTTGAGTATGAACGCATCAAAAGTTCAGGTGACAGTAAATTTAACAAACTGTTTCCGAAGCAATCTGCTGGAGAAACCGCTCAATCGCCAGAAAGTCTGGTCAGATCATTATTTGACGATCAGGTTCATGACTCACGCGCCTGGTTTATGCACGCAACCTTTGGTGACAGAGAACCCTGGGGAAGTTACTTCCTTTATCGGATGATTTTCTTTGGGGAGTTGATGAGTAAAAATGTTTCATTGATCGCTAAATATGGCCGGTTTGTTGAAGGCCAACTTAAATCAGCGATAAAAGGAGCCAGTCTCATTTTTGATAACACGACTATCAACAGTAATATTTCAGATGAAATCACATCTGGTATTAAACAAGTGATTTCTATCATCCCTGCTTCGGCAAGTGGGCCTGAAGTTATTAATGCAGAATCTACTATTCAACCTGCAATGACAAATGGAATTGCGCCATTGGGTAGCCAGACACGTAAAGCCCTGGATGCTGCGAAACTGGCCGAAACCAAAGCTGATATTCTTAAAATATGGTGATGGTTCGTTATTTATTATGTTTAATTTAATTAAGGAAAGTTAATGAAACATATTGTCAGGCAGGGTGATTCGCTAAAAGAGTATGGTGGTTCAGTTATTGGCGGTCACTATCTTTATTTTGGTAAAGGTATTGCTGTGAAAGGTGATGCGGTGAAATGTAATAAGCATGGGATGACAACGATTGTCGAAGGTAGCTCTCTGACAAAAGTTGACGGTCAACCAGTAGCATTACATGGTCATCGCTGCGCATGTGGTTGCACGCTGGTGAGTTCCAACCCCGATTGCAGGGTTGCGCAGTGAGAGCTATTCCTACATTTCCTCGCTATCGTCTTGCGAAACCGCCAGTTGCAAAGCGCTGGTTAGGAGGAGGTGCCGCTCTGGTTTTGCTCTCTGGTATCATCGCGGCAATGGCAGGGAAATCCGGTGCCAATACCAGTATCATTCTTTTCTGCATGGTTGGAATGGTATTACTTGGCGGTGTTGTCTGGTTTGTACGCACAATCTTTTTTCGCCTTTCAGTTCATCATTCACATACCTGGGAGCGCGAAGCAGAAAATGAGCGCAGGCATTGGTGGGAAATCCATCGGCGTCAGTTTGCCCTGAAAGATATTGTCCTGATTGGCCCGGCAGGCGCTGAACTTTCTGACTGGCTGCGTGTGATTAAGCGAGAGCATCAGGCTCCATTAGTCAGGCAGGAATCCCTGGGGAAATCGTTGCGTATTGCCAGAAGTTTCTCTTCTGCTCTTATTGAACGTGAAAAACAACTGGCTCAAATGCTGGTATTGCAATGGAAAAGGCAGCGAGGTAAGGAATTATTCGTTTCTCCGGAGAAATATTTCTGGCAGGGGAGCCCTGAAGCCTGGCAAGCCTTTGTGGCACAGCTCATTGAGAGTTTTCCGGGAATTACAGCTCCTGAATTACCTGAGTTATGGCAAGGGGAGAAAACATTATCCGTACTGGCTAATGTTCTTGCGGACAAGAAACAGCTGGCTAATTTTTTGATTGCCGGGTGCCAGTCTTTATCTCCTGCTTCTGACTCTACTCGTCCTGCCGGTGAATGCGCAGTACTGTGGCTGGCTGGAAACCAGGGGGACGTCACATTATCCCGTGGTGAATTTTTTGAGCCTTCTGATAGTGAGTCCCTGCGGCACGTCGCCTTGCGAGCCGAAAAACAGAGCGAACTTAATGAGTCGCCCGAACGGTGCATTCTCTTCTCACACCCGGAGAAACCTGAACTCGCCGATTGTGGCTGGAATGTGACCCACAATATCCAGGATGACTACTGGGGCGATCCTGGAAAGCTTGATGCGCTGGTTGTGATATCGCTCGCTGCAATTACCGCTAAGAGTGAAGCAAAACCCTGCGGCTGGATAGCGTCAGACCCCCTTCATACTTTAGCTCTTGGGATCGTAAAACCACATGGAAACTGATAAGGACAAAAACCAGACCCAGGAAATTTCTGCCGGGATCACTGTACTGCTTATTGCTGTGGCAGTAACGCTGGTGATCATGCTGGGGGGATTTGCATACTGGTTGATTGCCGGAGAGCGTTCGACGGAATGGTCAGTGATTTCTCCAGTTCTGCTTGTGTGCAGCCTCCTCTGGGTCACACTTGCCTGCGTGATCGCCCTGGCTTTCCTTGCCGTTCATTTTTGGATCATCAGTCGGGCCAAACGAACGACTGCAATATCACAGACAAATGAAGCCAAAAAGAAGGCCAGGGAAAGGCGCCTGACGCTCGCCAGAGACATTGGCACCGCGCTGCGCAAACGCTACTCCCTCTTCTGGCGGCGCAAGGTCCGCCTGCTGCTGGTCACCGGCGACGAGGCGGCAATCGAACAACTGGTGCCTGGCCTGCGTCAGCAGCACTGGCTTGAAGGCAACCGCACCGTGCTGATTTACGGCGGCAGCCTTGCATCGGAGCCTGACCGAGAAAAATACATCGCGCTGCGCAAGCTGCGCCGCGGTCGTCCTCTGGACGGGATTGTGCGGGTGATGCCGTCGTCTCTGACCCTGACGCCGCAGATAAGCGAGAGCGACCTGCGTGGGCTGGAAAAAATCAGCGAACTGCTGGGCTATGCCGCCCCGGTCTGGTTATGGAAACTGTGCGACAGTGAGTGGCCGCAGGCTGACCGCGCGGTGCAGGCGGTAGGGGTTAGCTTCCCGTTGCGCGCCACTGAGGAAGATGTCGCCCGTCAGCTTGCGCAGATGTTGCCCACGCTACGGGAGCAGGGGATGCACCAGATCGCAGCAGATACCCGCCACGACTTCCTGCTGCGTCTGGGGCAGCAGCTTATCGACGGGGAGATCGCACAATGGCGCCGGCAGCTGGCGCCGTGGCTGACCGCCTCGCGGCAGCGGCTTGCGCTGCGAGGCCTGATGTTTAGCCTGCCAGAGCCTCGTACCGTAGATCCGTATCAGGAGACGGATACCTCGCCTGCGGGCCAGCCTCATCTCCTGACGCTGCCCGCCACCTGGCAGGGGATCGTCGATGACTGCCGCCGTTTACGCGGGCATCACGTGGGAATGGCGTGGGAGCAGGGCCTGGCGTGCGGTCTGCTGGCCATCCTCGGCCTGTGGGCGGCGGGACTGCTGCTCTCCTTTGCCCTCAATTACAGTCAGATTGCTTCGGTAGCGGGAAAAGCCCGCGACCTGGTGGCCCACCCCTCCGTTTCTGACTATCAACTGACGGCCCTCCATGCCCTGCGCAATGAGGCCGGCCGTCTCGTGCACGATGGGCAGAAGGGAGCACCCTGGTATCGGCGCTTTGGTCTGGACCATCATCAGCAACTATTAAACGCCGTCCTGCCCTGGTACGGTGTGGCGAATCATCGCCTGATACGTGACCCGGCCAATGCCGCGTTGCAGCAGGCGCTCAGCGCGCTGGTCAACTCCGCCCCCAATAGCGACCAACGAGCCAGGCTGGCGAAACCGGGCTATGACCAGCTGAAAGCCTGGCTGATGATGGCTCGTCCGGATAAAGCCGATGGCGCATTTTTCGCGCAGACCATGAAAACGGTCCAGCCGACGCGAATGGGGATCTCGACCGGTCTGTGGCAAAGTCTGGCGCCGGATTTGTGGGCCTTTTATCTCTCCCTGCTGCCCGAGCGGCCAGAGTGGAAGATCATCCCGGATGCGCAACGGGTGAGTCAGAGCCGTCAGGTTCTGTTGCAGCAGCTAGGTCGCCGCAATGCCGAAAGCACCTTATATGAGAACATGCTCAAATCCGTGCGTCGTAATTTTGCCGATGTGTCGCTGGAAGACATGACCAGTGGCACCGACGCGCGCCGCCTGTTTACCACCGATGAAGTGGTCCCGGGGATGTTTACCCGCCAGGCATGGGAAGGCGGCATTCAGCAGGCCATTGATAAGGCAGCCAGCTCGCGCCGGGAGGAAATCGACTGGGTGCTGAGCGATTCGCGCAAAACGGTGTCGACAGACCTGTCGCCGGAGGCGCTGAAAGCGCGTCTGACCCGACGCTACTTCACCGATTTCGCCGGCAGCTGGCTGAATTTTCTCAACAGTCTGCGACTTAATCCGGCGATCAATATCGCCGATGTTACCGACCAGCTCACGCTGATTAGCGATGTCCGCCAGTCGCCGCTGATTGCCCTGATGAATACCCTTGCCTGGCAGGGGCAGGCGGGGCAACAAAGGGAGGGGCTTTCGGACAGCCTTATTAAATCGGCCAAAGATCTGGTGGGCGGGAAAGACAAGCCGGTCATCGACCAGTCGGCCGCCGGCCCGCAGGGGCCTCTGGATGACACGTTCGGCCCACTGCTCCAGCTGATGGGGAAAAACACGGGCAGCAACGTCATGTCGGCCGATAGCACCCTGAGCCTGCAAACCTATCTGACCCGTATCACCCGCGTGCGCCTGCGCCTGCAGCAGGTTGCGAATGCCTCCGATCCGCAGGAAATGATGCAGGTCCTGGCGCAGACCGTCTTCCAGGGAAAAAGCGTCGACCTGACCGACACGCAACAGTACGGTAGCCTGATTTCGGCAAGCCTTGGCGAAGAGTGGAGTGGCTTCGGCAACACTCTGTTTGTGCAACCGCTGACCCAGGCATGGGAAACCGTGCTTCTGCCGTCGGCGGCCAGTCTGAATGACAAATGGCGCCGATCGGTGGTCGCCAACTGGCACACCGCCTTTGACGGACGCTTTCCGTTTGCCGCCAGCAAAAGCGACGCCTCCCTGCCGATGCTGGCTGAGTTTGTGCGCAAAGACAGCGGGCGAATCGAACGTTTTCTCACGACGGAGCTGAACGGTGTCCTGCATAAAGAAGGCAGTCAGTGGGTGCCGGATAAGGTCAACAGTCACGGCCTGGTCTTTAATCCGGCCTTTCTGCGCGCGATCAATCAGCTAAGCCAGCTGTCCGACATTCTTTTCACCGACGGCAGCCAGGGGATCAGCTTTGAGTTACAGGCCAGGCCTGCCCCGGAGGTTGTCGAGACACAGCTGACGATAGACGGCCAAAAGCTGCGCTATTTCAATCAGATGGCCGACTGGCAGACTTTCCGCTGGCCGGGGGAGACGTATAAACCCGGCACTCTGCTGACCTGGACCACCGTCAATGCGGGCACGCGTCTGTTCGGTGACTACAGCGGTACCTGGGGCTTTATTCGCTGGCTGGAGCAGGGTAAACGCCATCCGCTGGATCGCAGCCAGTGGATGATGAGCTTCTCCGCTCCGGATGGCCGCACCCTGCAGTGGGTATTGCGCTCCCAGCTTGGGAGTGGCCCGCTGGCGCTTCTGGCGCTGCGCGGATTGACCCTGCCGGATCAGATTTTCACTGTCGATGCGGCTGAGAGCGCACAGGACCTGACGACGGGGGTAGGGAATAGTGACATGGATGAGATGGAATAATGAGCATTTTACAAAATTTGGTTGCCGCCAGTCAGTTGGATGAAAGCGTACTGCGCCAGCAGGCCCGGTCACGCCAGGCGCAGTGGCAGTCCTGGCTTGCGCCAATCAGTGACGCCCAACCAACCGGGGACGATCCGGGCTATGACGATGATTTTCAGCGTATCCGCGAGGAGGTCAATAAGATCTCCGGTGTCGATACCGAACTGATTTGCCAGCTGGCAGAAAAACTGCTGACTCAGACCTGCAAGGATCTGCGCGTGATCACCTTTTACGTGTGGGCGCGTCTGCAGCGGGATGGTGAAACCGGTCTGGCGGAGGGCGTTACGCTACTGGCGGCAATGCTTGAGCGGTTTGGGGCTATGCTCCATCCCCAGCGTGAACGTAGCTGTAAATCAGCGCTGGAATGGCTTGGCAGTCGCCGGATGTCGGATAGCCTGTCTCTTTATCCGGAAGTCGACATGACCACTATGCAGGTCATTATCGGGGCGTTATTGCTGGCGGAAGACACTTTTTCCGGCTTGGCTGAAGCATCTCGCCCCGATCTTTCCGGGCTATATCAGATACTGGAGAACCGCCTGGTGCAAAGCGGCGGAGCCCACAGTCTGGTGCCGCAGACCAGCCGCGAAGAACACGATCTGCTACCCCAACATACGGACACCGCACCGGTAATGCATACCGTCACGTCAGGTCGTGATTTGCTCGATCAGGCTAAGGTGCTGGCGAAATATCTGCGTGAGTGTCCCGGCGGATGGCTGGCAGGTCATCATCTGATGAAGAGTGTGCGTTGGGATACGTTAACGGAGTTACCGCCGCTGGATGCCTCCGGCCGGACACGGCTATTGCCTCCCAAGCCTGAGAGTAAAGCCCATCTTAAGCGGTTGTATTTACAGAAAAGCTGGTCGGAACTGCTGGAGCATACGGACACGCTGTTGGCGCAAGGCGTCAACCATCTGTGGCTGGATGTGCAGTGGTACGCCTGGCAGGCGCTGCTGAAACTGGATGCTGACAGTGTACGGGCCGATATCCTGTGCCGGGATATGAAAGGGCTATTGGCTCGTCTGCCGGGGCTGGAAACCCTGGCGTTTAACGATGGTACGCCATTCGCCGATGAAGTGACGCTCAACTGGCTTAACGAACGTGTCCTGGATGAGATGGCCGGATGGCAAGATGAGCCGGTAATGGCGGCGACCAGCGCTGATGAGGTGCTGTCGCTGGAGCCAGAAGTGCTCACCCGCGCGGACGATGAAGGTATTGAGTCGGCGCTGAACTGGTTACAGGCGCAGCCGGGCTATACCACCAGCCGCAATCGGTGGCTGATGCGCTTACTGATGGCGCGGGTCAGCGAGCAGTACGGAAAAAATGAAATGGCGCTGCATCTGCTGGCGGAACTCGACAGCCGCGCCCGGGAAATGACGCTCGAACAATGGAAGCCGGAGCTTATCTTTGAGGTCAAAGCCCGCCGACTCCGGCTGCTCAGAGGCAAGGCCGGGCGCAGTGAGGCAGAAAAAAATCGCTTGCTGCCAGAAATGGAGTCATTGCTTGCCGGGCTCATCGCTCTGGATCCTGCTCGCGCCGCGGTGCTGTGCGCATAATTCACGCATCATTCACATTGCACCCCTGCACCTGCGGTTCTCTGCATATCTGAAAGCTATTACTTCTTCTGGTGATTTATGGACGATTTAACCCTGCGTTATTACGACGCTGAAATGCGCTACCTGCTGGAAGCGGGTGAAGAGTTTGCCCGCGCTCATCCTGAGCAGGCGGCAATGCTCAATCTCGACAAAGCGGGCGCTCGCGACCCCTTTGTCGAGCGCCTGTTTGAAGGTTTTGCCTTCCTGATGGGCCGCATGCGCGAGAAACTCGATGACGATCTGCCTGAGCTGACCGAAGGCGTGGTCAGTCTGCTGTGGCCACATTATTTACGTACCATTCCCTCGATGTCGGTCGTGGAGTTCACCCCCGACTGGCCGGAAATGAAAGAGCCGATGACGATAGGCAAAGGTTTTGAAGTGCTTTCCCGGCCGATCGGTGAAAAGGGCACGCGCTGCCGGTACACCACCACCAAAGCGATCGCTCTGCAGCCGTTATCCCTGGAACGCGTCCAGCTGGCCACCGATACGGATGGCCGTTCGGTGATCACGCTGCGCTTTACCTGCAGCCAGCTGACGGACTGGCGCCGGGTCGATCTCAGTCATATCCCGCTGTACTGCAACGCCGATGCGCCGCTGGCCTGCGCCATGCACGAGGCCTTTACCCTCAATGTGGCCCGGATGTGGCTGCGCATGCCCGATGAGGTGGACAGAAGGCCGCTGGACGGGTATTTCAGCGCGCTGGGATTTGGCGAGGATGACGGCCTCTGGCCTGAAGATGGCCGCAGTTTTCGCGGTTACCAGCTGCTGCTGGAGTATTTTACCTTCCGCGAAAAGTTCATGTTCATCGATCTGCGCGGGCTGGAGACGGTGGCTTTTCCGGCCGGACTGGCGTGGTTTGAAATCGACGTCGTGCTGGCGGAACGCTGGGAACATGACTTCCGCTTCAGCGAAAAGCAGCTGCGCCTGCACTGCGTGCCAGTGATCAACCTGTTTCCGCTGGAGTCCGATCCGCTGACCATCAATTCCCTGCAGACCGAATACCCGCTGCGCCCGATGCGCGTGCAGGACGGCCACACCGAAATTTACACCGTCGATTCCGTGATCTCCTCACACCAGCAGGTTTACGCGCCGTTCTCAAGTTTTCGCCACAAAGGCGGCATGATGCGTCATGACGCGGCGGACTATTACTATCATACCCGGGTGCGCCGTGGCCCCTCCGGGCTGTACAACACCTGGCTTATCGTCGGCGGAGAAGCCTTTGATAATCATACCGTACCGGAAGATGAAAGCCTGTCGCTGACCCTCACCGGAACCAACGGCCAGCTGCCGCGTCGCGCGCTGCAGAGCACCGTGCTCGATACGGTGATGAAAACCACTTCCGCCAGTATTGCAGTGCGGAACCTCTGCGCGCCGACGCTGCCGTGCTATCCCCCCGCCCAGGACCGTTTTCACTGGCGGGTGCTGAGCCATCTGGGCAGCAGTTTTCTTTCCCTGATGGATAACGCGGAGGTCCTGCGCGGCACCCTGGCGCTGTATGAATGGACCGACAGCGAGATGAATCGTCGGCGTCTGGAAGCCATCCTCGACGTGAAGCACCGCGCAACAGAGCGCTTTGCACAGGGCCATCTGGTGCGCGGCGTGCAGATTGAAGTCACCCTCGACAGTCACGGCTTTGCCGGACGAGGCGATATATGCCTGTTTGGCGAGATGCTTAGCCGCTTCTTCGCGCTCTACACCGACATCTACTTGTTCAACCGCCTGATTATCATTCTGCAACCAACCGGAGAACGACTGGAATGGGAAGAGAAGCACAGCCGCCGCATTCCCGGCTGACCCCGCGACTGGAGGCCGACCTGCCGCGGATCAATTTTTACCGCTTCTGCCAGCTTCTGGAAAAACGGCGTCCCGGCCAACCGCTGATGGGGGGAACCAGCCATCCGGCTGACGATCCGGTGCGTTTTTACCCGCATCCGGGAATGGGATTTCCCGCCAGCGAACTGAAAGCCGTGGAATACGATGAGGCCGATGACAGCAGGCCGCCGGTCATTCGCACCACCTTTATGGGGTTGTACGGTGTCGATTCGCCGCTCCCGACGGCATATCTCGATGATATCGCCCAGCACAGGGAAGGGCATGAAGCGCTGCAGGGCTTACTGGATATCTTCAGCCACCGGATCATGACGCAGTTTTACCGCATCTGGCGGAAATACTCCTGGCCCGCCACCTTTGAGCCCGGCGGCACCGATCGTCTCTCGCAGTCGCTACTGGGCCTGGCGGGGCTGGGCATCCCCGGCACGACGCAGCATATCGCCTCGCCGGCGTCGCGCTTTCTGGCGCTAACCGGCGTGCTGCGTCAGCCGGGCAAAACCCAGCAGGGGATCCAGGCGCTGGTCACCCTGCTGGCCCCGGAGACCACCGTCAGGGTGAGCCCGTACAGCCTGCGTCCGGTGGCGATCAGCCAGCCGCTGGGGTTTTACGGCGATGACGACTTCTTCCTGGACGGCAATACGCCGCTGGGTGACGAAGCGATGGATGCCAGCAGCCAGCTCCTCGTCGCCCTTACCACCGACAATCCCGCGGAGGCGCAGGGCTGGAAGCCTGACGGCCCGCTGTTTCGGGACTTTCTCATCCTGCTGCGGGTATACCTCGGCTGGCGATTCCGGGCCAACATCACCCTGACCGCGCCGACCCGACTGCTGGCTGTCCCGCCGCTGGGGGACGAGCCGTTCTGGCTCGGTATGAACGGCGTGCTGGGCGTGGGTGATGGCGAGAGTGAGGACGATATTCCTCAGACCTTTACCACCGAGCTGGGTACCTATACGGGCCTGCAGCCTGCCACCTTTCTACAAGGAAACCGACGTGTTACGTATAAGTTTGACTAAAACCGCCTGTCTGCTGCCCCTGCTTGCGCTTTGCCTGAGCGGATGCGGACTCACCCAGCGCGTCTCGGAGGGAACAAAGTCTGCCTTCAACGCCGTTTTTTATAAGAAAATTAATACGCTGCATCTGGACTTTACCGCGCGCGAAGCGCTCAACACCGATGCCAGAGAGAATCACTCGCTCTCTGAACCGGTGGTGGTGCGCATCTATCAGCTTAAAGATCGCCAGACCTTTGACCGGCTGGTTTACCAGCAGCTGCTGGAGGAGGGGGATATTCTGCTCGCCGCCGATCTCCTCGCCAGTCGCGATGTGGTGATCGGTCCCGGAGGGGACGCCAGTCTGAATATGCCGCTGGAAGCGGAGGCGACGTTCGTGGCGGTTGTCGGCCTGTTCCGCCATCCGGACACACAAAGAAATACCTGGAAGCAGGTGCTGGCGCGTGAGGAATTGGATCCGGACAAGCCGCGCATTTTCACCGCCGAACACAACCAGCTACGGCTCAGGCCTGAAGCGGCGAAGTAACGTAAAAAAACAAACATTTGCGGCGGGGCCATCGCGCCAGTTCGCCCTCAATCTTCGTAACCAGCGAACGGGCGATAACCATCTTCATCCAGCCAAACCGGTTTCATCACAGCACAGGGAGATAACGTGACAGCGAGGGAACGTTTTTTTAAGAAACTGCAGCAACAGCAAAATCCGCGGCGGACAGCGGCCCTCGACGGGTCGGCCGCCGCGGATATCGCCAGGTTTCGTCAGCAGATGGCGGAGCTGGCTCAGCAGATAAGTCAGTGGTTTGATGGAACCGGTATTGAGGTGGTGATTTCGACCCGCCATCTCCACGACCTGAGTACCCTTGGCTACAGCCTCAACAGCGGCATCTGCCGTTACGATATCCCGGCCATTCGTCTGCAAAACGGCGAGCGCAGCGTCAATATCGTGCCGCAGCAGCTGTTGGATGGCGTGGAAAAGGGGATCGTGACCCTGAGTCTTGAGGCGCCAGACGGCGCGGGATTCCGGGAGGTGTTTTATCTGAGCCTGGCCCCGGAGGAGGGCTGGATGATCCGCAAGGCGCACCAGCCCCCGGAAGCGCGGCTTATGCTTACCGAAGATCGCTTTTTTATGGCGGTAGACAGCCTGGCCTGAAGATCCCTGACAGGCGATGACGTCCCCGCGGCGGCGGTGCAAAGCGCGCATCGCCGCCCTGGGGTATCAGGCGCCAAACGCTCCGTCGATGGTGTGCATGGCGCCAGTGACAAACGACGCCTCCGGACCGGCCAGCCACGCCACCATTCCTGCCACCTCTTCCGGACGGCCATGGCGCTTAATGGCCATAAAGCTGTGCATCAGCTCTTTCATCGGGC
>OGWY01002309.1_pt1 | contig 13858 bp, 10 predicted proteins | sample 1576121 | NCBI WGS metagenome assembly OGWY01 (sample SAMEA3541543, study PRJEB24748) | human gut metagenome | biome: human gut; feature: human-associated habitat; material: faeces | place: China | collected 2012 | reverse complement strand
CATTGACTACCGCCGATACCGGAAAAGAGTACAATGTGGGTATGGTGGGATGCCGCCTGATACCCATATACGAGATAATCAACGACCCCGACAAGCGCAGATTGGTGCAGATTGCTTTTTCCAAATATACCAATTCACCGGAGATGGCGCCAAAGCCGGAAGATACACCGGCCCGGATAGAAATAGATATTGTACGCAAGGAATGGTTACAAAGACAAAGTTCATGTGCCTTGAAAGCAGATACCCGCAACAAAAACAGATACTTTATATTTGTAAAGGAGTATGTGCCGGCCATCCGTCGTGATGACGCCGTCATAATAGCTTACCCATTCATCGAAGAGAAACCATACTTTTATTGCGGTGTTTTCATAGGCGATGCAGATAACCATCCGGGTGCAGTACGCTGGTTGGGCAATAATTGCCTCTATGAGCCCAACGATTCTGTCAGGTACGACAATGCCCAATTTGCGCATTTGTTCGACGCAAATAGCAAATCGCTGAAACAATTATATTTCTATAACGCTGCCGTACAGATAATGCCCCCAAAACAAAACAACAAATACATCGTAGAAGATAGTATACATTCGATAACCTCCGTACACCCTCTTCGGGCCTCATCTAAAAAGATAATATATAGCGCAGGAGACGACGAGAACGATAAGCTCTATTTAATTAAGGTAGGTCCCTTGATGTGGTTCGAAGCCAGTTATAGCCTGCAAAAGAGAGATATTATAGATAATACAGATTATGTTCCTTTCAATAAGTCCGAAGGTGCCAATAAATTTCACATGTGCAAGCCAACGAACGATCTATATCAAGCATTTTATTGGTCTGACATTAATCATTATCTCCCCACTGACAATCAGATAAACAGTCTGATGAAAGTATGTAACGGAAACGAAAAGGTTCTTTTCGAACTAAATCCCGGCAATCTAAGCAATTTATTAGGACTAAAATGGGGCAAAGGGGCTTTTCGCCATTTATCCGGTAGTTCTTATGATAAATTTGACACGGAAGCTATTGTCTTCCCCATTCGGGACATGACCCCCAAACAGGATTTCCTTCCCGACATTGCCAGAATAACCAAATCAGGAAGAGCCAGCCGAATATCCATGAAAGATTATCAATTAGCAACGATAGGTTCCACTGATTGTGCTACCTTGCTTTTACCGATTTATATGGTAGCTGAAACTTTTGATTAACAAATAACGCCAACAAAACCTTATGAAAATTCTTAAGCTGCAATATATTCTTATCCTGGCTGTACTGACTGCCTGCCAAGATGAGAACTTTCAAGTTCCAATGGAGGAGAATGAAGTTCATATCGCAACGGAAAATGAGATTCTCCTGAAACGCGGATATTCTGATTACACTCTGACGGCAGAGAGACTGGCCGGATTGGAAGGATGCCGCATACGGGCACAAGAGGGCTTTGTATTCCTGTCCGATTCCATTGTGCGAAGCGGTAAGCCACTCACCATCGAAGTGGAGCAAAATCCTTATCAAGAGGAACGCCTCGGCAGGCTTGACTTCACCGACCGGGAAGGTACAATAGTCCGCTCTTTCTCCTTGCGTCAGGCAAGCAGTCTGACGCAGACAACGGGGGAAGCCTATTCGGGAGCCTTGATACGCTCGTATGGTGTGGGCTATGGTTACGATGCTTTCGGTGAATATGCAAGCTACAACAGCGTGCGCGACCAAGTGATAAGCCTGCCCGCCCTGCGCCTGTACGAACGGGAGAACAAGACCTCATGTATCGTGGATGACCTCGCGCCCGACATGGCAACCACCATCTTGGAAGGAAATGACAGTCAGCAACTACTCAAATCGCTCTCCGCCCATGCCGGATTGGGACTGGATGTAGGTTTCTTTCAAGCACATGTGAAGGTAAGCTATGCCCACAGCGACCTCAAAACCAATGCTTACTCGTTCTGCACCATTATGAACAACTACAAAGCCCTTTCCCGGCACACCGATCCCTACAACCTGGTAGAGATAGCACGAAACAATCCTAAGATATTGACCGAAGGCTTCCGGAACTGTGTGAACAAAATCAGTGATGCCATTGAGAAAGACAGGCTTGACAAGGCTATAGAATATACAGATGAGCTATTCCGCATTTATGGTACCCATATCATCTATCATGCTGATTTGGGTGGAAAACTGGAGTTCTGCTCCACCTTCGAGCGTGCCGCCTTAGACAGCAAGACAACGCTTTCCGTAGCCGCCGAAGCCTCATTCCTCAACATGTGTGGATTCAAAATGGAAGAGGGACAGACCAATACTTACAGCCAGACATCGACCCGCCAGTCGCGCAGCATCTCGGCACGTGGAGGAGATGTGACCTACATAACGGAAATCATCAATTGCGAAAAAGACGTGCTTGGCGACAATATTGTAGACAAATGGTATAAATCCATCCGTCTCGATCTTCAAGACCCCGTAAAGAACAATGTGGAACTGATAGACTTCAAGCTATTCCCCATCTACGAGTTCATAACCGATGAAAAAGCGCGGAACTTCGTCTTTACACAACTTGGCATAGAGATTCAGTATGAAGACGACATGTTCCCGAAAGTGTACGACAAGAAATACCGGCAGATCGACTGCCAGAAGCTCATAACGGATGATATGAAATACCATAATCAATGGTGGTTGGAATATCTGAGAGCCGATGACCAGGCTATCGTAGAGACCATATCCGAATATATATGGATAAAGGGAAAACAATATGCGCTCCGTTCTTTCTACCCCATCATATCGGGAGAGGTGCGGAACGAAGGACTTGCTGTGACAAGCGATTCGCTCTACCGTATCCTATGGAAAGACTTGGAATGTACTTTGACACCTATAGGGAAACGAAGCGAATATCCCACACTTTATTACAACGCCGGTGACTTGGATATTACCCCCACCGACAGCACAGAAACCTATTCGACCGACTATGTATTAAGGCAAACAATTTTATACAGTTTGGGAAAAGAGCTTCGATTGTTCTATAAATACGGTCCGTATATGTTTGTGGCAAGTCCTAGTAGGTGGTCGGGTAACCCGATGGTAGCTTTCGCCGACAGGCCAAAGGATTGGGAGATATTTACACAAGAAAAGACACTGAAGGATCTGGAAGAATTACACCGGAAATACAACATTAAAGAAAGAGATTCCAACAGGCAAAGCGGATTGGAATATTCCAGCAATTATATCATTGGCAGGAACAGTGCTAACGAACCTGAATTAATAACCATGACATACAATAAGACAACCGAATGCAGCACATCGGACGAGGTAGCAAGCGGAACCGGGTTTCTTTATATGCGCAGTTCCTCTTTCCGCTATTGACGCAACAAACGAACTGGCATGCGAAATAATCTGAGTATAAAGGATAAAAACTATCAAATAACTAACATCAAAAGAATAATTAGTATGAATACAGAAAATCACTTGAAAACAGCATCCTCCAAAGAGCCATACACGGCTCCGGCCATAGAGATCATTCCGTTGGAAACCAGCGAACCGGTGATGCAAGGCAGTTTCTCGGTGCCCGGCTACGGCGACGGCAGCATGTTCCCTTCTTCTTCGGCCCGCAACCGTGGAAGAAATGCCTCGACCAGCGAACTGGAAGACCTGATAAATGATATACTGACTATAGAAAACTGACAATCTAAAAAAATACTCAAAGTAGAATGAGAAAGTTCATTTACCCGTTCGCGATGATGGCCGGACTGATCATCGCCTCCTCTTGTACGGAGAACGAAGGGGCAAGAATGAGGGAACTGCGCACAAGAAGCATCAGTACCGCAGCATCCGCCAGCGATAACACCGGCAACCCGGACGCAGCTCCCGATGCCAACTGTCCAAGCCCCGACACGCGCATGGCGTATGAGGACAACAACGAGGCAGGCATAGCCCTGAACTGGCAACCGACAGACGCCTTCAAAGGATTCTATACCACACCGCACGTGCAGGAAGTAGTGGGCCAGGAAACATCCGCCCTGTTCACCTATAGTGAGGCTTCCGCAACCGGTAACAACGCTCATGCCCAGTTCACGGGAAACGTTGCCGAGGATGTGGATACGAACACCTCTTTTAACCTCTTCTATCCTGCTGCCCGCAGCACCGGAAACACGTGGTCGGAAGCCCAAGCCTCCCTGACGGGGCAAGTGCAGAACGGCAACAACTCCACCGCCCACCTTTCCACATACGACTACATGCGTGCCACCGGTGTCACCGGAATAGAGACCTCTCTCGTTCCCTTCGAGCATCTGCTCGCCATTATGCGCTTCGACCTCACGCTGGAAGGCTACGACCCGAAAGCTGACGGCGAACCTTGCCTCTTCCTGCTCCACTACGAAGGCGAAAAGCCTTTCTACGAAACCCTTTCCGCCTCCACCGCCGCCGGCATCGCCGACAGCCGGACGAGAAACCTAAGTGTCGGATTGGAGAACATAGAAATCCCCTCGCAAGCCACGGAAACCCTGCCTACCAACGGGTTGCGCGTCTACTTCATGATGGTTCCCACCACCTTGCCGGCAGGCGAACTTACTGCCACTGTGGTTTGCCGAAACGGCACGCGTTACGTGAAGACGCAAACGCTCTCTTCTGAAGTCACCTACGAGGCAGGCAAACGCTACCGCGCCATGAACTTCAGCCTCAGCAAAAGCGGTGAGGAAATAATAGAATATGATGATCCTCATGCTGTAACTCCTATGGAGTATAATGGAAGCGGAACTGAAGCAGATCCGTATATCATTGAATCTACCGAAAATCTGCAACAACTGATACAGTATGTCAACAGGGACGATTATGCCGGGAAGTATTTCCGGTTAACCAAGGACATCTTAATCAATTCCGACAAATGGAGCCCGATTGGCGGGCACAACAATGAAACCGGGGTAGACGGTAAATTCTTTTACTTCAAAGGACATTTGGACGGGGACGGGCATATAGTCAAAGGAGTCATGCAGTGCCAGAGTTTCACCGCTGCATTCATAGGTGCGGCAAGTGAAGGGAGCGTAAAGAACCTGCATATTCTGGCGGATGTGGAAAATAACCCAAGAAGCACTGCACAAGCAGCCCATACCGCCGGACTGATAGCCTACATAAGTGGAACTGCGCCCTACAGCATCAGCAATTGCAGCTATAACGGCCGAATCACCAGTGCCGGAGGAGGGAATCACGTTGCAGGACTGATGGGAAGCACTTATGCTCCACTCACTATAAATGGTTGTATCAACCGTGGTTCTGTGTCAGCCACCGACAATACCGCAAGCAGCAGCACCCAGACGTATGTAGGTGGCATCATCGGCTATGCCCAGTCAAACGTAACCATCAGCCAATGCAGCAATTACGGCACATTCCGAATAAAGGATGCTGTCAGTTCCGGTTCAGGCGGCATCATCGGTTACTCTTCTTCCTCCACCAACCTTGATTGCCGCTACTGCGACAACTATGCCGACATACATCGCGGTAGCGGATGTACCTACGTTGGCGGCATTTGCGGCCAGGTATCAGGTAGTGCTTCGCTGCATTCTTGCAATAACCACGCCGTTCTGTCGGTCAATGCCGACAAAGAAACAACCGTGCGTGGAAGCATAGCAGGCAAAGCCACCTCACAGGCTTCCATAAAGGATTGCTGTATAGATGCCCGCGGTAACACCCTACCTTTGATAGGAGAAGGGCAGACAATTTTTTCCTGTAACGAAAATCACGGGAATTCCACTTCCCTCTGAGCTGTTGCTAAGATAAGATGAAAATAGTCCGTCTCGTAAGCCGAAAAGCAGATCGCAATTTGGGCATACGAGACGGACTATTTTCAAATACTTTCAATTCCTGTTATTCTTTCTCTCTATAAGCGCGTTTCACTACCCACTTATCGTTGCTCTTGTAACACTGCACTACCATCATGGTGTTTTCTTTCTCGAAGTTGAAAGCAACCCATCCTCCTTTTTCCGTTGTCAGGAATACATTCATCGCTTCTAGAGCTGTCTTGTCACGACCATTCACGTAAGCGTCGAAATAGCCATTATTCTTTTCAGTGTCCGAACTCCAGTTTATCTCAACAGCCTCACCATACATCTTCTTTATGTCTCTATAATATTGGAACACTAAAGTGAAAGGCACTTGTGTATCAAACAGGTTTACTTCCTGCACCATATATAGCTTATCATTCTTGAAGGTGTAGCCGACAGTCGTCTCTTTACCTCCCTCCACTGAAGAACCGAACTCACTACTCAAGACAGCGGCATACAGGTCGGTATTCCCTTCTTGTTTCTCCAGCACACTGCCACAGTTCCGTTGCGTCTCTGCAAGGTTATCACCCCAGAAAGAATTACGCACATCGCAAGCCACTACCTGCAAATCTTTCTTTATGACATCGTCTCTGTAGATTTCGCCCGTCGCATCAGGATAGTTGAATAAGTAGCGTACCTTAAAACTAACCGGGTATGTACCCGCTTCTCTGAAGGCGTACGTATAGGTACAGACATTATTCTCCGCCTCTACGGGCAAATCGGCTATACCGCCCAGATTGAAAGAGTACTCTGCTTTCAACACGTCCGGGCTGACTGACGCGGGCAAAGCAAAACTCATTTTCACAGGCTGGCCTACTCCCACCCGCGTACGGTCAAACGTTATGTTTCCGGAAAGTTGCGGAACATTGGCAACCGGAGTATCATCCGAAGAACAAGCTCCCAATAAAAACACAGTAAGCAGGCATAAAGATAGCCTAAAAATTCTTTTCATCTTCATTTTCTTTTTATGTTTAGAAATATAGCGAGCAAAGTTAAACCATAAACATTATTTATTAGCTGGAAAAGAGAAATGACAGGCGACAAATAGTCCATATAGATGCGACAAGATGCTAAATACAGGCAGATAAACTATTCTGGATGTGCAATATCTATATATCCATTGTATAAAAACAACGAAGGGCTTCCTCCCGGAACCCCTTTCGCTTGATGTTTGTTAAACTATCCTTTTTATAATAATCGTAAGAGAGAATCTTAAAGTTTGTACAAGCTCTTCTTCGGGTAATCCAGTTCCGGATTTCCTTTGTAGCCTATCTTTCCGCTGCCGCTGGTGCGTGCTTTCAGGAACTCGGTTGCAAAACATTTGATGCTGCCCGAGCCTGCTACACTGGCGGTAACGCGTTGAGCCTCGTAACCTTCTGTAAGCAAATCGCCTGATCCGGCTACGCTGTAAGTAGCTGTTTGGGTTGTACCGGTAATAGTTGCCGAGCCTGATCCGGCCACACTTGCTTCCGTGCCCGTAGCTGTTACATTTCTCAATACCATGTCACCCGATCCTGCAACGGATACTTTCAGGTTATTACAAGTAATATTATCAGCATTGATATCGCCCGATCCGGCTACAGATACTTTCATATCATTGCATTTGATGCCACTGCCTTTGATATCTCCTGAACCGGCAACATTAATTGATAAATTGTCATTAGTCTGGAGACCGTTTTTCAGGAAGACATCCCCTGAACCGGCAACAGAAATTCCATTCAGAGTTTCGGCAGATACACGTACTTCCAGTTTCTTGTAAGACACATTGACATCCTTCTTGAAACCTATATATAAGGTGTTGTCCTTTACTTTAATATCCAGCAAGTCAACAATATTGTCCGAGGTGTAGACTTCTACTTCGGGGCGTCCCGACTTTTGAGTAAACGTAACATCGGGGCTACCGGCTACACTGATTTTCTTGAAGTTATCTACCTTGATGTCCTTTGTTACGTATTTGTTGCTGGCTATCACTTTTTTACTACCCCAGTTGCCTGAACTGTAGTTCTTGCTTTGTGAGCACGCTGTTGTACTAAGGATTAAACAGATGCATGTAAGGAGGCTTGCTAACTTTTTCATAACTTTTTTAGTTTTATAATTATTCATTTATATTATTCCTGTTTATCTATTAGACGTAAGTTACTTAAAAAAGGTTGCATACTTTTTTCTCTTTTTTCAGAAACTTTTTTGGCAACGTCCGGTTGCATCTTATAGGTCAATATTCATGCCAATTTAATAAAGTGCTGATAATTAGCATGTATTCTTTTAGGACAGGTGTTCATTTTCGGACACTTGTCCGTTTTTGGGTATCTAGTCATTTGTATATTCGAACGATATTTCGTTTATTTGTCTGTTTATTCATTGGGAGGTTTTGTCGTTTTGGAAAATGTATTGGAAGATAATGAACTTGGACGCTTTCTTATTAAAGTGAATACCCGTGCGCGGCGTTTGACTTTTCGTACGCGGGAAGACGCTATCTATGTAACCATTCCGCCTGGAACTACACTTAAAGAGATAAAGAATGCGATAGAAGAACTGCGTCCCCGTTTGCGGGTGGCCCGGAAAAAATATACTCGTTCTCTGATAGACTTAAATTTTCGGATTGATACGGAGTTCTTCAAATTAAGTCTTGTAAGCGGACAGCGCGAACGTTTCCTTTCACGCTCCGAGTTGGGAGAGATGCAGATTATCTGTCCGCCGGGAGCTGATTTTACTGATGCGGAATTACAAGCATGGTTACGTAAAGTTATCGAGGAGGCTCTGCGTCGTAATGCAAAGATCATTCTTCCACCCCGTCTGTATATGCTTTCACAGAAACACAATCTGCCTTACCAAAGTGTAAAAATCAATTCCAGCAGTGGACGCTGGGGGAGTTGTTCGGCACGGCGCACAATCAACCTGTCTTACTATCTGGTTTTGTTGCCGAAACATCTGATAGACTATGTACTTCTGCACGAATTGTCTCATACTCGTGAGATGAATCACGGAGAGCGTTTCTGGGCACTTCTCGATGAATTGACGGAAGGAAAAGCCCAAGCTTTGCGGAAAGAATTGAGGCAATATCGCACGGAGTTTTAACCACTTGAAGTCGTGCCACATATTGCTACTGTACACTTACCACGACTTACCAACTCACTTACCAACTCACTTACCAACTCACTTACCACGACTTACCATAACTTACCGACTCACTTATCACGACTTGGATTACCTTTAAACTGTATCTGAGCCGTACTTGCTCCGTACCAACTCCGTAGTTCCTTCGGTCAGAGGTACCTCTGAGTGGAGAATGTACGGAGCAAGTACGGTGCAGATACGGTTCGGGTACGATGCGGACATGATTCTGATACAATCGGTACACGGTATAGGGGTTGTCACTGTTTTCCGTGATTGTATTTCTTTTTTGAGTTAATAAACGTAAACGCTCTTGCGGTTTGATAACAAATGTTTATTTTTGAAAAATTAAAGTAAGATGCAAGTTCAGAAGTTTAAATTATATAATTCAAGAAGTTTATGAGAAAGATTGTACTCTTAGTGTTTTGTGTGGTATATTCACTTGCCGGTTATTGCCAGAACTTTGATGAGCCGAAGGGAAAACCTACGGTATTCATTGACTATTTCAAACGATCCAGCGATGCACCGTTCTCGTGGGTAGAGGGCTTGCGTAATACGGTGATTGAGGGTATACAGAAGATGGAACGTGTGATTCTGATTGATGTGGATGCACAGGATGCCTTGCGTATTGAATCGCAACGTCGCTCATCTGCTAATATCTCTTCGGGTGACGATAATGAAATGGACCGCCTCTCAGTGATGGAAGAATTGGGGGCACAGTTCATCATTACAGGTCAGGTATCTTCTATGACTGCTGCTTATAAGACAAGAGATGGAAAAGGATATTATGATGGCTCAGTATCTTATACACTGAAAGTTATCAATCCGAAGAACGGTACATTGATCGGTACAAAGACGTTCCAGCACAGCGGACTGACCGGAGGAACCGGTGGCAATAAGGAAGAAGCCATTGCCAACACTATCAAAAGTGCGGTATACAGCATGCGCGACTTTGTGGATGAATACTTCAAAATGGAAGGAACTATCCTTGAAGTAAATAGCGAGAAGAAGGGCAAGGCAGAGGAAGTGTACATTAACCTCGGCTCCATGAATGGTGTGAAAGAAGCCCAGAAATTTACTGTTTATGCCATACGTGAAGTTGCCGGACGCGAAGCCAAGAAGGAAATCGGCCGTTTGACCGTGAAGGCGGTTGAAGGAGATGATATCTCTTTGTGTAAGGTGCAGAAGGGTGGTGAAGAAATCATGAAAGCCATCCGTGATGAGCAACCGATAAAGATCGTTTCCCGCGAACAGACATTGATGGGCGGGATTTTCAACTAATAAAACCATACAGTTATTATGAAGCATTGTTTTATGTTTCTTTTGGGAATATTTCTGTCCGCCACTCTTTGCGGACAGAATTATTCCAGTGAAGTGGTCTTTCTGCAACAGCTGGGAAACACATTGACTGTCCGTGCCCTGGGTATCAGTGAGAAGAAAAAAGAGGCGGCAAATATGGCATTGAAGTCTGCCTTCTATACCTTATTTTATACGGGGGTGGATGGAGTCAATAAGGGAAATCCGATGGTTTCTACTGCAAAACCTGACTATGACCGCCGCTTTTTCGATGAAAACCGTTATTCCGTGTTTGTTAAGGACTATACAGTTACGGAGGGACCGGAAAAACAAGGTAAGCAATACCGCTGCACGGTGGAAATGACTATTCTGTTCGATGCTTTGCAGAAAGATCTGAACCGGAATAAGGTGCAGACTAATCTTGGTATGGCAGTGGGCACTCCCAACAGCCAGGTAAGTTTGCCTACGGTGACGGTGGTTCCTTATACCAGGGAAGATGAAGATATACGTGCTATCCTGGATCACAATCAGATGTTGAGTTATGCCGTGAGCAAAATGACCAGTGAGTTCAGTTCACGCGGATATAAGACGAAAGATTTCCTTGCCCAACTGAAACGGGCGAAACGGAATGACGTACTGACAGCCGGTACTCAGTCTGATGCCGTAACTAAGATGATTCAGAATATGGGCGCGGATATCATTGTGACTGCCAAAGTGATGACAACCACTGATACAAGACGTCAAAGCGAAGTGTCGCTGGAGCTGACGGCAACTGAATTTCAGACGGCAGGCAATCTGGCAAGCGCCACTTTCCAAAGTGGTAAGTACGTCACTACAGATACCATTAAGCTGACGGACTATGCTCTCAAAAAGGTAAAAGATGAGTTCTTTACCAAGTTGCAGGCCTCTTTCAATGACATTGTGAAGAATGGTCGTGAGATGGCTATCCAAATGGTACTGGCGAAATCCATCACCGACTGGGATTTTGACCAGCCGTTGCCCGATGGAAGCGCAAGTTTCAAGACCGTATTGGAAGACTGGTTGCAGGTTCATGCCTTGAATGGTGTTTACGATATGAGCCGCAGCAACGACAAGGTGATCGATATGTCCGTGCAAGTGCCAATTTGGGATGAAGCGCAGGGACGTGCTTATACTATTTCCCGCTTCAGTACCGAACTGAAGAACTTCCTCGATGAGAAATTAGGGGGAGAATATGTTGCCTCTGTAGTTACTATGGGGCAAGGGTTGACTGTAACCATTAAATAAATCTGCATTTTATGAAGAAGAATAGATTCCTATGGGCTTTACTGCTGCTCGTTTCGCTGGGTGCGGCGGCGCAAGATAACATTCATTTTGTGGCGGATACGCCCACGCAGAAGGGATTAAGCCAGAAGAACATGGATGCACTGAAACTGAAAGTGGAGCAAATTATTGCCCGCAATAATGCCGGAACTGCTTCACTTTACAATGCGTTCGTCATTCAGCCCGAACTTGTTCTCGGAGAGACGAAGAAGACGGAAGGATTACTGCGGGACGTGACGCTGGTTACAGGTGAGTTTTCATTGACTGCCCGCAATAAGTATGACGACAGTGTATATGGAACGACCGTTATCGAGGTACAGGGAGACGCTACCGGGAGTAAGGACGATGCGATTGCTTCGCTTATCTCCGGCATCAAGGTTACCGATCCGGCTTTTGTACGTTTCATCCGCACTACACGTAAACGTATTGCTGATTTCTACCAGCAGAATTGTCCTGTCATCATTAAAAAAGCGGAGGTGCTGATAGATGCCGGGCTCTTGAATGAAGCAGCGGATTATTTGTCTATAGTTCCCGAAACGGTACCTTGCTATGATGAAGTGTTGGGCATATTGCAAAAGATAGGGAAGCGGGAGCCGCAAGAATCACCTGTTACTCCTGAACCGGCTCCCGAAGAACCGGCTTCCCCGGAACCTGCTCCGGAAGTGCAACCTACTCCTGTCGCAGAGCCTGTGACGTCTCCTGAACCGGTTGTCGTGCAGCCTGAGAAGTCTCCTTTGCCCGAATGTAAGATTTCGGTTTCCTGCAATGACCTTTCTTTCGAACTGGTGTCTTGTGAAGGCAATGAAACGGCTGAAAGTATTCGTGTCTATGCCCGCTTCACCAATACAGGTGTGACGAATAACAGTGCGACTATTCGTATGACTTCGGCGATTGATCCGGATGGTGCGACCTTTACTAATTTCTCTCAGATAGAGACGAATGGCTGTACTTCCTGGACTTATGGAAACAAGATGCCGAAAGGTGTCAGAATAGGTAAGGTGTTCGAAATCAAAGGTGTCAGTACTCCTTGTGCTACACTTTCGTATGTAGAAATGACGGTGGATAACTGTAAAGTGATTATCCATAATCTGCCCGTTGATTGGAAATAAAGAAAGGAAAACCGCTTATGAAGATGAAAAGAATAGGAATTACGGTTGCCTTGCTTTTCTGCATGGGAACAGGTTCATTGTTTGCCCAGGCATATAAAGTCGTTGAAAAGAGCGATAAGAAAGCTCCCGTCTGGTATGAGTCTGCGGAGTCCGGCTATATCGTGGCTTCTGCTGAGACTGGTTCGATGGAAGAGGCGCGTCAGCAATGCTTGGAAAGCGTGAAGAGACAGATTATTCAAGCTGTGGCACAGAATGTCGAGTTCTCGGATTCGCATACAGTGAAACAGACTTCCGGTAACGGTGACCGTATCACGGAGTTTGTCGATCAGTATATGGCCGAAGGTTCTACCCGTGCAGCTTCTTTGCCTTTTATCAAGGGAATCTCACTTTCTAAAGTTGATGGTTCGTACTGGGAGAAACGCCGTGATAAGAAGTCCGGTAAGATAACGTACGCTTATGCGATACGCTACCCCTTCCCTGAAAGCGAACATAAAGCGTTGGTCCGTCAGTTTGAAGAGCAGGACCGTGCGATGGAGGACTTGATAAAGAAGATGGAAGAGCATATTTCTGATATCTCTTCTGTGGAAGAAATAGACCAGTGCATCACAAAAATGCGTCCCGCCGTAGAATACTTCTTCGATAAGACACGCCGCGAATGGGCGGAAGGTGTCGTTCAGAACTATCGGAAGTTGCCAACCTTTATCACTGCCGAAGGAAAGTCGGACGGCAAGGATGCTTATATAGTCTCCTTATTTATAAAAGGAAAGAAGATAACTACGGCTGCTATGCCGAAACTTACTTCTAACTGCGCTTCCCAACTGAAAGCTGTGCCATGTGGCGAAGACATTCTGATAACTTATAATAGCGAAGACTGTCTGGATGCAGAAAACCAGCGTTCAGCTTCCAGAAGCACCAGAAGTGAAAGAGCAGCAGAAATGGATGACCGTGACTATGACAGGGAACGTGAAGGTGGAAGATACAGAAGCAATACCAGGACAGATGCATCGGATGACAGACGGAGATCAAATTCTGGCGGGACAAGATCCAGAGGAACTTCGGCAAGAAGTCGGGGGCGTAGTCAGGATATTGATGACCGGTACATGGAAACAGATGATGAAAAACTGGATTTTGACTGAGCAAATCATAGGAGGAAATGCTTATGATGGAGGAAATGAACAAATGGTTGTCTGCACATAAACAGCTGTGCGTGATAACTGGAATTTTTGGTCTGTTAGTATCACCATTTTTATG
>OGWY01002305.1_pt1 | contig 13897 bp, 9 predicted proteins | sample 1576121 | NCBI WGS metagenome assembly OGWY01 (sample SAMEA3541543, study PRJEB24748) | human gut metagenome | biome: human gut; feature: human-associated habitat; material: faeces | place: China | collected 2012 | reverse complement strand
TCCTCGCGGAGCGTTTTTTACTTTACAGGAAAGCAATTTCCTGTAAAGTAAAAAATAGCGTATCACCGATATTTTCTATCGATGATACGCTATTTTCATTCTCCGGTTCCGCAGAGCCGGTCCACAGAATTAATAATCTCACGGACTTCCGGAATTTCCTCATGATACTCTTTCATGAGTTTTTCAATTTCTTCCTTCTGTTCTAATACTACATCCATGTTATATTCAATGGATGCCCGGATTTTCTGCCGCCGGCTCAATAATTCATGCTTGATTTCCACCATTTCACGCTTATCTACCAGTGCATTGGGCTGACTAATCCAGACCTTTGCATCATAAAGTTCATATTTTTGCAGCATGCGTACTAACTTTCCATTAAAATATTCCAAGTCATCACTGTTCCGCTCAAATTTCTCTCTTTCCCGCCTGGCTTCTAAGTACTGCTCCCAGAGATAGGTCAGTTCATAGGAATTATGCACATGGTATTTCTCGCAGGCATAATCCACCGCATTCGTAGAATTTACATACTTTATTTTAGTACGGTTCAAAAGAGTAATGGCATGATTCATGTTCACTTCTGCCCGCTTGATTTCTCTTGTATTATTCTGATTCCGGAACAGCATAAAGAATCCACTGGCTGCCGCAGCTACCATCAGAATCGTAAATAGAATCCGTACATCCATTTCCAATGCCACATGAAGAACCAATATGACTGCAAGGAATGCCAGTACCATGCCAAATACTACATAGGATGCCTTCCGCAGAATCTTCTGTTCTTCCATTAACTCTTCCCGGTAATAGGCCCATTCATTCTTCTCCCCTTCCAGGTAATTCATATCACGCTTTACGGCCGCCTGATACATCTCATTTGCCTGCAGGGTCCGGATGGATTCCGTCAGAGTCTCCTCTTCCTGTTCCATCTGTGCATACTGCGTATCTGTCAGCTTCTTGGTTGCTTTCAGATAATCGGAACGGGACTGATCCAGTGTAAGAATACTGTTTGCAGTATCTCTTAAAGCAGCTGCCTCATCTTCCGGCAGTTCTTCAATAATCTGGATATCCTTTAAATAAGAAGTCACCACACGATATTCAGACTTTTCATTTTCCAGGGTCTTTGTGGTGTCAATCATCTGTTCACAGTGACCCAGAACATAATGTTGTACTTTATGTTCATCCTTCCGGTCTTCTTCCGATAACGTATCCTCTGTGATACATTCTAAGACCTCTTCGATTGTTTTCTTTGGTTTCCTTTTTCTTCTAAAAAATTTTATCAATGTTATGCCCACCGTCCATTGCTTTCGTAAATATATTTTTTCTTATCCAGCACATCTCGAAATGCTTCCAGTACTTCTTCCTCATCATTCCATTGCTTATGAATATCCTCTAATGTCTTTTGCAGTTCTTCTGATACTTCATAAACCTGTTCCTTTTCATCCGGTGCTGCCATCCGCCATGCTTCTTCCATCTCCCGCATACATGCCGGATTGTTATTATAGTCATAAGCTTTCTTAAAGCATCGTGCCGCATCCCGGTACAGGAATAATCCGGTATGTGCAACTCCAATATTATTCCATATATTTCCTATGACAGAAGCATCAAGCTTTCCCGCCTCTTCCTTCTGCAGCAGACGCATATATTCCCTGATAGCCATGACATACCGATGATTCATAAGGCTTCTGTCTGCCCTGATTTTCATACATTCAATTTCTGATTTATTTTCTACTTCTGCCAGTGCATATTCGATTTCATCTTTTTCTTTCTTTGTGCAAAAGCCGCAGGCATCCATCAGAAGCCGGACTTTTTTTGCCAGCGTCATTTTCTTTCGGACAGCCTCTTTTAACTGCCCGGCTAACTCCCGGTCTTTTAACTCCTCTGCAATCCAGCTGATTAAATCCTCCGACACAAAAGAATCGTCAAGATATTCCGTGTGGTTTAAAATATACCAGTTCAATTCCTCCAGGGAATAGATATTTATCATATTCTGTTCTAAATAATATGGCACATCGGTTTCTTTCCGATTGCATAAAATCAATTCTCCCATGAGGTTTCCTCCTACAGTTCCATTTTATATTCCCACACTTTTTCAGAGCTTTTATAAATCTCTCCAAATCCAAGGTCCCGTATGGTAACCTTTACAGCGGAATCCGACAATGCTTCTGTCATAACAGAAAGTCTGGTCATACGTTCCGGCCGTTTGGGAATATCCGTAAGCTCTAAGGATTCTATCTTTGCTTCCCTGCTGTCCGGAAGCTGCAGCCAGAAATCAACGGTATTCGTACCTGCCAGTAAAATCTCGCACTGATTCTTTGCTTCATACCAGTTTTCTCCTGCACTTACCAGTGTATGGAAAATAAGTTCTTCCCGGTCTTTTACTTTAAGGCTGACATTTACCTTCATCTCATTCTCGCCAATATAGACAAACTGCCATGGCTGCATTCCGGTATGGATGCAGGATGCATAACAGGCTCCCTTAGCATAAAGATTTTTGCCCAAGAAAACATGCCTTCCGTTGCAGAGAAATTTTAAGGATTCTCTCATCCATTCTCCATCAAAACCATCCCCGGTCAGATATACCGAAGAATAGATTTTACGGGAAACGGCATCTGTTACTACATCTAAAAACGCAGTGTCTTTATTGCCAATCAAAGGACCATAATCTTTCAGATAAATATGAACCAGCTGTGGTGTGGAATTCAGATTACGCTCCATGTAATAAAAACGCATACTGTTCTTGGAATAATCAAAGAGAACTGCATCATGCAGCCACAGTTCTTCCTTCTGGCTTAAAGCATAATAATAAAAGCTTTCTGCATAATCGATGACATGACACTGCTCTTTTGTCCACTTCATCCGTCCGGCTATTTTTTCAATCAGTTCCATCTTCTCCCGGTTTAAAGTATCCATGGTAATGGTAATTCTTGCCAGCTTCATGGATGTGCCGAATTTCTGCGGTACCGTAAGAATTTTACGGACAAAGAGACTTAACAGTTCTACCGTATCATAAGTTTCCCCTTCCACGGTAACCGGTTCGCCTGCCAGTGCCCGGCTGAAGAGCCGGTCACAGCCGCTTCCTTCGCCATTTTTCATGACAGTCTCTGCTTCTTTTCCGTAATACCACTGTCCGATTCCTCTCCGCTTACAAAGGCTTAATGGAATCTGGTACAATTCACTGCCTGCCACGGTACTGATGGTATCCGGCTCTGACATATCGGATGTACAATATGATACTAATGCGTATTTTTTTCCAAAATCAAGTCCTATTGAAAGGCTTTTTTCCTTCATACCATCACCCTGTTATTGTTTTCCCTGTTATTACATCAGTTGAAAACGTTCTTCATTCCTTTTTTTCATGCTGTCATATTTCCGTAAAAGCCGCTCTAACTTCTCATAATCCTTTAAGGTATATTCTAATTCCATTTCATTCAACATATCGTAGGTGCTTCCGTTTTCCCTGCCGCAGACATCCTTACAGGAAAGCCGTCCACTCTCAGTCACAACGGACTCCCGTGGTGCTTCCTCTGAAATATAATACGGAATTTCTTCTCCAAAGAATACGATAAATTCTTTTACGAAAATGCCCTCATACATCTCATTCATATCTTCATCCACATAGGATTCACCCTTCTGATAGTGAATCACCACACGCTTACTTGGGTTTGTCCGGTATTCCACAAACTTCCGGTCGTAAAAATGAAATCGATAGCGAATCTCTTCCGGCATCTGCTGATAAAATGCGAAATAAAGATTCTGTGCCAGCTGCTCCTGTAGAAGCTGCTCTGTCATCTCCATTACACCTTTTTCTTCTATGGACAAATCCCTCTTCGCCACTGCATAAAGCAGTGCCAGCTTCATCACCTGGCTTAATTCTTCCTGTTCCTCATAATTTTTCTTTAAGCCTCTAATGACATTTTCCGGTACAATGCCCTGATGCACAAAATAGAAATGTGCGAAATAATTTACATATGCTTTCTGCAGAAGATGCGGTGCTCCGTGTGACACAAAGCTTTCATAAATGCTCTGCACCTGCTCCACAAATTCTGCCGTATATAACATCTGCATCAATAACCGTTCTTCCAAGTCTCTGGTATCTATATCAAAGGTCTGCGCTGCTGACCAGACCGCCGCCATTACACGGGTCGGACCGCAGTAGAACTGTGCTAAATACTGCAGCATCTCTTTACTGTATTTCTTCGCCTGAAAAGTCACTGCACAAAGTGCCAGCAGGAAATCATCACTTTCATAATCCGCTTCTTCTATTTCATAAGTCAGAAGTGCCGTCAGTTTCTCCAGACGGATGCCTTCCCAGCCAAATTCCCGTATATCCGGATATGCAATCTCATATAACCGGTATTCCAACATCAGATTCAAAAGATAGGCTCTGTCATCCCGCTTCATGGCGGAAAGCGGTGCATGACACAGACACTCTTCCACCAGTTCCTGATTATCTTCCTGCTCATAGAAATGTACTGCCTTTGCATAAAGCTCTGCCCGATAACTTTCCCGCAATGCTTCCTCTTTTAAAAAGATGCGTAAATACTCACTGTCCTCCGGCATAAATGCACGGTGGGTATCCCTGGATGTAAAATGATACAAAAGATATGAAATCTCATATGGTGCATATTCCATACAGGTACGGTAAAAGGCACCAGGCCTCATCAGCTTTTCCAGCTGGTATGAAATCTCACTGCCATACCGGTATCCCTTCGTATCCTCAAATACAATGACATAGTCCTTGCTGTATAACTCAAAATAAGCACTGCCATTTACTATCGGCACACACTGCACTTTTCGCAGCTGGTCATGCAAAACATACATCCGCACAATATTCGGTGCAAAGCAGTTCATTTTATGGGTAAAGAGAATCTTCGCCAGTGGTCCTGCCATCTCTTTTTGTATCATGCCTTTATTTAATAAATCAGAATAGATAATCGCCAGATTATCATCGATATGACCTTCTTCTATCTGGGCAATTGCGAATTCTTCCATCCGCTTCCGGTAACTGGAATATACCTCCGGCTCTTTCTCCTTTAACGCTACTACATTTGCAAGCAGAGCCGCCTTCTGTTTGTATGGAATGCTGCTGTTATACTGAAAATACATCTGTATCATCCGTGGAATTTTCTTAATGGCAAGTAAATCCATGGACATTAAATATGCTTCATTTAATCCTGCCAGCCGCAAATCTTCTTCCACGCCACGTTCAAACCAGATATGATAATGCAATCCAAAACGCTGTCCTCTTATCAGGTAAGCACAGATTGCTGACAACATCTGATTATTCTGAAATTTATCATATGCCACGCACATAGTCTTATAAAGCAGCGGATGAAATACCCGTTTTTCCGATACCAGCGTCGTAATCTGCATGGCAAGGTCACTGGTCAACACACCTTTTTTTGCCGCCCAGTAAAGAATGCGGATTTCAAAATCAGTAAGTCTCGTTAAAAGATACGGATTCTGCCAGTATAAATAGAATCCTTCGATATAGAGAAACGGACTGTTACAGCCGTCTAACATCTGGCTCTCAATTGCCCGGATTTTCCTGGTATCATTTTCGCAATATTCTTTCTTTAAGAAAAGCAGCATCCAGAACACCCGGATATCATCTGTTTTCTGATAAATTTCTTCAATCTCTGCAGTCAGCCGGTTCACATAGGATTCTTCCCGCTCCCACAACGTACGGAGATAGAGGAAATATGCATAAAGCGGTGTATCTTTTGCTTCCTCTTTCCGCCGGAACTCATCAAATAACCACTCTGCCTCCTGCCTCTGTCCGCTTACCAGTAATGCCTGTATTTTCATCAGAAGATACCAGTCATTTTCCGGCCGCATTGCAATCAGATGATTCAGTGCATCTAACATTCCTGATGCAAAAAGTCCTGCACCAATCTTTTTCATACGATAATTGAGATAGATTCCGGTGATATGTGCAAGTGTTCTCTGCTCTTCCAGATAATCGATATGCTCCTGTTCTCTGCGCTCCGGCGTCCTGATTATGGTAATCTCATAAGTAAGATGCTGATAAATATTTTCTAAAGTAATTCTTCCATAATTTTTTCCGGTATGAAGTTCTGCCGGGTCAATATAATAAATAAGGTCGCAGATACTTCCGGTAAAATCATCTGAAGTATAAACATTCTTTTCCAGTTTTAAGAAGCTGCTGTCTGTCTGTGCTTCAAAGCTTATATACCCCCAGCCATTCTTCTGCACAAAAAGCGTTTCCTTCTGCTCCTCTTTGATATCCTGATAGGTAATTTCCTGTTCTTTTAACGCAAGCTCAATGCGTGGCTTGGCATTGATCGTAACCAAGAACTCCTCCATACCGGAAATCAATGCTCCCGGTCCGCCAAAGCCGGCATACCATAATAGTTCTTTTCCTTTTTCTTCTTTTAATACATGTTGAAAGCCCTGGGAAGCAAACAGGCGGTAAGCTTCCATATAATCCGTCTGTGCCAGTTTGATAAAATCACTGAGATTTCGGATTCTTCCGGTAGACGCATTTCCATAAGGCCGGATTATAGACACAACAAAAGAAAGGCTGTATTCCAACTGATTACAAATAATACAGAATTCACCCTTTTGTATATCACCAACCCGGAAACCCTCACTATGGAACTGAAATCCGATTCGGACTTCTTCCCCTTCAAATTCCGGTGTCAGACATTCCATATATGGATTAGAGGAATAAATCAGCCCCTTTACCGGAACATGGTTGGATACTTCAATCACAAATTCTCCCGTATAATCCTGTCCCTCTAATACCTCAATTTCAATCTTCTCTTCCGAAAGAGATAAAACCGGCTGTTCCTGTTCAAATTTTCCTGCTGCAAGTCTCTGAATCCGTCTACGCAAAATGTCACCTGCTTTTCCTTCTCCGATATGAGATTTTGTTGCTTTTTCTCTCATTACAGTTATAATAGATTATAAACTATTTAAAACACACATGCAACTTTCTTTCCGTTGTATTTTAACAGGAGGTCTTTTTCATGATAACACCAAAAGAACATTTTCACGGAAGTGATTTAGAGAAAATAGAAGTCGTTTACGGTATCAAAAAAGAGGATATTACAAGCTTTTCCGCCAATGTCAATCCCTTAGGCGTATCTCCGCTGCTGCGAAGTACTTTGGCTTCCCATATTGATGCCATTACATCCTACCCGGACCGGGAATATACTTCTTTACGAGAATGCATCGCCGCTTATACCGGCACCGATGCCAGCCAGGTCATTGTAGGAAATGGCTCCACGGAATTAATCTCTCTTTTTATTCAGATTGAGCATCCGAAAAAAGCCATGATTCTCGGTCCGACTTATTCGGAATATGAGCGCGAAATTTCCTTAGGCGGTGGTACTACACTCTACTATCCACTCCGTGAAAAGGACGATTTCGTCCTTGATGTGGATAATTTTACCGCTCACTTAAATGAAAGCATCGACCTTTTAGTACTCTGCAATCCCAATAACCCTACCTCATCCTGCATCAACCGGACGGATATGCGCCGGATTTTAGATATCTGCAAGCAATATGATATCTTTGTCATGGTGGATGAGACTTATGTGGAATTTGCACCTCACCCGGAAGAAATCACCTCGATCCCGCTGGCAGAATATTACAATAATCTGATCATTTTACGCGGTATTTCCAAGTTTTTTGCAGCTCCCGGACTGCGACTGGGATACGCTGTATGCGGCAACCGTAAACTGCTGCATGAGATCGACAGCAAAAAGAATCCGTGGACGATCAATTCTCTCGCAGCTATCGCCGGCGAGATCATGTTCCGTGACAAAGCATATATTCACGATACGTATCAATTGATAGCAAGCGAACGAGAGCGTATCTGCCGGATCCTTGACACCCAAGATACTCTCACCTATTACCCACCAAGTGCAAACTTTGTCCTTCTTAAAATACAAAAAGAAGGCGTCACTTCCGAGGATCTGTTTGACACTGCCATTCGACAGGGTCTTATGATCCGCGACTGTTCCACCTTCCCATTTCTAGATCAGAAGTTCATTCGATTCTGTTTTATGATGCCGGAAGACAACGACAAGCTGCTTGATGTATTGCTCCACAAACTGCAATAAAAAAGCAAAGCCAGCGCTTTGCTTTGCAAGAATTGCTAAAGCAATTCTTGGTGGCATAACACCACACTACGAGCAATTTCCCATAAAGTAAAAAAGCAAATCCAGCGCTTTGCAAGAATTGCTAAAGCAATTCAGTATTTCTATGATAGAAACGATCACCCAAGCGTGACCTTAAGAGATATCTTATTACGACCCCTAGAGGCTTTCCTTGATACGACAACCTTAACCGTATCACCGGACTGATAGTTTCTAAGGGTCTCTTTTATTGCTGCAGGTGTAGAAACATCATTATCGCCGATACGCAGGATAACATCGGCTGTCCGCATCCCCCCCTTAAAGGCAGGAGAAACCGCATTTACATCATCGACGTAAACTCCCTGCGCCAAATTCAACTTTTTCGCCTCTGCTGTGTCCACCGCACTTCCCATTACTCCCAAATAAGCATCGGTATGTCCCTGTATCATCGTCTTGATATAACCTTGTAAACTCTCAATCGCAATAAAAGCAGACTCTGAAGTTCCGGTGATATCCGTATAATTTTTGGTTAAAACGCCAATCATTTCTCCTTTGGTATTAAGCACAAAACCCGCTCCATCCTTACAATATGGTATATTCATCGTACACAGAGCAAGAGAAGAATCCGGCACAGACACCGAAAGCTGATTATTCGTGATAATGCCGGAATTAACGGAATACATAACACCATTTGGCTGTCCGACCGCTAATATTCTCGACCCCAATGCATTTTCACGCACAACTTTGCGTGTGATGATCTTTAATTTATTCCGTGTATCCTGCGAAATATCTGATTGTTTCACTCGGTATACTGCCATATTGATCCCGGTATCACAACCTGCCAACTCTACCACGGCCTCACTGCCATCTGCAAATGTTGCTACCATCTTCAGATGTTCCTGTGACGTATTATATGAAGTCAATATATACAGATACCTCTTAGATTTTTGAAACAAAACACCACAAATATGCTTGCTGTCTGTAGAAAGCATCTGCTCCGAATCTTTGCGAAGCTGAACAAGCGAAGATTTTGCTGCATTCCCATTATCGATCAATTGCTGTGTGAGATGATCATATTGTTCTAGGGAGGATAATTGTGACAGATCACTTTTCTGCGCCGGATCAGTTTCCCGTGCGGCTGCTTCCGTACCGTCAGGCTCTTGATCTGACGGTGCCGGCGTTACATAGATAATCTCCGTGTCCAACGCCTCCACCGGCATATATTTACGCATAACATAAAAAGAACTCATTGAAATAACAGCAAATAGTATCAAGATTCCGCAAAACAAGGCGATTCGTCTTACTATCTTACGCATCTTTTCTCTCCCCTGTGGGCGGATCTGCTCCTTGATAAACTGATATTTCCGTTCCTCATGTGATTTTACATTCTGATCGGAATCCTCCGTGTGATTTTCCTTCATTCCACATCCTCCATGCCATCTGTATTCCTATGCTTTCCTTCTATCTCTTAAAGCTGCATTTGTATGCAAAACTGTCTAAACCAAACTTTATTTTAACATATACTTATGAATAAGTTATGAACAATGCATGAACCAAACCCTATTTTTTGTAAAGTTTCGGGCTGTCAACGTACTTCAGGAATGACCGGATTTAAGGTGCAGCACTTGCAGTATAACCTATTTGTAGTGTATTATAATGTTGGGGTACGTTTTGAATAACCTTGATCTTTGGATCAATTAGCAGGACATAAGATACCTGACACTCGAAATATACGGATCCGGAAAGGAATACCAAACAGCTATGAATAAAAAAGTTTTAAATACATTGGAATATGACAAGATCGTCGAGCAGCTTGCTAAGCTGGCGGGTTCTGATGGGGGCAAGAAACTGTGCCGCTCTCTGACACCGATGACAGACCGCGACGAGATCTTAGAAGCACAGCGCGAGACTTCCGATGCTTTGACGCATATTATGACACAGGGGCCAATCTCCTTCCAGGGCGTGACCCCCATTAAAGAAAGTCTAAAACGCTTAGAACTCGGTGCACCTCTTAGCATGCGGGAATTGTTAGACATTTCCTCTCTGTTAGCCTGCGCAGGGCAGACCAAGCACTACTTTCGCAAGAGCTTAAATGAAAACGAAGAGACAGGCGACTGCCTGAATGAACGTTATCAACTTCTCGAACCACTTGCACCTCTGATGCAGGAGATTCGTCGATGCATTATCGCGGAAGACGAAATGGCGGATGATGCCAGTGCCGGTTTGAATCAGGTACGCCGCAAATTAAAAAGTACCGGTGACCGTATCCACGAACAGCTTGGCGTTCTCCTCAACAGTCATCGTTCTATGCTGCAGGATGCCATCATTACTATGCGAAACGGGCGCTATTGTCTGCCGGTCAAGGCAGAATACCGCTCCTCTTTTCACGGAATGCTGCATGATCAATCTGCGACGGGAGCCACGCTCTTTATTGAACCAAATTCTGTCGTTAAATTAAATAACGAGATCCGTGAATTAGAACGACTGGAGCAAGATGAAATAGATAAGGTGTTGGCGGATTTAAGCAATCAAACTGCTGAGCAAAGCTTCTTGGTCGAACAGGATCACCGAATCCTGACAGAGTTGGACTTTATCTTTGCCAAGGCAATGCTCGCCAAACAAATGAAAGCAACCAAACCTCGTTTTCCGGAGGAGCGCTTTATCGAGATCAAACAAGGACGTCATCCTCTGATCGCAGCCGATAAAGTTGTTCCGATCGACGTGCATTTAGGTCGCGATTTTTCTTTATTGATTGTCACCGGTCCAAATACCGGTGGTAAGACTGTTTCCTTAAAAACCGTTGGACTGTTTTGTTTAATGGGACAGGCCGGTTTACACATTCCTGCTTTTGACGGATCAAGCTTACGCATCTTTCACGAAGTATACGCCGATATTGGTGATGAGCAAAGCATTGAACAAAGCTTAAGTACATTTTCCTCTCATATGGTAAATACCGTATCCATCTTAGAGCAGGCAGACGAAAACAGTCTGGCACTCTTTGATGAGCTCGGTGCCGGTACTGATCCGACAGAGGGTGCGGCACTCGCTACCGCAATTCTTGCGAATCTGCATAAGCGCCATACACTTACCATGGCAACAACACACTATAGCGAGCTCAAGCTCTATGCATTACAGACGCCGGACGTTGAAAACGCATGTTGTGAATTTGACGTTTCCACTCTACGCCCGACTTACCGCCTGTTGATCGGTGTTCCCGGTAAAAGTAATGCGTTTGCCATTTCTCACAAGCTAGGACTGTCCGACGATATTATCGAAGATGCCAAACACCACGTAGCAAGCGATGCTACACAGTTTGAAGATGTACTTGCAGATCTGGAGCAGACACGTATCCGTCTTGAAAAAGAGCTTGCCGATGCTTCAGAAAGCCGCAAAGAGATTTCCAGACTGCGCAAAGAATTACGCGAAAAAAATGACAAAATAGACAACTCCAAAGAACGCATCCTGCAAAATGCAAACGAAGAAGCAGGCCGGATCTTGGCAAAAGCCAAAGACTATGCGGATGAAACGATCCGCAAATACACAAAATGGGCAGAAAGCGATGCACATATCCGCGAAATGGAGGCAGAGCGCACCAAATTGCGGGAACAGATCAATAGCAAGCAATCCCATTCCTTAAAGCCTGCAAAACCAAAGAAAGCATCCGGTCTCAAAGCAAAAGATCTGTTCATTGGTGCTGACGTCCGCATTTTATCTTTAAATTCTGCGGGAACGGTCAGCACATTGCCTAACGATAAAGGCGATCTTTTTGTACAAGCCGGATTGCTGCGCACAAAAGTAAATATTCGGGATCTGGAGTTGATCAAACAACCAAAGCCGGAAAAAAATAAGCCGAAGAACACCGGAAGCGGCCGTATCGGTATGAGCAAAGCCGCTACCATGCATCAGGAAGTCAATTTGATCGGTATGACGGTCGATCAGGCAATGCCTGTCATGGAAAAATATCTGGATGATGCCTACCTTGCACATATGACACAGGTAACCGTGATCCATGGCCGCGGTACCGGAGCACTCCGCACAGCGGTACACAACCGTCTTAAAAAATTAAAATATGTCAAGTCGTATCGCTTAGGCGAATTTGGAGAGGGCGACATGGGCGTTACGATCGTCACCTTCAAATCCTGATGATCAACTTATGACATTGTCTATCTCATAAAGGAGGAAACACAACATCATGAAAGAAAAACAAAGAATACTCGTTGTCGATGATGATGAAAATATTGCAGAACTCATCGGATTATATCTCAACAAAGAATGTTTCGAAACAAAACTGGTCTATGACGGCGAGCAGGCACTAAAAGCCGTTAAAGACTTTGCGCCTAACCTTGTCCTGTTAGACATTATGCTTCCGGGAATTGACGGCTACGAAGTACTTCGAGAGATTCGCCGCGGCGGTTCCCTTCCTGTCATTATGCTGTCTGCCAAAGGAGAAACATTTGACCGCGTTTTGGGACTGGAACTTGGGGCAGATGATTACATTATGAAACCGTTTGACTCCAAAGAAATGGTTGCACGCGTCAAAGCCGTGCTTCGGCGAAGCACCAAAGCGACAGTCGGCGAAAGTACTCCGACACCGACACCGCAAGTGCCACAGCAGGAATTGGAGATCGTTACTTTTCCGGATCTTCAGATCAACCTGTCCGATTATTCGGTCCACTATAAAGACCAAATGATCGAGATGCCGCCAAAGGAATTAGAATTGTTCTATTTCCTGGCGTCCCATCCAAACCAGGTGTTTACCAGAGAACAGCTCTTAGATCATATTTGGAGTTATGACTATATTGGTGATACTCGTACCGTCGACGTGCACATCAAACGTTTGCGCGAGAAATTCAAAGACCATGATCAGTGGAAATTGGCTACGGTATGGGGAATCGGCTATAAATTCGAATTTCACGAGAAAGGGAACGCATGAAAGTAACACTCCGTCTGCAGTTTATTACTGCATACTTATTGTTGGTAATCTGCATCTTTGCACTGATCAATACGTACGGCTACTCCCTAACTTACAATTATTTAGAGACAAAAAAAGAGCAGCAGATTTCCAGTGAAGCCTATTATCTGACTTCACATTACGCCAGTACACAAGGCACTCCTGAGGATGGTGCATTTACACTGCAAAAACAAAGTTCCATGCTCAGTTCTCTCTTTGATACTCGTGTCTGGCTTGTCAGCCCCACCGGAACGATCCTTTCAGATTCTTCCGATTACAACTATGTTGGCAAAAACATCACCGATTCCGACAGTGATTTTCTAAATCGGCAATCCGTTAAGGGAGCAAGACCAAAGGGCATCATGAAATCCAATGTCCTCGCTGTCATCTGTCCTCTTACCGGTTCTAAAGAAACCAAGGGATATTTGGTCCTGTTGACACCGCAAAAAGCCATCAAGGAAGAAGCAACTCTGATCTTAGACACGATCCTGATTTGTTATTTATTATTACTTTTGGTATCTGCCATCGTATTTTTGCTGCTGTACTGGCGCAGTGTATATCCTCTCAAGCAGCTTGCACACAACGCCAAAGAGTACGCAGATGGCCACTTTGACCAAAAGCCTGCAAAATTAGGCGGAGTTGAACAGCTCGAACTCGCTTCTGCCGTAAAATATCTTGCGCAAAAAAACAAAAGCATGATCGAATACCAACGCCAGTTTTTAGCAAATGTATCTCACGATTTCCGCTCACCACTGACTTCGATCCGCGGTTATACTGAGGCTTTGGCAGATGCACATTCAGGAGATGGCGGTTGACAAGCTGCTTATTAAAAGCGGCATGGCTGTGT
>OGWY01002302.1_pt1 | contig 13904 bp, 11 predicted proteins | sample 1576121 | NCBI WGS metagenome assembly OGWY01 (sample SAMEA3541543, study PRJEB24748) | human gut metagenome | biome: human gut; feature: human-associated habitat; material: faeces | place: China | collected 2012 | reverse complement strand
AAATATTTTAACTGTTACACCAAATAATGCCGGTGGTCGCCGCGGCGACCGGGCCGGTTGGCGCCACGGTTGGACAGATCGGCAAAATTAAGGGCTGCCGCACCGTCGGCATCGCTGGCGGCGCGGAAAAATGCCGCTATGCGGTTGAGACGTTAGGCTTTGATCTCTGCCTTGACCATCGTGCGGATGATTTTGCCGAACAGCTGGCCCAGGCCTGCCCGCAGGGTATTGACGTTTATTATGAAAACGTCGGCGGCAAGGTTTTTGACGCGGTGCTGCCGCTGTTGAATACCGCAGCGCGGGTACCCGTCTGCGGGCTGGTGAGCGGCTATAACGCCACCGGGCTGCCGGACGGGCCAGATCGTCTGCCGCTGCTGATGGCGACCATCCTCAAAAAGCGCATCCGGATGCAGGGCTTTATTATTGGCCAGGATTACGGGCATCGGATCGCCGAATTCCAGCAGCAGATGGGGCGCTGGGTGCAGGAGGGGAAAATTAAATATCGCGAACAGCTTATCGACGGTCTGGACCAGGCGCCGCAGGCGCTGATCGGCCTGTTAAAAGGTGAGAACTTCGGTAAGGTAGTGATCCGCGTCGCGGCGGACGACTAACCTGGCGGGCTTCGACTTAACAGGCCCCTTTTTCCGCCAGGGAAAAGGGGCCTGGCATAGAGGTCAGGCGTAGAAGGCTAACCGCTGGGCGAGCAGATCGACAAAGGCTTCGCGGTCCACATCCAGCATCAGGGTGGTATTGGGCCGATTGCCGGTCAGATGGTAGTAATCGACCACCGTCATCCCCTGGGTATATTTGCCTTCCGTTTCTACGCCAACCCAGCGTTCGATCGTGGTAAAGATCTCCGGCTTGAGGAGCCAGGCGATGGTGCAGGGATCGTGCAGCGGCGCGCCGTCGAAGCCCCACTTTTCATCTTTGTGGTAGGCCATAAAGAAGTCGAGCAGCTCGGCGACGATGGTCGACACCGGGTTGCCAATCTGGCGGAATCGCTCGATATCGGCGGGAAGGATTTGCGCCCGATGCGTAACATCCAGCCCCGCCATGACCACTGGGATCCCCGACTGAAAGACCATTTCCGCGGCCTGCGGATCAACGTAGATATTAAACTCCGCCGCCGGCTGCCAGTTGCCCAGCCCCATGGCGCCCCCCATGATCACGATGCGGGCGATCTTCGCGTGCAGCTCCGGATGGCTGGCGAGCAGCAATGCCACGTTAGTTTGCGGCCCGGTGGCCACCAGAGTCACCGGCTCCTGGCTTTCCCGCAGCACGCTGGCCATCAGCTCGACGGCGGTGCAGTTCTGCGGCGCAAAGGCCGGCTCAGGTAGGCTCGGACCATCCAGTCCGCTCTCGCCGTGCACGTTATCGGCGATGATCAGATCGCGCATCAACGGCTTCCACGCGCCGCCGGCAACCGGAATGTCCGGCCGGTTCAGCAGCGTCAACATACGCAGCACGTTGCGCAGGGTCTTCTCCGGGGTCTGGTTGCCTGCAGAAGCGGTGACGGCTTTCACCTCCAGCTCCGGCGAGGCGAGGGCGAGGACCAGGGCGATCGCGTCATCATGTCCCGGATCGCAATCAATCATAATCGGCAGTGCCATAGCAGCTCCTTGTTGACGATGTTCTGTGACCAGACTAACGCTGCGAGTCGAGGCAGACGAGATGGTGTGCAGAATAGTGTGATGGAGACCACGATTGCTGCGAGGTAACGCGTATCGTTACGCGACCGTCCGTAAACATGGCGCCTCGTTTTGCGGTGGCGCAAGATGGCGCCCGGCGCGGCGCGATATAATAGAAAAATTGCTAATCCTTACGGATATTAATGGTTTGCTTTTCGGCGGGCGGGTTCTTATCCTTAAGAAAACTCAAGAGGTTATTACGATGAAAGATGTAGTAGATAAATGCAGCACCAAAGGCTGCGCCATTGATGTCGGGACGATCATTGATAACGAGGACTGCGTCTACCGGGCCGAGAAGGCGTTCCCAAGCCGCGAAGAAGCGGAATCCACCGTAGCCGCCGTGCGCGAACGTGCTGCCGCCGCAGCGCCGGCCAGTGAACCGCCGCAGGTCGATTACACCATCGCCGCCGCTGGCGACGCGGTGAAACTCGACCTCTCCATCGCCTTCTCCTGCCAGGCGGAAAAGATCATTTTCGAGTTATCCCTGCGAAATCTGCTTTAATTCGCGCCTGTAGCGGAAGAACGTTGCCCCTGACGGGCAGACGCCTTCCGCTGGAGCAGCACGCTGCCCACCCGGCGACCTGAGCCGGGTGAGCGCGGTTAGTCTTGAAAGACGACGTTTCCGCCAACCATAGTCATCACCACGCGGCTGGCGCCAATCTCCTTATGGGCTACGGCGAAGATATCGCGGTCCAGCACCTGAAAATCAGCGACTTTGCCGACCTCTATCGATCCGCGTACCGCTTCTTTCCCTTCCTGATAGGCCGCATTGATGGTGTACATCCGCACGCCGTCCGCCACGCTAATTGCCAGCTCCGGGCGAATAACCTTGCCGCTGGAAGATGATTTGCGGGTGACCGCTGCCTGAACCATTTTGCGCCAGTTCACCAGCGCCATAATGCCATCTGACCCGCCGGCGACGATGACCCCAAGGTCGATGATATCCCGTAGCCCTTTGCAGATTTCCCCCTTGATGCCACAGTAGCGGGCGCGCTGTTCGTAGTCATATGCCGGGCCGCCGGGTGAGGGTTGTTCGGAAAGCAGAATGCCGTATTTTGCCGCCGTCACGAAATCTTGCCGATCGCCCATGGAGCCGTGCAGCACATAATGCCGTCGGCTCTCCCCCGGATAGCGCTGAATCGCCTGCACGAAGCTGTTAATCGTGACTTTTACCGCCTTATCGCCGACCGCATGGACTGCCACCTGAAAACCGCGCTGGTGAGCCAGCAGAATCATCTGCTGTAGCGCCTCAACTTGTGCTTCCTCGGTCGCCTCGGGGCCACCAAACACCGAGCGTCCGCGATATCCCGGCCGGTCGGCGTAATCCTGATTCATCCACGCTGTGTGCGATGTGGGAACGCCATCGCAGAACAGTTTTATGGTCCGACAGTCCAGCCAGTCCCGGTCGGTGAACTGGGAGAAATCAAAGCTATCCAGATCGCGCTTCAGGGTGGCGCAGGATTGAACCCCCCGCTCGGCAGAGTAAAAGGCGATGGATACCCGGGCGGTGAGTTTTCCTTCATCCTGCAGTTCACGATAGGCGGCGATGGCGCGATCCCCCGCAGCGCCCACCTCGCGCGTGTTTTCCCCCGGACCCATGGCGCCTTCCGTGTAGCTGGCATACCCTTCGCTGTTCATCAGGCGCTGGGCTGCCAGAAGGTTCTCTTTGAGGGCCGCTACGGTCAGACGCGGCATCGTGCCGGATGCGAGATGCAGGGCGGGCAGGTCGATGAAATTGCCGTCCAGTTCGCCACTGGCCGTTCGCCCCAGATGTCCGCCGAGGGGATCCGGGGTGCTGGCGTCAAGACCGGAGAGGGCCAGCGCCCGGCTGTTGACGATGCAGGAGTGACCGTCCCACAGGGCGAGCAGGGTGGGATGATCGGCCGTGACGTCGTCAATATCCCAGCGCGTCAGAGAGCGCTGCTCGGCCGCACACTCCTTGATTGCGTTTGGATCCAGACCGCAGACACGGATCCATGCCCCGGCCGGAGTACGGGCTGCCTGGTCGCGCAGTCTTTCCCGCAGTACTGCCAGGGAACGCACGTCCTGGCAGTTCAGGCAATGCCAGCTGTCAGCGAGCCAGCCGATATGGATATGTGAGTCATGCGCGGCGGGTAAAATGAGTTTGCCCTTAAGGTCAATGACCTGCGTCTGGGGACCAATATGCTGCTGAATATCCTGGTCTTCACCAACGTTAATAATCCATCCCTGCTTCACGGCGATGGCGCGCTTAAAACTAAAATGTGCGTCCACCGTGGCGACCTTGCCGTTAATCAATACGCAGTCCGCATAAACGACATTATCCATTTATCCCTCCCTGGCTGATAAAAGTGCCGATCAATATAAATAGTAACCATGGTGATTATGTGGTGACTATATGACTACGAAGGGGGTGGAGTGTCAAGCGCGGGTGGTTGGCGGGTGTCCGCCTGGCGGTGGAATAGACGGTAAGGAAAAGCGCTTCGCCCGCCGATCGCGAGAGGCATCGGCGGGGAAGGGGCGTGTTATTCGAAGCGCCAGGCGAGGTTCAGGCCGATGCCGTAGTTACGTCCCGGGGCAGGCTCGTAGTAACGCCCGTTAGACTCGTTAACGATGACAGACCCGACGTACTCCCGGTCGAACAGGTTGTCGATGCGACCGAACAGATCCATATCCATCCTGCCGTAGCTCCATTTATAGCCAGTCGTCAGGCCAACCACCGTCCAGGAGGGCGCTTTGGCGGTGTTTTCGTCATTGGCCATGATATCGCTCATATAGCGAATATCGCTCCCGGCGTACCAACCTTGCTCCGGCTGATAGCCAAAGGAGGCGTAGCCCATATTGCGCGCGATCCCCGGAATGCGATTGCCATTGCAGCTGGCGTCGTCGCAGACGTTAGTGCGATAGGTCGCGTCCAGCCAGGTCCAGGCCGCTTTCAGACGCCAGCTCTCGCCAAACTGCTGATCCAGCCCCAGCTCCATCCCCTGACGGCGGGTCTTGCCGGCGTTTTTATAACTGGTGCGCCCGCCGCTGCTGCTGTCGACCACAATCTCATTATCGGTATTGGTCTGGAACAGGGCGGCGGTGAACAGCCCATTGCCGATCCGCGTCTTGCTGCCGATCTCCACCGTGTCGTTGGTGGAGGGTTTCAGGCCGAAGTTGAGGCCGCTCTGGTTATCGGAGCGGTAGGAGAGTTCGTTAATGGTTGGCGTCTCGAAGCCGCGGCCGGCGGAAAGATAGACGTTCCACGCGTCGGTCAGGGCATATTTCAGCGAGCCCGCGGGCAGCCATTTGTGATAGCTGGCATCACCGCTGTCATCGCCATTGCCAGGGGTGATGTAGTAGTCGTTCGAGTCGAACCATACCGAGCTGTAGCGAACCCCGGCATCCAGCGAGAGTTTGTCAGTGAGCTGCCACTGGGTCTGCAGGTAGGGGTCGACGTTCCACATCAGGTTGCGTTCGTTACGGCGCAGCGCGCCCTGTTCGCCATACTGTGGCGCGCCGTTGACCATCACAAAGTTTTCATACCCTTTGCGCCGCTCGCTCATGTTTTCGTAGTCGAGACCGGCGGTGAGCGTGACGGGCACCAGCAGCTCTCCGCGATGGGTCAGCCGGGTATCGATCCCCTGGTAATGACGGGTAAGGTCGATCACCCCGCCGGCATGGCTCGGCTTCAGCTGCGGCGCGCGCGGGATCGACTGGAACTGAGTGGTTTCACGTTCTCCAGCGTACATCATAACGCTGAGATCGTCCTGGGCACTGAGCTGGCGCTCATAGCGCAGGCCGGCCTGGGTCTGTCGGGTATTCTTGCGGGTATTATACTGGTCGCCGCGCGGCGACTGGCGCGGGTCATCGCGCCATTCATCGGCGGTCAGGCCACCGGCGTCATTGGCTTTGATATCCACGCTATTCAGCAGCAGAGTCAGCTTACTGACGTCGTTGATGCGCACCCCCAGCCGGGCGTTCGCCAGATTTTTGCGCGCGCCGCTGTGATCGCGATAGCCATGGGTGGTGAAGCGATTGGTTGAGACCGTGTAATCCACATCGCCTGCGTGGCTGCCGTCGCCAACGGCGCCAGTGGCTTTCATCCCGTAGTGCCAGGTGCCGAAGCTGCCATAGTAGCTGCTGGCTTCCACGGTGGGCGGCTGGGTGCCGGTCTGGCTGGTGACGTTGATCACCCCGCCGGACGAGTTACCGTACAGGGCAGAGAAGGGGCCGCGCAGCACCTCAATGGTGTCAACGCTGCCGATATCAATATTTGAGGTCTGCCCCTGGCCGTCGGGCATGGTGGCCGGAATGCCATCCACATAGATGCGCAGTCCGCGCACGCCATAGGTTGAGCGCGAGCCAAAGCCGCGAATCGACAGCTGCAGATCCTGGGCATAGTTTTGCCGGTTCTGCACCTGCAGGCCCGGCACGGCGCCCAGCGATTCAGAGAGATTGACGCGCGGCGCGGCCTGGCGCATCTCATCCCCATTCACCACGCTGACGGCGGCGGGGGTATCCAGTTCAGAAACCGTGGTTGGCGCGGCGGTCACCACCATGGTTTGTTCATCAGCGGCCTGGGCTGCGGCAATGAGCGGCAAGAGCAGGGCCGGGAGGGCGGCGTGACGCACGGACAGGATTTTCATCGATAATACTCAAAACGAACCAAATGGAACATATGTATATATGTTACCTCGTTTGTAAAATATTTGAAAATTATTAACTGCTACTGGTTAACGGATAGTGCTCGCCAGGCATGAATTTACCGCACAACAACAATTAACGCTCCACTTTGATATAAATAATGATTACTATTCGCATTCAAAAATAAGGGTAAAGCCAGGACTTTACCGCCGGAAGCGATGTCGGGTCAGCACATACTGGTTTATCAAAGGGAGTCGTCATGTCATTACGTCATTTTGCCGCGCCGCGTCTGCGCCATTCACTGCTCGTCACTTCTCTGCTGCTGGCAGGCAGCTTTAGCGCCCACGCCGCGGAAGAGATGCTGCGCAAGGCCGTCGGAAAAGGGGCCTACGAAATGGCCTACAGCCAGCAGGAGAATGCGCTGTGGGTCGCCACATCACAGAGTCGTTCGCTGGACAAAGGCGGGGTGGTTTACCGTCTTGACCCCACCACCCTCGACGTGACGCAGATTATTCACAACGATCTGAAGCCGTTCGGCGCCACTATCAACCATGCCACCGGCACGCTGTGGTTTGGCAATACCGTCGACAGCACTGTCACCGCTATTGACGCCAAAACCGGCGCCGTGAAGGGGCGCCTGGTGCTGGACGAGCGTCAGCGCAGCGAAACCGTGCGCCCGCTGCAGCCGCGCGAGCTGGCGGTCAATGAGCAAACCAACACGGTCTACATTACCGGTCTGGGCAAAGAGAGCGTGATTTGGGTGGTAGATGGCGCGACCCTGAAGCTGAAAACGACCATTACCGGCACCGGGGCAATGGCGACGGGTCTGGCGATCGATCCGCAGGCTAAGCGTCTGTATACCACCAACGCCGACGGCGAACTGCTGACCATCGACAGCGAGAGCAACACGATTGCGTCGCGCAAAAAATTGCAGGATGACGGCAAAGCGCATTTCTATCTTAACCTGAGTCTCGATACCGCCGGCCATCGTGCCTTTATTACCGACAGCAAGCAGCCGGAAGTGCTGGTGGTCGATACCCGCGACGGCAAGGTGCTGGAGAAAATCGCCGCGCCGGAGTCGCTGGCGGTGCTGTTTAACCCCGCGCGCAACGAAGCCTATGTGACGCATCGTAAGGCCGGGGAAGTCAGCGTTATCGACGGCAAGAGCTACAAGGTGGTGAAGACCTTTAAAACGCCGACTCACCCCAACAGTCTGGCGCTCTCCGAGGACGGAAAAACGCTGTACGTTAGCGTGAAACAGGCTTCCAGCCGTGAGAAAGAAGCCACCGCGCCGGACGATGTGATCCGCATCGCCCTGTAAGACCTCAGCGCGACGAAACCGGAAAACGGTGGTCGCGCTCCGCAAGCCGCCGGGCCAGGCCCGGCGACTCACCCTCTGTTACAAACGCCTATTGGCCTGACAAACCAGATGGTTATACACTTAACCCTTTCCCGCCACGTGCGGGCAGTGGTAATCAGTGGAGATAAAATGAAAAAGCCATTCATGGTGATTTGCGCCGGCGCGATGCTGGCGCTGCTGGCAGGTTGTTCGTCAAACTACGTTATGACCACGAAGAGCGGTCAAACTATCGTTACCCACGGCAAGCCGCAGCTGGATAAAGAAACGGGGATGACCAGCTATATCGATGAGTCAGGTAATAAGCGGGAAATTAACAGCAGCGATGTGTCGCAGCTGGTTGAAGATAATTAAGTTCTGACCTCCCGGTTTGCCCGCGATGGACAAACCGGGAGTCCTGCCAGTTACTTCCTCAGCGTCGGCGCCGTGCTGTGAATCTCATGCACGCGTTTACGCACACCAAACCAGCCAGCCACCAGCAATACCGCCAGCAGCGGAATTGATCCTATGGTGTAGGTACCGTTCGGATAATCGAAGGCCATCAGCACCAGCACGCTGAACAGGAACAGCAGCGTCAGCCAGGAGGTGAACGGCGCCCCCGGCATTCTGAAGCTGACCTTTGCCGCTTTCCCTTCCTTGATCGCTTTGCGCAGACGCATCTGACACACCACGATAAAGCCCCAGGAGGCAATGATCCCCAGCGAGGCGACGTTGAGTACGATCTCAAATACCTGAGATGGCACCAGATAGTTGAGGAAAACCCCGACTACATATACCCCCAGCGTCGCCAGGATCCCGGCGTAAGGGACGTGGTGACGGCTCATCTTCGACATAAACTTCGGCGCGGAGCCTCCCATCGACATCGAGCGCAGAATACGCCCGGTACTGTAGAGACCCGAGTTAAGGCTGGAGAGGGCCGCGGTTAACACCACGATGTTCATCACGCTGCCGATATATGGCACGCCCAGCTTTGAGAAGAAGGTAACGAACGGGCTCTGTCCGGCCTGGTAGGCGTTCCACGGCAGAAGCAGCACCAGCAACACCACCGAACCGACATAGAACAGACCGATACGCCAGATCACGCTGTTGATGGCCTTCGGCACCATTGTCTCCGGATCCTTACACTCTCCGGCCGCGGTCCCCACCAGCTCGATGGAGGCGAAGGCGAAGACCACCCCCTGCACCAGCACCAGCGCCGGCAGGAGGCCGTGCGGGAAGAAGCCGCCGTTATCGGTGATCAGATGGAAGCCGGTGGCATTGCCGTCCAGCGGCTTACCGGAGCCGAGGAAAATGGTGCCGACCACGAGAAAGGCGACGATCGCCAGCACCTTAACCAGCGCGAACCAGAACTCCATTTCGGCGAACCACTTCACGCCGATCATATTCATGGTGCCGACGATAGCCAGCGCGCCGAGGGCGAAGACCCACTGCGGCACATCGCCAAACGCGCCCCAGTAGTGCATATACAGCGCCACGGCGGTGATATCGACAATCCCGGTCATCGCCCAGTTAACGAAGTACATCCAGCCGGCCACGTAAGCGGCTTTTTCACCGAGGAACTCCCTGGCATAAGAGACGAAGCTGCCGCTCGAGGGGCGGTGGAGGACCAGTTCGCCGAGGGCGCGAAGAATAAAGAAGGAGAAGATGCCGCAGACCAGATAGACCAGGGCGAGCGCTGGCCCTGCCATTTGTAAACGTGCCCCGGCGCCGAGGAACAAACCGGTACCGATAGCGCCGCCGATGGCGATCATCTGTACCTGACGGTTGCCCATCGCTTTGTGATAACCCGCTTCATGTGAGTTAAGCCAGTGGCGTTTTGCAGCATGATGCTCCGCTGCATTTTCGTGTTTCGTATTCATTGATGTATCAGTTTCCTGTCAATGCCCATGTTTGCAGCCGGAATGGAGGACGGCTGGCACATTATGCTGGCTTTCTCATCATTCTGACGTAGGAGATAAGCTCAGACATGGCGCTGAATCCTACACGTAACCTAATAGTTACGCACCTAAAACATTTACCGATAGCATTTGACAGATTTATCAATGAGATCAGCGTCGCAGAGTTTCCAGTAACAGCGTGAAAGCGCTGGTATGCTGGCGCCGGCTGGGGTAATAGAGATGGTAGCCGGGGAAGGCAGGGGTCCACTCCGCCAGCACCCGCACCAGCCGGCCGCTGGCTAAGGCCTCCGCCACGCAGTCATCCGGAACGTAGGCCAGCCCGAGGCCCGCCTCCGCCGCGTCGATGCGCTGCGGCAGGCTGTTGAGGATCAGCTGTCCCTCCACCCGCACCTGAATCTCCCGGCCATCGCGGGCAAATTCCCAGGCGTAAAGTCCCCCTCGTGTCGGCAGGCGCAGATTGATGCAGCGATGTTGGGCAAGATCCCAGGGCGTTTGCGGCGTACCGGCCCGCTGCAGATAGGCCGGCGAACCCACCACCGCCATCCGCATATCCGGGGCGATGCGCACGGCAATCATGTCTTTTGCCACTTGTTCGCCGAGACGCACCCCGGCGTCGAAGCGGTCACCCACGATATCCGTGAGCCCATTATCAACAGTGATTTCGATGTTAATATCAGGATATTGCAGCATAAATGGCTTTAGCGCCGGCCAGAGTACTGCGCTGGCGGCATGCTCCCCGGCGGTAATGCGCAGGTTGCCCGCCGGGCGTTCTCGGGTGTCGCGCAATGCAGCCAGGGCCTGCTCGATCTCTTCCAGATGCGGACCGAGGCGCTGAATCAGTCGCTCGCCCGCTTCGGTCGGCACCACGCTGCGGGTGGTGCGGGTCAACAGCCGGACATCGAGCCGCGTTTCGAGATGGCGCATGGCATGGCTGAGCGCCGACTGCGACACGCCAAGCTGGGCCGCCGCGCGGGTAAAGCTGCGTTCACGCGCTACCACCATAAAGGAGAGCAGATCGTTTACGTTCTCTTTTAGCATAATCTTTCCGGATTGATGAATACTGCTCACAGGTACGCAGAGTGTATGCCCGGCCTGAGGATTGTGCCAGCCTGATGGCCGGACGCAGTGGAGCAGAATGGTTATGGCGGATGATTTATTCCTCTGTGCAGGGCAGGTATTGTAATAGGCCCAAAAAACGCCAGCGCCAGGTGAACCGACATTCGCTGGCGCGGCATGACCGGGGGGACGGCAGCCCGAAAGATGATCCAAGAGTATCGCCAGGCAGAGTCTGGTAACCGGGGAGAAACAGAGATGAATATCAACGTGGTCGGCACCAGCGGCTCAGGCAAATCCACTTTGGCCCAGCGCCTGGCGCACAGGCTGGGACTACCCTGGATCGAGCTCGATCGCCTGTACTGGCGGCCGAACTGGCAGGGCGCGCCGGATGAGGCATTTTTCGCCGCCATTGCCGCCGCGACGGCCACGCCGGGCTGGGTGCTGGATGGCAATTACAATCGCAGCCGCAGCGTTAAATGGCGTGCGGTGGATTTGGTGATCTGGGTAGATTATGGTTTCTGGCGCACGCTGCGCCAGGCGGTATGGCGGGCGGCGAGCCGGGCGTGGCGACATCAGGAGCTGTGGCCGGGCACGGGCAACTGCGAGAGCTTTCGCCGTTCGTTCTGCAGCCGGGAATCCATCATCCTCTGGACGCTGAAAACCTGGCGGCAGCATCGCCGACGCTATCTGGCCGATATGCAGGATCCGCAATATCGTCATATTCGCTTCGTCCGGGTGCGCAATCCGCGGCAGGCCGAGGCGCTGCTCCGCGAGCTGGAAGCGCAGCGTTCAGCCGGGCATATCTAATTTTCAGCAGTACACATGTGAATTAATTGTTTCTCAATAGTTAGCAGAGATTTTAATAATGCAGGCACGTACTTTCATATGAGCCTGCGAAATGTCTTATCGAATCAGTATTCTGGATAAAAGTCCGCTTGCCGCCGGGGAAACCGCCGCGCAGGCGCTGGCGCGTACATTAACGCTGGCGCAACACGCCGAAGCCTGGGGCTACCACCGCTTCTGGGTCGCTGAACACCACAATACCGATCAGCTGGCGAGCCCCTCGCCGGAGCTGGTTATCGCCTGGCTGCTGGGCCACACCCGGCGGATCCGTCTTGGGTCCGGCGGCGTCATGCTCCAGCACTATAGCCCCTATAAGGTCGCGGAAAACTTTAACCTGCTGGCCGCCCTCGCGCCGGGCCGCATCGATCTCGGGGTCGGCAAGGCGCCTGGCGGCCTGCCGCTCTCCACCCGCGCCCTGCAGCAGGGCCTGCATCAAGAGGAGAAAGGGACCTTTGCCGATCAGCTGGCGCAGCTGGATAACTGGCTGTCGCTGACTGAGCCCGGGGGAGAGGAGAGCCTACGCGCCACGCCGATCCCGCCGCGCCGGGCAGACGGTTTTCTGCTCGGCGCCAGCCTGGAGAGTGCTGAACTGGCCGCCCGCCTTGACTGGAACTTTGTCTTTGCCGCCCATCTCAATGGCGACAGCGCGCTGCGCCGTGCCGTGTTCAACCGCTGGCGCGAGCTCAGCCCGCGTGAGGCGATGGTCGCCGTCCAGGTGGTGGTCGCTGACGATCCGGCCACCGCCGCCGCGCTGGCGCAGCAGGTCGAGGTGTGGGGCGTCGAGCTGGAGAACGGCCAGCGGGTGACCGTCGGCAGTGAGGCGCAGGCCGTCGCTTTTGCCCGCCAGGCCGGCAGCCGACCGACGCGCATTGCCCGCCGTGAATCTTCGCTGATCTCCGGTACTCCCGAACAGGTTAAAGCCCGGCTTGACGCGCTGCAGGCGGAAGAACAGTTGGATGAACTCATCATTGATACCCCCATTAGCGACGGGCCAGCGCGCCTGCACTCCCTGCGCCTGCTGGCGCAGGCTCACTACGGCAAGGAGGTGCTGAATGTCCTTTGAACAACAACTGATTAGCTGGCGGCGCGAGCTGCACCAGAACCCGGAGCTCTCCCTGCATGAGGTGGCCACCACCGCGCGGATCCGCGACTGGCTGCAGAGCGGCGGGCTGACCCTGCTGCCCTACGATCTGAAAACCGGGCTGGTCGCCGAAGTCGGCAGCGGCGACAAGGTGATTGCCCTGCGGGCGGACATCGACGCGTTGCCCATCGAGGAGGCGACTGGTCTGCCTTACCGCTCGCAGAATCAAGGGGTAATGCATGCCTGCGGCCACGATATTCACACCAGCGTGATGCTGGGGGCGGCGCTGCTGCTGAAGGAGCGGGAAGCGGAACTCCCGGGGCGGGTGCGGATCCTGTTTCAGCCGGCGGAGGAAAATTTTGGCGGGGCGAAAACCCTGATCCGCGCCGGGGCGCTGGAGGAGGTGTCGGCGATCTTCGGCATGCACAATGAGCCCGGCCTGCCGGTGGGCGAATTTGCCACCCGCGGCGGCGCGTTCTACGCCAACGTCGACCGCTTCGTCTTCAAAGTGACCGGGAAGGGGGCGCATGCCGCCCGCCCACATGAAGGAAGGGATGCGATCCTGCTGGCCAGCCAGCTGGTGACGGTGCTGCAGAGCGTGGCCAGCCGGGAGGTGAACACCCTCGACTCGGTGGTGCTCAGCGTGACGCGGATCCAGGGAGGCAATACCTGGAACGTGCTGCCGGAGAGCGTCGAGCTGGAGGGGACGCTGCGCACCCACAGCAGTGAAGTGCAGCAGCGGGTCAAGGCCCGGGTCAGCGAAATTGCCGCCGGTTTCGCCAGCGCCTTTGGCGCGCAGATTGACGTCTTCTGGTACGCCGGCCCGACGGCGCTGGTCAACGACGCCCGCTGGGCCGACTTCGCCAGCGAGGTGGCAGCCCGGGCCGGGTACCGCACCCATCATGCCGATCTGCATCTCGGCGGCGAAGATTTTGCGGTCTATCTTCAGCATATTCCCGGGGCGTTCGTCAGCATCGGCAGCGCCAGCGAATATGGTTTGCACCATCCGGCATTTAATCCGGATGAACGGCTGATTGCGCCCGCGGCGCACTATTTCGCCCGTCTCGCGGAAGAAGCGTTACAACACATTTAACGAATGACAGGGGGAGGGGTAGCTATGTCTGAAAATCGACAATTGCGTCTGGGAACGATATTACATGGCGCATCGGGAAATATGTCCGCCTGGCGTCATCCGGCGGCCCAGGCGGACGCCAGTATTAATTTTGATTTCGTCACCCAGACGGCGCTAAAAGCAGAAGAGGGGAAGCTGGATTTTATTTTTGTCGCCGACGGTTTATATATTAACGAAAAATCGATTCCCCATTTTTTAAATCGCTTCGAACCCTTAACGGTACTTTCCGCGCTGGCCGCGA
>OGWY01002297.1_pt1 | contig 13929 bp, 17 predicted proteins | sample 1576121 | NCBI WGS metagenome assembly OGWY01 (sample SAMEA3541543, study PRJEB24748) | human gut metagenome | biome: human gut; feature: human-associated habitat; material: faeces | place: China | collected 2012 | reverse complement strand
GACACTGCGTCTTCTTTCTTAATTGGTACACTGATCTGTCTGTCCATGGTTTCCTCCTGTTTCTCTTATTAAATAACGCGATGCGCATGACGGTTTACATGACAGCAGATATTCACTGCCATCGGAAGTCCCGCGATATGCGTCGGATATGTCTCGATATTGACGGCCATGGCAGTCACGCGGCCGCCAAGACCTCCCGGTCCGATTCCAAGACCGTTGATCTTTTCAAGCATTGATTTTTTTAAAATTAATTGAATTTTTTTCAAAATACTCTTCAAGTAATTTTGTTTGCGTTGATTTGCCACACCCGTCAAGACCTTCAATAATTATAAGCTTTCCCATTATTTCTTTTTTACCTTTTTCTTGTTGCCTTTTTCGTCAACTATATATGTATTTTCAAGTTGACCTACAAGGCTTGCTCTGACTGAAGCAATATACTCCTGCCTAAGCTTTGATTGTTCTTCCTTTTCTTCATCGGTAAGACCGACCGCCTGCTGCTTATGAGCAAGCGCATTTATTCTGTCAATTTTTTCTTCTGTCATAATCAGTCTAAAAAGTCCTTTAATTTTTTACTTCTGCTCGGATGGCGAAGTTTTCTGAGAGCTTTCGCCTCAATCTGTCTGATTCTCTCACGTGTAACATTAAACACCTTGCCTACTTCTTCAAGTGTTTTTGGATTTCCGTCATCAAGGCCAAATCTTAGTGAAAGAACTTTTGCCTCTCTCGGAGTAAGAGTTTTTAAAACATCTGCAAGTTGCTCTTTAAGAAGGCTCATTGAAGCCGCATCGGCAGGTGCAAGTGCATCGTCATCAGGAATAAAATCACCGAGGTGTGAATCTTCCTCCTCGCCGATTGGTGTTTCAAGTGATACAGGCTCCTGCGCTACTCTTAAAATTTCTCTTACCTTATCAACAGGCATTTCAAGAACCTTGGTACAAAATTCCCAAGCCCATGCAGTATGCCGAAGCCGAAGCGCCGGCGATCTCGAACAGATCGCGCTTGCCGTAAACCGTACCCTGGCAGATCCATACCTTGACACCCAGGATACCTACTTTCGTAAGCGCCTCGGTCAGGCAGTAATCGATGTCGGCACGGAATGTATGCAACGGAATACGTCCCTCTTTCATCGTTTCGCTGCGGGCCATCTCGGCACCGCCTACACGTCCGGAAACCTGGACCTTGATACCTTCGGCGCCCATACGCATCGTCGATGCGATAGCGGTTTTCACGGCGCGGCGGAACGATACGCGGCCCTCCAACTGGCGGGCGATGTTCTGTCCCACGATCACGGCGTCAACCTCCGGACGCTTCACTTCGAAGATATTGATCTGGACCTCCTTACCGGTGAGTTTCTTCAACTCCTCCTTGAGTTTATCGACCTCCTGGCCGCCCTTGCCGATGATGATACCGGGGCGGGCCGTCGCGATCGTGACCGTAACAAGCTTCAGCGTGCGCTCGATGATGATCTTCGAGATGCTCGCCTTCGCCAAACGGACATTCAGATACTTGCGGATCTTGGCGTCTTCGACCAATTTCTCTGAGAAATCCTTACCTCCGAACCAGTTGGAGTCCCAACCGCGGATGATGCCAAGACGATTTGCTATCGGATTAACTTTCTGTCCCATTTGATTACTTGTTTTCTACGGTTACCATTTTGTCAACTACGATCGTTACGTGGTTCGAACGCTTGCGGATACGGTGTGCACGACCTTGAGGCGCGGGCTGAATACGCTTCAGCATGCGACCGCCGTCAACAAATATCTCCTTTACACAAAGTTTGGTATCTTCCAGACGTTCTCCCTCGTTCTTGGCCTCCCAGTTGGCGATGGCCGACTTGAGGAGCTTCTCCAGACGGATCGACGCCTCTTTCTTCGAGTAGCGGAGGATACCCAGTGCCTTGTTGATCTCCACGCCACGGATGATGTCGGCCACCAGGCGCATCTTACGCGGAGATGTCGGGCAATCCCGCAGAACGGCGATAGCCTTCTGCTTCTTTTCAGCCTTCATTTTTTCGGCTCTTATTGCTTTTCTTGCACCCATTTTCTACCTATTTTTTCTTGTTACCCGCATGACCACGGAAGTTACGCGTCGGAGCGAACTCGCCGAGTTTGTGTCCGACCATGTTTTCAGTTACGTAAACGGGAATAAACTTATTTCCGTTGTGGACAGCGATCGTCTGACCAACGAAGTCAGGCGAAATCATACTTGCTCGCGACCAGGTCTTGATGACCGCCTTCTTATTGCCCTCGGCTTGAGCGACTACTTTCGCCTCGAGTTTCGGGTCAATGAATGGTCCTTTTTTCAGTGAACGGCTCATTATGTTACTCTTTTAATTATTTTTTCTTTCTTGAAATAATAAACTTCGAGGTCGTCTTCTTCGGATTACGAGTCTTGTAACCCTTAGCCAACAGACCCTTGCGCGAACGCGGGTGACCACCCGACGCACGACCTTCGCCACCACCCATCGGGTGATCCACCGGGTTCATCACGACACCACGGTTTCTGGGACGACGGCCGAGCCAACGCTCACGACCTGCCTTACCCGAACTCTCGAGGCTGTGGTCCACGTTGGACACAACGCCGACAGTTGCACGGCAAGTTACGAGTACCATACGAGTCTCACCTGAAGGCAATTTGATGACGGCGAACTTGCCTTCACGTGCCAAAAGCTGAGCATAGGAACCGGCCGAACGAGCCATCGCGGCGCCCTGACCGGGGTAGAGTTCAATGTTGTGGATGACCGTACCCAGCGGAATCTCGCTCAGGAAGAGCGTATTTCCGACCTCGGGAGCGACACCTGCGCCGCTCATGACGGTCTGGCCGACCTGAAGGCCGTTCGGAGCCAGGATATAGCTCTTCTCGCCGTCGGCATACACAACCAATGCGATGCGTGCCGTACGATTCGGATCGTACTCGATCGTTTTCACAGTTGCAGCAACGCCATCCTTCACACGCTTGAAGTCCACATGACGATACATACGTTTGTGACCGCCGCCGATGTAGCGAACCGTCATCTTACCCGTATTGTTACGTCCGCCTGAACTTTTCTTGACGCTGACGAGCGATTTCTCCGGTACGTTCGTCGTGATCTCGTCGAACGTGCCGATAATCTTATGTCTTGTACCGGGTGTTACCGGTTTAAACTTTCTTACTGCCATCTCTTTTAGATATTACTGTAAAAATCGATCTTGTCTCCATCCTTCAAGGTGACGATCGCCTTCTTGAAGTTATTAGCACGGCCTTCCAGAAGACCCGCCTTGGTGTAGCGGCTCTTGAGTTTGCCCATGTAGTTCACCGTATTCACATCCGTTACAACCACGTTGTAAAGCTGCTCTACGGCGTTACGGATCTGCAGCTTATTAGCTCTAACGTCAACGATAAAACCGTAACGGTTCAGCTTCTCGCCCTGAATCGTCATTTTCTCGGTCAGTATTGGCTTAATGATAATTTCCATTTTTCTTGCGCGTGTTTAGGCTAACATTGTATTCAAAATATTCTCGGCACCCTCTACCATCACCAGCGCCGAAGCGTTCATCACTTCGTACGTATTGACGTTCGAAGCCAGAATGGCTTTCACGTAGGGGAGGTTGCGGCACGAGAGCTGAAGATTGACGTTCGAATCCGGCAAAACCAGCAGGACTTTCTTGTCGGCAACCTTCAGAGCCTCGGCCATCGCTACGATCGACTTAGTCTTGGGAGCGTCCATCGAAATAGGCTCCACCACGCAGATCGCACCTGCCTGTGCCTTGTAAGTAAGAGCGCTGCGGCGAGCCAGCTGCTTGAGCTTCTTGTTGAGCTTGAAGCTGTAGTCGCGGGGAACGGGACCGAACACGCGGCCGCCGCCTACGAACAGAGGCGATTTGATGCTGCCGCAACGAGCACCGCCCGTACCTTTCTGACGCTTGAGCTTGCGGGTCGAACCGGCCACCTCGTTGCGCTGCTTGGATTTATGGGTACCCTGGCGCTGATCGGCAAGATACTGCTTCACGTCCAGGTAGATAGCGTGGTCATTAGCCTCCACGCCGAAAACAGCGTCCGAAAGGACCACTTTACGGCCTGTCTCTTTTCCTTGTGTGTTTAATACAGCTAATTCCATACTATTTCTCAATTGTTAAATAAGCACCCTTTGCCCCCGGAATCGAACCTTTCACCAGAATCAGGTTGTTCTCGGGAATAATTTTCAAAACTTTCAGGTTCAAAACTTTCACCTGCTCACCGCCCATACGGCCCGGCAGACGTTTGCCCGGGAATACGCGCGAAGGATAGGACGATGCACCGAGCGAACCCGGCTTGCGCTGACGGTTGTGCTGACCGTGAGTCTGACCGCCCACGCCGCCGAAACCGTGACGCTTCACAACGCCCTGGAAGCCTTTACCCTTGGAGATCCCCGTCACATCGACCCAGTCCTCTTCCGAGAACATATCGACGGTCAGCGTATCGCCCAGGTTCACTTCAGGCATATCCTTAAACTCAGCCATCTTGCGTTTAGGGGTAGTGCCGGCTTTCTTGAAGTGTCCTAACAAACTGCCGGTGGTGTGCTTTTCACTTTTGTCGTCATAGGCAATCTGAACCGCTTCGTAGGAGTCCTTCTCCACGGTTCTGATTTGCGTAACTACGCACGGACCAGCCTCAATGACAGTGCATGGTATGTTCTTACCCTCGGCACTGTAAACGGAAGTCATTCCGATTTTCTTTCCAATAAGTCCTGACATTTTTGTCAAATTACGTTTGTTAATATAAAGTATAAAGTGATCTTCTTAGAACTGTCGGGAACATTTGCGATCCCGTAGCGGCAAAACGTGCCGGAAAGGGCTGCCGCACCGGCTCGACACCGGGCGGCGGCACGATCCGAAACAGGTTTCGATCAGTCTATCAGACCTTGATCTCCACTTCGACACCCGAAGGAAGCTCCAGTTTCATCAGAGCGTCGATGGTCTTGGGAGTCGATGAATAGATATCGAGGATCCGCTTGAACGTGCAGAGCTGGAACTGCTCGCGCGCCTTTTTATTGACGAAGGTCGAGCGGTTCACGGTGAAAATCTGCTTGTGCGTCGGAAGGGGCACCGGACCGCTGACTACGGCTCCCGTGCTCTTCACGGTCTTCACGATCTTCTCGGCCGACTTATCGACGAGGTTATGGTCGAAAGACTTCAGTTTGATTCTAATTTTCTGGTTCATATGTTTTTCTTATTCTAATTCCTTACGTTTACCACTTGCCTTCTCGATCACCTCCTTGGCAATGTTCGCCGGAACTTCCTCGAAGTGCGAGAACTCCATCGAAGAGGTGGCACGACCCGACGAGATCGTACGGAGCACGGTCACATAACCGAACATCTCCGACAGGGGCACTTTGGCCTTCACTACGCGGGCATTACCCTTCGACTCCATACCCGTCACCTGACCGCGGCGCTTGTTCAGGTCGCCGATGATGTCGCCCATGTTCTCCTCGGGCGTCACCACCTCGACGGACATGATCGGCTCCTTGATGACCGAACCGGCCTTGGGAGCGGCGTTGCGGTAACCGTTACGGGCGCAGATTTCGAAAGACAACTGGTCGGAATCGACCGGGTGGAACGAACCGTCCTTCAGGGTAACCTTCATCGAGTCCATCGTGTAGCCGGCCAATGCACCGTTCGCCATCGCTGCGGCAAAACCTTTCTGTACGGCGGGAATGAACTCCTTCGGAATGTTACCGCCCTTGACTTCATCCACGAAAGTAAGACCCATCGTGCCTTCGTCGGCAGGACCGATTTCGAAAATGATGTCGGCGAACTTACCGCGACCGCCCGTCTGCTTCTTGAACACCTCGCGGTGCTGAACGGTCTTGGTCAGCGCCTCCTTGTAGTTCACCTGCGGAGCACCCTGGTTGATCTCCACGCCAAACTCACGGCGCAGACGGTCCACGATGATGTCGAGGTGCAACTCACCCATACCGCTGATCACGGTCTGGCCGCTGTCCTCGTCGGTATGTACGGTAAAGGTAGGATCCTCCTCGGCCAGCTTGCCCAGGGCAATACCCAGCTTATCGAGGTCTTTCTGCGTCTTGGGCTCCACAGCCAAACCGATCACCGGCTCGGGGAAGGTCATCTGCTCCAATACGATGGGTGCATCTTCCGCACAAAGCGTATCGCCCGTGCGAATCTCCTTGAAACCTACGGCTGCGCAGATATCACCGGCCTCTACAACCTCCAACGGATTCTGCTTGTTGGAGTGCATCTGGTACAGGCGGCTGATGCGCTCACGCTTACCGCTGCGGGAATTAAGTACATAAGAACCGGCATCGAGCTTACCCGAATAAACGCGTACGAAGCACAGACGGCCGACGAACGGATCGGTAGCGATCTTGAACGCCAGACCGCAGAACGGATCCTCTACGCTGGCATGACGCACTTCCTCCGCATCGGTCTTGGGATTTATACCCCTGACCGCAGGCACATCGAGCGGCGACGGCAGGAATGCCATCACATAGTCAAGCAGCTTCTGCACGCCCTTGTTGTGGAACGACGAGCCGCAAAGCATCGGCACGAGCTGCATGGAAATCGTAGCTTTACGGATCGCAGCCAGGAGTTCGTCGGGAGTGATCGAATCGGGATCCTCGAAGAATTTCTCCATCAGCGCATCGTCCGTAGCGGCGACTTCTTCGATGAGCTTGGCACGCCATTCGGCAGCCTCGGCCTTCATCGACTCGGGAATCTCGCGAACCTCGAAATTATCACGCACGGTCTTATCGTCGAAATAATAAATCGCGTTATTATATATAAGGTCTATCAAACCTTCGAACTTGTCCTCGACACCGATCGGAAGAACGACCGGAAGTGCCGTAGCGCCGAAGTGCTCCTTGATCTGAGAGCAAACGGCCAGGAAATCGGCACCCGTACGGTCCATCTTATTGACGTAACCGATACGCGGCACATTATATTTGTCGGCCTGACGCCAAACGGTCTCCGACTGGGGCTCCACACCGCCTACGGCGCAGAACGTGGCGATAGCGCCGTCCAGCACACGGAGCGAACGCTCCACCTCGACCGTAAAATCGACGTGTCCCGGGGTGTCGATCAGGTTGATCTGGTACTGGTGGCCCTTGTACTGCCAGAAAGCGGTCGTAGCAGCCGAGGTAATCGTAATACCGCGCTCCTGCTCCTGCACCATCCAGTCCATCACGGCAGCACCTTCGTGCGTTTCGCCGATCTTGTGCGTTTTACCCGTGTAGAAAAGAATTCGTTCCGAGGTGGTCGTCTTACCGGCATCGATGTGAGCCATGATACCGATATTGCGAGTATAAGTTAAATCTCTTGCCATCTGTCGAATCTCCTAATTAAAATCTAAAGTGTGCAAATGCCTTGTTGGCCTCGGCCATACGGTGCATCTCCTCCTTACGCTTGAAAGCGGCACCCTGCTGGTTGTAGGCATCCACGATTTCGGCAGCGAGTTTCTCAGCCATCGTTTTACCGGCGCGCTTGCGGGAGTAAAGGACAAGGTTTTTCATAGAAATCGAAATCTTGCGCTCCGGTCGAACCTCCATAGGAACCTGGAATGTCGCGCCACCGATACGCTTCGACTTAACTTCGACTTGGGGCGTGATATTCTCGAGAGCCTGTTTCCAGACTTCCAGCGGAGATTTATCAGCATCCTTCATCTTCTTGCCCACCAACTCCAGAGAGTCATAAAAAATGGTATAGGCAATACTCTTCTTACCATCCAGCATAAGGTTGTTCACGAAACGCGTTACTGCGACATCGCTGAACTTCGGATCCGGAAGTAGAATTCGCTTCTTTGGCTTAGCTTTTCTCATTGTTATTGGCTAAATTAATGTTTTGTCGTAGTCCTGATATTACTTCTTGCCTTTAGCGGGAGCCGCTGCACCTGCCTTGGGGCGTTTTGCACCGTACTTGGAACGACGCTGACGGCGTCCGTCCACACCTGCGGAGTCGAGAGCACCGCGCACCAGATGATAACGCACACCCGGAAGGTCCTTCACACGACCGCCGCGAACCAGCACGATGGAGTGTTCCTGCAAGTTGTGGCCTTCTCCGGGGATATAGGCGTTGACCTCCTTGCCATTGGTCAATCTTACACGCGCCACCTTACGCATCGCCGAGTTCGGCTTCTTCGGGGTCGTGGTGTACACACGCGTACAAACGCCCCGGCGCTGCGGACACGCGGCCAGTGCGGGGGACTTGCTCTTGTCCTCCAGACGTACTCGGCCGTTTCTCACTAACTGTTGAATAGTAGGCATTTCTTACTGTTTTTGTCCTTTAATAAATGGTTTGAATTTCAATCTCCATTGTCCAAAATGGACTGCAAAGATACGCAAAAATTCCGAACCGCCATATATAAGTGCAATATTTTTTGCCGTTCCAGCCCGATTTTTCAGCATTTTAGCCCATTTCAGCCCTTTTATCGATTCTTTTTATTTATAGAATTTATAAACATATAACATAATACTTATATACAAATCCGCAACTTACTGACAATAAAACCTATCTGCTCTCCGCGAAATAGTCTTTCGGCCTCCAGCCGACCTCCCGTCTCACCAAAACACAGGCTCCACTACGACACCCGGACAGCTCATCCGGGTCTTTCACCCCAATTCTCCGAAGCAAAGGGCAAGCCTCTCTCAATCAAAAAATTTCGATCCGTCTCCGGCTTCCGCCATCTTTCCGTACAGGAAGGCGGGACCGGACCCGAAACGGAAACCGAGGACATACGAACTCCGCCGTACAACGAACAGGGGTCCCGAAAAGAGGCCGATAAACGAAGAATATAAGGAGTATTTACAAATGATACCGGATCCGGAAAACGGAGAAACAAGTTCAAAGTCAAATCCGGCCCGTCGCTTCCTTTCTCCATTTACAGAAGACAGAATACGGTCCGGACAAGTTTGGCTCGCCCCCCATCTTTCACTATCTTTGCAGAAGATCGAATACGTCTCGGAAAACTGCGAGCAAGCACCCATTTTCTTCCGGCTTTCACTATCTTTGCAGAAGACAGGAGGCTGTTCGGAAATCTTGGAGAATAAATTCTCCCGATTTCGCCGGGCTTTCACTATCTTTGCCCCTGAAACGAAAACAATTCAAACCTATGGAGTACAATTTCAAAGAGATAGAAGCCAAGTGGCAGCGCCGCTGGCAGGAAGAGGAAACCTATCGCGTGGAAGCCGATCCCACACGTCCCAAATTCTACGTGCTCGACATGTTCCCCTACCCTTCGGGTGCGGGTCTGCACGTCGGACACCCGCTGGGCTATATCGCTTCGGACATCTACTCGCGCTACAAACGGCTTTGCGGCTTCAACGTACTTCATCCGATGGGCTACGACGCTTTCGGCCTGCCTGCCGAACAGTACGCCATTCAGACGGGGCAGCACCCTGCCGTAACGACCGAACGGAACATCGCCCGCTACCGGGAACAGCTCGACAAGATCGGCTTCTCGTTCGACTGGCACCGTGAGGTCCGCACCTGCGATCCCTCCTATTACAAATGGACCCAGTGGGCCTTTCTGGAGATGTTCAAACACTACTACGACCGCAGTACGGACAAGGCCGAACCGATCGAAAAACTCGTCGCCCGTTTCGAGGCGCAGGGCACCGAAGGACTCGACGCCGCCTGCACGCAGGAGATGCGTTTCACGGCCGACGAATGGAAATCCAAAACCGAAGAGGAACGCGAACAGATCCTCCAGAACTACCGCCTGGCGTTCCGCGCCGACACGATGGTCAATTGGTGTCCGCAGCTGGGCACGGTACTGGCCAACGACGAGGTGAAGGACGGACTCTCCGAACGCGGCGGCTTTCCCGTCGAACAGAAGCAGATGAAACAGTGGCTGCTCCGCGTAACGGCCTACGCCCAGCGGATGCTCGACGGACTGGAACGGCTCGAGTGGAGCGACTCGCTGAAGGAGATCCAACGCAACTGGATCGGCCGTTCGGAAGGCGCCCAGGTCTTCTTCGACATCCAGGGCTCCGACCGAAAACTCGAGATATTCACCACGCGTCCCGACACGATCTTCGGCGTTACCTTCATGGTCATCGCTCCGGAGCACGAATGGGTTCACGACCTTACCACGCCCGAACAACGGGCCGCCGTCGAGGAGTACATCGCCCAGGCGAAGAAACGCTCCGAGCGGGAGCGCATCGCCGAAACCAAGCGCGTAAGCGGTGTAGCGACAGGCTCCTATGCGATCAACCCTTTCACGGGCAAGGCGATTCCGATCTACATTTCGGACTACGTGCTGGCTGGCTACGGCACGGGGGCGATCATGGCTGTTCCTGCCCATGACTCGCGCGACTACGCCTTCGCCCGCCATTTCGGGCTGGAGATCATCCCGGTCGTCGAGGGCGGCGACATCGAGAAAGAGTCCTACGACGCCAAATCGGGCAAACTGATCAACTCGGATCTGCTCGACGGACTCGATGTAAAGGAGGCGATCGGTCGCATCCTGGGCGAAATCGAGCGACGCGGATTGGGCCGCCGGTTAGTGAACTACCGCCTGCGCGACGCCATCTTCTCGCGTCAGCGCTACTGGGGCGAGCCGTTCCCGATCTACTACAAGGAAGGCACGGCCTATCCGCTGCCGGAAGAGCGGCTGCCGCTGGAGCTGCCGCCGATCGACAACTTCGGCCCGACCGAACAGGGCGAACCGCCCCTGGCCCGCGTCAAGGAGTGGACGACGCCCGAAGGCTATCCCCTCGAAGTATCCACGATGCCCGGATTCGCCGGATCGTCGGCCTACTACCTGCGCTACATGGACCCGCACAACGACCGGGCGCTCGTGGGCCGCGCCGCCAACGAATACTGGCGCAACGTCGATCTCTACGTCGGCGGCATCGAACACGCGACAGGGCACCTGATGTATTCGCGCTTCTGGAACATGTTCCTCTACGACCTGGGATATGTCTGCGAACCGGAGCCGTTCAAGAAACTCGTCAATCAGGGTATGATCCAGGGCCGTTCGAATTTCGTCTATCGCGTGGTCGGCACCAACAAATTCGTATCGCTCGGACTGAAAGACCAGTACAAAACCCAGGAGATCCACGTCGATGTGAACATCGTGCGCAACGACATACTCGATCTCGACGCGTTCCGCGCATGGCGCCCCGAATTCAAGGATGCGGAGTTCATCCTCGAAGAGGGCAGGTACGTCTGCGGCTGGGCGATCGAAAAGATGTCGAAGTCGATGTTCAACGTCGTGAACCCCGACTACATCGTCGATAACTACGGCGCCGACACACTGCGCATGTACGAGATGTTCCTCGGCCCGCTCGAACAGTCGAAACCGTGGGACACGAACGGCATCGACGGCGTGCATAAATTCCTGCGCCGTTTCTGGGCCCTCTTCTACAACCGCGAAGGACAACTGATCCTTACGGACGAAAAAGCCACGGATAAAGAGCTGAAGACGCTTCATAAAACGATAAAAAAGGTGCGCGAGGACATCGAAAATTTCTCGTTCAACACCTCGGTCGCCGCTTTCATGATCTGCCTGAACGAGTTGGGCGGCTGCCCGAAGCGCGAGATCCTCGAACCGCTGACCGTGCTGCTCGCCCCCTTCGCACCGCACATCGCCGAGGAGCTGTGGCACACGCTGGGACACACGACCTCGGTCTGCGACGCGCAATACCCCGTCTGCGAGGAGAAATACCTCGTGGAAAGTTCGTTCGAATATCCGGTTTCGGTCAATGGAAAGCTGCGTTTCAAAAAGGAATACGCCCTGACGCTCTCCCCGGCCGACATCCAGGCGGACATCGTACGCACGGACGAAGCGCAGAAGTGGCTCGAAGGCAAGGCCCCGAAAAAGATCATCGTCGTACCGGGCAAAATCATCAACATCGTAATCTAAACGACCGCTCTGCGGAATATGCGATTCGGGGGAGAAGCGAAAACTTCTCCCCCGAATCTTTTAACCGCTCCGCGATCAGGCGATCAGACCGGACAGATGAAATTTACGCTTGCAGTAGCGTTCGCACTGCATCGAAATATCATAACCCAACATGATGCCCAGCATGAAATCCTCCTCGGGAGTCAGTTTGTTCAGCGGTTTATCGACGAACGTCTGCACGGCGTCCAGGCAGCTACGCTTGCCGAAATAGAGATTGACCTTCTGCTCCGTTACCGGCTGCAACAGATAGTCGATACCCTGACTGCGAAGCCGTTCGATCAGCAGCCCGGCACAGGTCGGGCACAGCGTGCAGAGCACCAGATCCCGAACGCCCTTACGGAATTCGTAGATATGATGCAGCAGCATCTTCATATTGTCGTATCGGCTGAAATCCCCGGCACTCATGGCATTCGGTTTTAGCCGATGGCGGCGATCCACAACTCCATCCGCATCTGGTTCTCGGCGTCCGACGCGCTGTCGTCCACGGCCCAGCCGATCGCCTCTCCGTCCTGACACAGCCGCGAACCGCACCCCGGATACTCCTCGGCGTCGAATCCCCCGACGAACGTGCAGCCCGTCGAAGCCAGTCCGTCCCGAATTTCGGCCATCGCATCGCAGAAAGTATCGCTGTAAATACCCGCATCGCCGCAGCCGAACAGCGCCACGCGGCGGCCGGAGAGGTCTTCCTTCCCCAACTTGTCGAGAAATCCCGGCCAGTCGTCCTGCAACTCTCCGCTGCCCCAGGTCGATGACCCCAACAGCAGCAGATCGTATTTCTTCACATCTTCGACGGACGCAGCCGCCACATTATGCACATCGGCCTGTGCTACGCCGAGCCGCTCGGCGATCCTGGCAGCTACGGACTCCGTAGTCCCGGTCGTGCTGCCGAAAAAAATTCCTGTCATCTTTTTATTTGGTTTTATGAGTGAACTTCCTGTTGCAAAGGACGCGGATTTTCCGACGGCGGACAACCCCGCGTATTGGGGATTTTCCCGGGGCGCCCTCCCCGGAAAATGCGTCGCCATATATGGGGATAACCGATAATCCGAAGCGGAATTCCGACATTCACCGCGCAGCACGGTCTTGCCGGGAGAGCACGGGCCGGGACAAATCCAAATAAATTTGGCATTGCTCCCCGCTTGCACTATCTTTGCATAAGATAGGGGCATCTCGGAAATCTTTGGGAATAAATTCTCCCGATTTCGCTCGGCTTTCACTATCTTTGTACCCAAATTAAATTATATGGCAGACAATTCCATACTCACCAGACTGGACGGTCTGAAGCTCAAATACGAAGAGATCGGCCAGAAACTCACCGATCCCGAAGTGATCGCCGACGTCAAGCAGTTCATCCAATTCAACAAGGAATACCGGGAGCTGGAACCGATCATCGAAGCCTCGGAACGCTACCGCACGGCCATCGCCAACCTGGCCGAAGCCAAAGACATCCTGGCCAACGACAAGGACGAGGAGATGCGCGAAATGGCACGCGGGGAGATCGCGGAACTGGAACCGAAGATCGAAACCCTCGAAGAGGAGATCAAACTCCTGTTGATTCCCAAGGACCCGCAGGATGCGAAAAACGCGATCGTCGAGATCCGCGGCGGCACGGGCGGCGACGAAGCCGCCATCTTCGCCGGCGACCTGATGCGCATGTACACCAAATACATCGAATCCAAAGGCTGGAAGTACGAAATCACCTCCTTCTCGGAAGGCACGGCCGGCGGATACAAGGAGGTCGTGATGAAAGTCACGGGCAACAATGTCTATGGTACGCTCAAATACGAATCGGGCGTACATCGCGTGCAGCGCGTACCCCAGACCGAAACGCAGGGCCGCGTCCACACCTCGGCCGCTTCGGTGGCCGTGCTGCCCGAAGCCGAGGAGTTCGACGTAGAAATCTCGATGAACGACATCCGCAAGGATATCTTCTGCGCTTCGGGCCCCGGCGGACAGTCGGTCAATACGACCTACTCGGCGATCCGCCTGACGCACATCCCGACCGGTATCGTCGTGCAGTGCCAGGACCAGAAATCGCAGCTCAAGAACTTC
>OGWY01002292.1_pt1 | contig 13939 bp, 10 predicted proteins | sample 1576121 | NCBI WGS metagenome assembly OGWY01 (sample SAMEA3541543, study PRJEB24748) | human gut metagenome | biome: human gut; feature: human-associated habitat; material: faeces | place: China | collected 2012 | reverse complement strand
AAGCCGACCACCGCACCGATGGCGTAAATCAGTTTCGTCCCCGGCTCAAAATACGAGGTGACCATCTGCGTGGCTTCGGTGATGCCCGCCTGCCCGTTTCCCTGCGCCATTGCGCCCACGGCAGCCAGTATGCAGGCCGCCGTAAAAAAGATTTTTTTCTGTTTCATTTGTCTTTAAAATTTTAATTAAACATTATGGTTGTCCATCAGCCGGGCGACACGCTCACGTGCGCCCTCGAACTCGTCCAGCATCGCCTCCCAGATGTCCGACCCCATCACGGACGGCAGCACCTCACGGGCTTCCCGCTCCGCCTTTTCGTCCGCATTGTCCGACACCAGTACCCGGCGCACCTTTTTCAGGTCATCGAAGGAGTACCCCGTGGCGAAGTCGGGGTTGCCGTCCGGGTAATAAGCCCCTAATTCCTCGTCCTCCTCCAGTGCCCGGATCTCCTCCGGCGTGGGTTCATAGTCCGTCTCCTCCTCGTCCTCCTCCGGCTCGATGTCGGAGTAGTCCGCCCCGTCGTCCTCCGCTGCGGGTTCGTCCACGGCTCCGGCTGCCGCTTCCTCCCCGTCCTCCGCTGCGAAGGGCAGGTAGGTGCTTTCTCCCATGACCGTGTACGGCTCGCCCGGTTGCCCCGGCTCCTGATCCGGCTCGTCCGTGCCTTCGTCCGTCTCCGCTGTACCGAACATCCCGGCGATGTCCTGCCGGTAGTATTTCCACAGCACGCCGAGGTAATAGAGCAGCAGGACGGTGAGCGATAATTTCAGTATCATGCCGTTTCCTCCTTCCTTTTTAAAAGAGGTTCTCCAGTTTCCCGGCGTATGCCGCCTCGATCTCCTCCCGGTATTGCTCGAAGTGCTGCGCCAGCACGTTGTCGATGTATGCCGAGAGCGACACCTTGCCGCCCGTCAGCATCACCGAGATTTTGGCGATGCGCTCGTGGTATTCACGGCGCACATAGACCGGCTTGCCGTAGCGGGCGGGGATGTCCATGCCCTTGAGGAAGGTCGTCTCGTAGTCCGCCTGTCTTCCCTTGCGCCGTCTTGTCTCCGCCGCCTTCCCTTCCTGCGCCTTCTCCACCGGCACGGAGGTTTCCCCCTTTCCGGTTCCCGGTTCTCCCGTTCCTGCCGCCTCGCCCGCCATCATCCGCATCAGCAGTTCCTCGTCGATGGGCTTCTCATTCCGCTGTCTCTTCATAGCCTTCCAGTTTGAGGATGGTTGCTATCTCACGGGTCAGTTCGGGGATGCCGCTGCCTGCCAGCATCCGCCTGTCGGGAGCCAGCAGCGTGGAGCGGAACACCGTCCGTCCCGTGCCGTCCGCCTCCTTGCGGAAGCGTTTCGTGTCGGGGATGCGGGTTTGCAGCATCGGCAGCCCCATGTCGGCGACCACCTGCCCGTACTTCTCGTACAGCCCGCTCGTTTCCCGCTTGTCGACTTGGTTCCAGAAAAGGTAAAGCCCCTTCAGGCGGCTCGTCTCCTTGCCCAGCATCATCCGTTGCAGCACGTCGAGGAAGGAGAGCGTGCTCTCCAGCACCGCCTTGTCCGCACTCACCGGGGCGAAGATGTAGTCCATCTGTGCGATCGTGCGCAGGATGCCCGCCGAGTTCACCGTGCCCGGCAGGTCGAAGAAGAGCAGGTCGTAGCAGCCTTCCGCCGCCAGCTCCCTTGCCGTGTCGGGGGCTTGCTCCACCCGGCACTTGCGCACCGGATAGGCGGCACGCCCCGGCTGCCGCATCTGTTCGTAAGCCGCCCGTTTCAGGTGTTCGTTCTCCAGTACCGCCCGGCTGTCCCGCTCCCGCATCTCGTACAGGCTGTACTGCGGGAAGTCGCAGTCGATCACCGCTAACGGACACCCCAAGCGGTAGTGCAGGTAGCCCGCCACCAGCACCGTGATAGCCGTCTTGCCGCTGCCGCCTTTCTGTGTGGCGAAAGCCACGTTCAATGTCTGTCTGTCCATATCGTCATTCTGTTGGTTATTCATCCGGCTGCCCGTGCAGCCGCTTCTCTGTTCACTCAATCGGTCAGCCTTTCAGCCACTCTGCCGTTCATTCGTCCGGTCATCCGTCCGTTCATCCGTTCAGACATCCGGTCATACATTCAGCCCGGCATCCATCCAATCATCCGGCTGCCCGCTTGTCTGGCTGTTCAGCCGTTTGACCGTTTAGCCGTTTAGTCATTTAGCCGTTTGGCTGTTTAGCCGATCGTCCGGTCGGCTATCCGGCTGTTTTCTTGTCTATCCGAACAGTCGTTTCACCGCTTCCACGGCGCAAAGGAATATCAAAATACCGGTAGTTTATCCGTTTGATTATCAGCGTGTCGTGCATTGTCTTTCCACCCGTAGGTTTGTCGCATCCGGGCATGGTGACCGGAAGGGAAAAGGGCTGTTACTTTGCAGGCGGAAACCAAAATGGAGTAAGAATGGAAAAGAGCGGCAACCGCCCGAGGGAGTGCCCCGGCACTCCGCAGCAGGCAAGGGCATCCCCAATCTGTCCGGCAGGACGGATTTTATTTTCAAACGAAAATGGCAAGTTGTGTGCTGCGGCACTCGAAATGAATTTCGTGCCTCACCACCACCTTGCCCCCTCGATGTGGCATCCCCCTCCGGAGTCGGGGGCTGCTCACGGGGGAGAGCCGTAGGCATACGGCGTTTTCAGACCATGTTTCACTTAAAATTTTACAGGATGATGGACAATCAGAAGAAGTATGCGGGCAACCACGGGCGAAAGCCCAAGCCCGACAAGATGCGCCACCGCTACGTGTTCCGTCTGGACGACGGGGACAACGCCCGTTTCCTCGCGCTTTTCGACGAGTCGGGCAAGGCGACCAAGGCGGAGTTTATCGTTTCCGCACTTTTCGGCAGGGAGATTAAGGTCATTAAACTGGATAAGGGGACGCAGGATTTCTACATGCGCCTGACCACTTTCCACTCGCAGTTCCGTGCCATAGGCACGAACTACAACCAATGCGTGCGTGCGCTCAAATCCAATTTCTCGGAGAAGAAAGCCCTCGCTTTCCTCTACAAGCTGGAGCGGCACACCCTCGAACTGGTCGAGTTAAGCAAGCGGATTTCCGCACTGGTGGAGGAGTTCCAAAGCAAATACCCCGTCCGATGATAGCCAAGATCTCGCACGGCAGCAGCCTTTACGGGGTGCTTGCCTACAACCAGTTGAAGGTGGACGAACGGCACGCCGACGTGCTTTTCACCAGCCGGATTATCGAGCCGCAGGGCGATGCTCCCTACACGATAGGGCATCTTTCCCGCTCGTTCGGTGACTACCTCACAGCCAACCGCAAGACCGAGAAGCCCGTCCTGCATATCTCCCTCAATCCCGACCCGAAGGATTGCTTGAGCGAGGAGCGGTTTGTCAGCTTGGCGGAGGAGTACATGCGGCGCATGGGCTTCGGCGACCAGCCCTATATCGTCTATCGCCACAACGACATCGGGCGGGAGCACCTGCACATCGTCTCCGTCCGGGTGGACGAAACCGGGCGGGCGATTTCCGACAGCTACGAGCACGGGCGTTCGATGAAGGTCTGCCGGGAGCTGGAGAGGCAGTTCGGTCTTGTTCCGGCTACGCCCAAGCAGTGGAAGGAGGGGCTGCCCTTGTCGCCCGTCGGTTACGGGGACGGCAACCTCAAGGGGCAGTTGGCGGGAGTCATCCGCCCGATAGCCCGGGAGTGGCGGTTCCGTACACTGGGCGAATACCGTGCCGTCCTTTCGCTCTACGGCATCACGGTGGACGAGGTGAAGGGGGAATACGGCGGGCGGGAGTATCACGGCTTGACCTATTCGGCAACCGACAGGGAGGGCAACAAGGTCGGCAAGCCCTTCAAGTCCTCCGTGTTCGGCAAGGAGGCGGGCGTCGCAGCCCTCGAAAGGCGGATGCACAACGCTGCCGCACGGGAAAAGACCCACAAGGAAGTCGCCGCCGCCACCGCCGGAAAGGTTTCCGCCGCCATGCAGACCGCAGGGCATGACCGGGCGCAGTTCGAGCGGGAACTCATGCGGCAGGGAATAGGCGTGGTATTCCGCACCAACGATGCCGGGCGCATCTATGGGGCGACCTTCATCGACCATGCCGCCAAAGCCGTCTTCAACGGCTCCCGTCTGGGCAAGGAGTTCTCCGCAGGCGTGTTCAACGACCTTTTCGCCGGGCAGGAAGGTATTCACTTGCCACAACCCTCCGCCGGAGTGGAACATCCCACCCGGCAGCAGGAGCATACGGGCGCATCCCAATGGGACGGACACGATACCGGCTATCGTCCCGACCACAAGGACGGCACCACCCAGAACGTGGCGGCCGCTTTCAATCTCTTTGCCCCCGTACCCGGCGGAGCGTCCGGCGACCAGCCCGTACCGCTCCGAAAAAGGAAGAAAAAACGCAAATATGGAAGGCAACAGTAACAATGCCCATCCGCATGGCATACCGACCTCATTTTCGCAGCGTAAAGCGAACGACCGGAGTGTAGCGTTAAAAAGAAAAAGCTGTTTGAGCGAAGCGAGTTCTTTTTCTTTAGCGAAACGCAGGAAGAGAGTAGCGGAGAAAATGCAGTCTTGACTTTTTCTTTTTGGTATCTTTTTCTTTTGTGTCAAGACAAAAGAAAAAGTACATATACATAATAAAACGAAGTTTTATCATTAATTTTCAACGAGTTATGCAAAACGAAGACGATTTGCGTGGACTCGCCAAAGTCATGGAGTTCATGCGTGCGATAAGCATTTTATTTGTAGTCATCAATATTTACTGGTTCTGTTACCAGTCCGTCCGGGAGTGGGGCATCGACATCGGCGTTGTCGATAGGATATTGCTCGGCTTCCAGCGTACCGCCGGGCTGTTCTCCAATATCCTCTGGACGAAGCTCTTCGCCGTGCTGTTCCTCGCCCTTAGCTGCCTCGGCACAAAGGGCGTGAAGGAACAGAAAATCACGTGGCGCAGGATCATCCTTTGCGGCGTGTCCGGCTTGCTGCTCTTTTTCGGCAACGGGTGGTTGCTCACCCTTCCTCTGCCGCTTCCGGCGGACACCGTGCTGTATATCGCCACCCTTACCGCAGGGTATATCTGCCTGCTCATGGCGGGGTTGTGGATGTCCCGCCTGCTGAAGACCGACCTGCTCGAAGACGTGTTCAACGTCGAGAACGAATCCTTCATGCAGGAGACCGAGTTGAAGGAGAACGAGTATTCCGTCAACCTTCGCACCCGCTTCTGGTTCAGGGGCAGGGCGTATGACGGATGGATCAACCTTGTCAATCCCTTCCGTGCGACGATGGTCTTGGGCACGCCCGGTTCGGGCAAGTCCTATGCGATAATCAACCAGTATATCAAACAGACCATCGAGAAGGGCTATTCGCTTTTCCTGTATGATTTCAAGTACCCCGACCTCTCCGAGATAGCCTACAACCACCTGCTCGCCCATTTGGACGGCTACAAGGTCAAGCCCAAGTTCTACGTGATAAATTTCGATAACCCACGCAAGAGCCATCGCTGTAACCCGCTGGCACCGGAACTGATGACGGATATTTCAGACGCTTACGAGTCGTCGTACACCATAATGCTTAACCTCAATAAGTCGTGGGTGCAAAAACAAGGGGACTTCTTCGTAGAATCCCCGATTGTCCTGTTTACGGCGATAATATGGTTTTTGAAAATCTATGAAGGCGGCAGGTTCTGTACATTCCCCCATGCGATAGAACTACTAAACAAAAGGTACGAGGATGTATTCACCATTCTGACAAGCTATCCTGATTTGGAGAATTACTTGTCACCTTTCGTTGACGCGTGGAAAGGAGGAGCAGCCGAACAGCTGATGGGCCAAATAGCATCTGCCAAGATTCCGCTATCCAGACTGATAAGTCCCCAACTCTACTGGGTCATGTCCGGCAGTGACTTTACGCTGGATATTAACAACCCGAAGGAACCGAAAGTGTTATGTGTCGGCAACAATCCCGATAGAATTTCAATCTATGGGGCAGCATTGGGACTTTATAATTCGAGAATCGTTAAACTGATAAACAAGAAGAAGCAACTCAAAAGTTGTGTGATTATTGACGAGTTACCCACGATTTTCTTTAAAGGTTTGGACAATCTGATTGCCACAGCACGAAGCAACAAGGTGGCGGTTGTATTAGGTTTTCAGGACTTCAGCCAGTTGAAACGTGACTACGGTGACAAGGAGGCCGCCGTCATCATGTCAACTGTGGGCAATGTATTCAGCGGCCAGGTGGTGGGGGAAACGGCCAAAACATTGTCGGAAAGGTTCGGGAAAATCCTGCAAAAACGGGAGTCTATGAGTATCAACCGCAGTGACACTTCCACTTCCATCAGTACGCAACTGGACAGCCTGATACCTGCCAGCAAAATCAGTACACTTTCACAAGGTATGTTTGTAGGTGCCGTAACGGACAATTTCGGAGAAACGATAGACCAGAAAATTTTCCATGCGCAGATAGTAGTGGATAATGATGCGGTACAGAAAGAGACAGCCGCCTATCAACCCATTCCTGAAATCAGCAGCTTTCTGGACGAGGCCGGCAATGATACAATGGAGCAGCAGATACAGGCCAACTACCGGCAAATCAAGCAGGATATTGTGGAACTGGTAGAGAACGAGCTGATCCGCATAGAGAATGACCCGGAACTCAAACATCTATTATGTGGAGAAAATAACTAAATATTATTGGCAATGTCCATAATATTGTGTAAATGAGAAATACAGAACTCTTATTAGAATCCCATATTTCTCATTTACACAAAACTTTGGATAGTGCCATATTATTTAAAAAGATGTGTTCCCCCATTTATTGATTTTGCAAGATTTATAATAGTAAAATCATCATTATAGCTGAATATTTGATGCTTAGCATAGAAATATCTCATCCAATTGTATCTACGGGTACCCTTATCTGACAAAGGAGTAAACCTACAATCATATTGTTGCTTATTCTTAAAATATTTATTATCCCAAATTGTTAGAATAATATTTTTACTAATAGGAAAAGAAAGTTCACTACCATAACTGGCTAACCCTTGGTATTGTTGAACCACATTTTGAACATGTGGTTCGACTACTAATGGATAATCGGATGTATATATGGAATTAGAATCAGATACAAAAAATTCCCAAGAATTAAAGAAAAGAGCCTTTGCAAAAGCATAAATCAAATCACTATTACAAAATGAACTTGAAGCATGTTCTATTACAGGATCAATATTATATCCAATATCAAGTTTTAAAAAATCCGGATTATTATTTTCAATGGCCATACCTTCCTGAAAAAGTCTAATCATTTTAGGGATAATATCATCATTTATCCCTTTAATGCAATTTCTCATTTGTGGCATTCGAAACCACTGGATTGTTAGATAATTAGCAAATTCAAATTTTTCTTCGGAACTCAACACTTTTATATTATTTGAACGGTTAAGCATCCATTCTCTTTCTTTAGCTAATATTTTATTAAGCAATACACTATATTTAGGTTCTATTTCTTTGGCAAAATACTCACATTCTAAAAAAAGAGGTTCTAATTGATTTTCACAATATATTTTAGGCAATGTATAAAAATCTTTAATACAACAAGTTTTATTTATAGCTTGAACATATGATTTTGAATAATCTTTGTTGTATACAAATAAACAAATACCATTTTCAGAAAAATTCTTTAAATAACATTGTGGTATATAATGATGAGACTTATGTGCATTTTTATCCATATATTTTTATAATGTTTCTAATACTTCTGGAGTATCAACCCCTATTTCTTCAAAAATTAAATTTTCAAAAACAGGAACAAGTTCCATTACTATACTTTCGCATTCCAATAATCTATTTCTCATATAAACAGTATCATTCCTTTTTTCAAATAAATAAAGTTCATGCAATAAGTCATTTCTGTCTTTACGGAACTTATGAAGTTTAATTTTCAAATCATTAGATATTAAGCCTAAAGAACAAGCTCTATTGATAGCACTATAAAAGTCTAAATCTTTAGACAATTTTCTTATTAATCGAAAATCAACATCCAAGTCAGTATCTTTGCATTTTCTTTTTGTTTTCTTTTCTTGCTCAATGGTTTTATCAACTCGATTACAGACCGCATCCCAACAATCTTTTGTAGCTACTAAATATTTTAATAAATTTTCCGTAAGACTACAAAGCAATGATATTTCTTGAAAATACAAAGATGTTTTATTGTTTTCTAATACATCAGAAACCTCACTTCCTATCTGATTTACAGTGTCTATTATATTTGCCATACTTATCATATTTCTCTATTTACAAAGATAATAAAACTCTCGTCAACAACTATATAATACTCTATATTTATAAAATAGTTTCTTCATTAAGTATTTGCAAATATGCCATCTTGCGTCAATTCCCGCCATTCATTCCATATACAGATAAAATCATAACATATTATCAATTAATCTTCTACATTCGCACCGACGGGCTAAGGTTTACCCGATATTGATTAATTATTGTATCACTTAAACTATTAATTTTATGGCTAAGAAAAAACAAGAGCAACAAGAGCAGAGTCAGGACGAGCATGTAATAGCAGTCCTTGACAAGAGAACGAACAAGACCGCAGTCATCTCCAAGATGAACGAACAGGACGGCAGCATCGAAGTCGTACCGCCGGACAAAAAGAACAACAACAGTTTTCTCAAACTGGACCGTACCACACCTCTGGAACTGTTCTTCACGAATTTCAAGAACCAGTACCAAAATCCTACAAGCTTCAGTTTCTTCCTTGTACCACTTGCCGTTTTGGACAAGACACTGAACGCGGTCATCCAGATTCGGAAAGGGGAAGACCCCGGACCGGACGGCAAGAAACTGGTAGAAAACAGCGAACTCAACGACGAGGGACGTATCGCCAAACTGGCCCGGCGGTATAAGTTTGATGAGCACCAGCTGCCGTGGAAAGATCTGAACGCACTCGGTCTTGACAAGGAGACTCTGTTCAACAACCATTGCATGGGAGAACTTCTCAAAGGAAGAATCACTTCCACCGCACTGCCCATCAGCAAGGAGATAAACGGAGAAAAGAAAGATTTGGGCGAGGCCTGTTTCATGTGTGTGAAAGGTGCGGACGGCAAAGTGGAACTCAAGACACTCACCCGCCTGGACAAGCCCCAATATGATTTGCCGGTCTATAAAGGCGTATTCACGGATGAAGAGAAGGACAAACTGGCCGAAACGGGTACGTTGGGAGGAATCAAGGAAATGAAGGACACGCTTACCGGAAATGTATGCAAATGCTATGTCAGTTTCCACGAGTCCACCAACCGCATCATCACCATGCCCGTGGATGCCATCAAAATCCCGGACTACATTTATGGGAAGAGACTGGACGACAAGCAGAAGCAGATACTCGCTTCAGGTGGCGAAGTCCCCATCAATGACATACAGCGCAAGAACGACACCATGCTTTCCGGTGTGGCCTATGTCGATCCGACCATAAGGGACATCGCATTCAAACAGTCCGACAAGCAGCTGAAGGTCAGCGATACGATTTTAGGAGCCAAGATAACCCCCGAACAGAAAAAGATACTGGAGAATCACGGCATGGTATTCATTGAGAACATGCGCAATCCCAAGACCAGACAGCTGTTCTCGGATGATGTGCGTTTCAGCAACAAGAGCAACAACCTGCTCATAGGACGCAATGCCCGTGAATACAAGCCGGCGGTTGAAACCCCCAAAAACGACAGGAAACAAGAAACAAAGCAGACGGCCCGCCATGTCGTATCTCCCAGACCGCAGGCCAGAAAGAACAGCCTTTCGTTCTCGTAATCCGGCAGCAGGCGGAACGTTTACCGAATCCATATACCCGGTTTCCTCTCAGGTTACCGGGTATGTCACAAATTATTTCCCCATTCAAAATCCAATGACAACAGATGATGATTACACAACATGACAACAACGGAGAACTGTCCTGCTTCAAGTCAGCTCTCCTTTTTTATTTGAGAGAAAGCCATCCGCACATGGCCGATGACAAGGCATTCATCCGGGAGCGTGCGGACAGTGCCGCAGAGGCTTACGAACATGCCATACGTAACGGCGTATCCGTCAGGCAGGCTTTGGAACTGGCTGACGCCGTTCTCTATCAGGACTTGCGCTTTTCCCGGTTCGATACGGTTTTCGAGGTTGTATCGGAGTGGTTTCCTGAAGTACGGCCCGAAAGACGGACGGATTTCTGCCTGAAGGTATTGTCACCCGCAGAGGCGGTATTCGGCAAATATTCCATAGACGACAGGTTTGAATCATCCCCGGCCTGTCATACACTTACCGTTGAACTTACAGGTTTCATACAATCTTATATAGAACAATATGGCGTATAACAGACGACAACATCTGGCGGACAACATAGCCGCACTTGAACTGATATTCATGCGTCCGGAGTTCTCTCTTACAGAACAGGGACGCAAGGTCTTGAACGGTTATTCGGGTTTCGGAGGACTGAAGTGCATCCTGAATCCGGCGGAGAAAGATACGGACATAGAAAAATGAAGGTCGGACAAAGAACTGTTTCCCCAGGTCCGGCTGCTGCATGAACTTCTGCGTGAGTATTCCAAAGACGAGAAAGAATACAAGTCATACGTCCAAAGTCTTAAGAATTCCGTCCTTACAGCCTTTTACACACCTGAGCCGGTGGTAACGGCCATGCAGGAAGCCCTGCTGGTACCGGAAATCCGCCCGGAACGTTTTCTTGACCCTTCCGCCGGAACGGGCATGTTCATCAGCACTCTGAAAGATGTCCCCGAAATCCATTGTTTCGAGAAGGACAGGCTGACGGGAAGGATACTCTCATCCCTCTATCCGGAAAGCAAGGTGAACATAGAGGGTTTCCAGTCCATACAGCCTTATTATAACGGCTACTTCGATGTTGTTTCTTCCAATATCCCGTTTGGGAATACCAGGATTTATGACCGGGACTTTGACCGGAGTGACGACCCGGTGCGCAAATCCTCACTCGCTGCCGTACACAACTATTTCTTTCTCAAAGGCATGGATACGCTGCGCGAAGGCGGGATACTGGCCTATATCACGACTTCGGGTGTCATGGACTCGCCACAGAACCGTCCCGTCAGGGAGTGGCTGGTAAATCATGCCAATCTCGTTTCTACCATCCGTCTGCCGGACAATCTGTTTACCGATGCGGGTACGGAAGTGGGCAGTGACCTGATCGTATTGCAGAAGAATACCCGAAAATCGGAACTGACCGAAAAGGAACGGAACTTTATTGAAACCCGTCTTATATCGGGCAGCATCAATATCAACACCAGCTATGCCGATTTGGACCATATCATCCATACTTCCGTATCCATGGGTAAAAACATGTACGGACAACCGGCCATGAATTTTATCCATGAAGGGGGTATCGGAGCCATTGCCGAACATCTCAGGCTATTATTGGCGCAAGATGTGGAAAACCATCTTGACCGGAAACTTTATGAAGAAAACCTGTCCCGTTCCACCGTTTCCACTGCCCTGAAAACCGGACCGGAAGTCCTACCGGAAACAACAGCAGTGGAGCACCGGCAGGAGATGCAGGAAGAAAGTCTCCATTCCACCAAGCCTTATGAACCCATGCTTAATCTGTTTGCCGCCTATGCGGACGAGGAGGAAGCGGAGGTGCAGATGATGGAAAACCGGCCATCACCGGGCCGGACAGCGTCGGCATCCCGCAAAAGAAAAGGAAACGAACCGGAAATGTTCAATCTGTTCTCGCAAGAGAACATGTATGATGAAGCCGTCTCACAAGAAGAAATGACCGGGGAACAGGTGGCAGCGGAAGCGAAATGGCAGGAACGCAGACTACGGTTCGAGGAAGAACGGAAAAAAGAAACGGAACCACGTCCGTTTACCGGAGAAATACGCCCCGAATACAAGAACGGCTCTCTCGTGAAAGCCGGTGAGCAATACGGATATTTGCAGGGATTGGGTACTCCCGAAGTACAGTTCCATCCGCTCAGGCTGACTGTCACACAACAATACCGGGCCGCCTACTATATCCCGCTCCGTGAAGCCTACCACAATCTCTACAATGCGGAAGCCGAAACGGAAACCGAACAGCCGGAACTAAGGGAGGAACTGAACCGGCAGTATGACCGTTTCCACCGCATGTTCAGGGAGCTGAACGGAAAGGACAACGCCAAGTTCCTGCTGTTGGATGCAGGAGGACGGGAAATGCTCTCATTGGAGCGTTCCGTCAACGGGAAGATACAGAAGGCGGACATATTCACCGTGCCCGTATCGTTCAACGCCAACGAGGTGACACATGTGGATACACCGCAGGAAGCCCTTGCGGCATCCCTGAACAAGTTCGGCGAGGTCAATCTGGAATATATGGAGAATCTCTGCGACATCGGCAGGCAGGAACTGCTCGAACAGCTGGAAGAGCGCATCTTCTACAATCCCATGATGAAGAGCCATGAAATCAAGGACCGTTTCATAGCGGGCAATGTGATCGCCAAAGCAGAATGGATAGAGAACCACCTGAGAGACTATCCCGATGACGGAGCGAGCAGAAAATCATTGGAGGCCCTTCGGAAAGCCATACCGGAGCCCATAAGTTTTGAACAGCTTGACTTCAACCTGGGAGAACGGTGGATACCCATGTCCGTATATGAGGAATTCGCCGGATACCTCTTCGAGACAAAGGCCCATATCCACTATACGGAATCCATCGACGAATTCAGCGTGAGCTTCGAGAGCACCAACGCGAACATCACCGACAGATATTATGTGAAAGGGGAAAAGAGAGGCTATTACGGAAACGACCTGCTGAAACATGCGCTGCACAACACCGTACCCGACATAACCAAGACCGTACAGGACAAGGAGGGCAATGACATTAAGGTACGGGATGCGGAGGCCATACAGCTTGCCGACACCAAAATCAACGAGATACGTTCCGCCTTCACCGACTGGCTGAATGAACATCTGCCCGAGTTCAAGCAGAACCTTGCGGACATGTACAACCGCAAGTTCAACTGCTATGTACGTCCCGATTACGACGGTTCCCTGCAAAGCTTCCCGTTCCTTGACCTGAAAGGGCTGGGCATACCGTCCCTGTACGACAGCCAGAAAAATGCCGTATGGATGCTGAAGATGAACGGAGGCGGGATAATCGACCATCAGGTAGGTACGGGCAAAACCCTTATCATGTGTATAGCCGCCTTTGAGATGAAACGTCTCGGACTGGCGAACAAACCGATGATTATCGGACTCAAAAGCAATGTGCATGACATAGCCGACACGTTCAAGAGGGCCTATCCGAATGCCAGAGTGCTGTATCCGGGCAAGGAGGACTTTACGCCGGAGAAGCGTGTCGGAATATTCCATGACATCAAAAATAATAACTGGGACTGTATCATCCTGACACACGACCAGTTCGGGAAAATACCCCAGTCCCCCGAAATACAGCAGAAAATATATACGCAGGAAATAGACAGCATCGAAGAGAATCTCGCCGTATTCGAGCAGCAGGGCAATGAAGTGACCGGCTGGATAAAAAAGGGGCTGGAAAAAAGAAAGGAAAACCTTGAGGCCAAACTTGAAAAGCTGGAACAGGATATAAAAGACCGGACGGATGACGTGACCGACTTCAGGCAAATGGGCATCGACCACCTCTTCGTTGACGAATCGCACAATTTCAAGAACCTGATGTTCAACACACGCCATGCAAGAGTTTCCGGCCTGGGCAATCCCGAGGGAAGCATGAAGGCCATGAACATGCTTTTCGCCATCCGTACCATACAGGAACGTACGGGCAGGGATTTGGGGGCCACTTTCTTGTCCGGTACGACCATCTCCAACAGCCTGACAGAACTCTATCTCCTTTTCAAATATCTCCGTCCGAAGGAGATGGAGCGGCAGGGCATTACCTGCTTTGACGGCTGGGCGGCCGTCTATGCGAAGAAAAGCACGG